>Ga0209344_10003302_pt1 | contig 16159 bp, 14 predicted proteins | sample Cruoilmetagenom6_FD_187293 | JGI IMG/M metagenome (GOLD analysis project Ga0209344, IMG submission 187293) | Oil polluted marine microbial communities from Coal Oil Point, Santa Barbara, California, USA - Santa Barbara Oil Seep Sample 6 (SPAdes)... | ecosystem: Environmental > Aquatic > Marine...
AACGTAGAACCACCTGAAATTCCGGTTAGAATCCCCTCATTACTGGCAAGTTTCTGTGCCCATTTTATTCCATCAGGTCCGGCAATGGGGATCAGTTCATCAAAGTAATTTGCGTCCAAACCTTCCTGCATAACCAGTGGGATGAAATCCGGCGTCCAACCTTGAATTGGATGGGGCTCAAAGGCGGCATGGCTGGCTGCAGGTGCGCCATCTTCACGACGGTCCTGTGGTTGCTGACTGCCGACAAGTTGTGCATTTGCAGGTTCTGTCAGGATGATCTTTGTTTCGGGGCGTTCCTTGCGCAATACCCGGCCAACACCTGTGAACGTGCCACCAGTGCCGTAACCGCTGACGAAATAGTCCAGCCTTTCACCGTCAAAATCAGAAATGATTTCACGCGCCGTGGTGCTTTCGTGGATATCTGCATTGGCCTTTGTTTCAAACTGGTGCGCCAGAAACCAGCCGTTTTCTTGGGCAAGTTCAACCGCTTTGTTATACATGCCAAAACCTTTTTCTGCGCGCGGGGTCAAAACAACCTTCGCACCAAGCATCCGCATCAGTTTGCGCCGCTCAATTGAAAAGCTGTCAGCCATTGTTACAACCAGCGGATAGCCTTTTTGTGCGCAAACCATCGCAAGCCCAATGCCTGTATTACCGCTGGTAGCTTCAACAACAGTCTGGCCGGGTTTCAGGGTGCCATTGCGTTCACCTTCTTCAATTATATTCAGGGCAAGCCTGTCCTTGACCGATGCGGCGGGGTTAAAAAATTCGGCTTTTACGTAAAGGCGAACGGCTTCCGGGGCTAAATTGTTGATGCGGATACAAGGCGTATCGCCAATCGTATCAAGCACACTGTCAAACAACTGACCCCGGCCGCTGGTTTTTCTGATCTCAGTGGTATTCATGTCTGGGTATCCTCTTGTGCAGTATGTGGTTTGTCTGATGAATTTTTGTACAGCCGGGAGTGTTCGTTCGCCGGTCACTCTGAACTTTTTACAACCCAAAATCTGGTGAAGTATATTTTTTGGCTTAACTAGCTGAGGAGTGTGCCTATCTTTGTTATGAACACCCCTCAGTTCTGGTGTTTCTTAATCTGTCGCGATTGCGGTGTCTGTTCTTGGGCCTGCTGACAAATAGCCCAGCACTGCGGCAACAAGAAATAATGCCGGAACATCACCAATTAGATGTCCATGTTCGTGACCATCCCCCACAGCTTGAACCGCCATGATCCCACCATGCATGATGCTGGACCAGACTGTAAAGGATATCAGGCTTTTGTGTTCTGATGGGTTTCGCGATGCTTTGATCAGATAAATGCCCAGTACCGCATAAACCCCACAGATCATTTGCAAATAATACTGCCCTTCGCCACCGTGCCAAACCCAGCCCGCCGGCCAGATTATCCCAACAGGATAAATCAAAAGGAATATGCCGCCAAAAGCAGCAAGTGAAAGCCGCAGCAGCCGATCTTTTATATCAGTACGCATGGTGTTGTCCCTTTCTGGACTATTTATAGTCCGGATAATCCGGAGTTGTGGGGTGGGATTAGCCCGCTGTGAAATTGAATGCTTGAGCGTTATCTGAGTATTTCATGGTGATTACCTGTAAAACCGGAAACCCAGTGCCCGATCCTTCAATATGGCAAGTTTGACCGCCCAAATGCCGCCTGGTTAAGCCGCCCCTGATTAATTTCCAGGTAGCTTTGTGATCGAATAATTCGCGTCCATGTAAATCATATCCGACGCTTTGCCCTGTGAAATAAATCCATGCCCAAAGTTTGTGTTTAGAATTCCGGCAGGGATCGAGGTTGCCATCGTGATAGCATGTTCCAGTGTCAGGCCGACTTTTGAAGTCATAACCTGTAGCGCTGCAGGCATATTCAGATCAGCGCCGGCAAGTGTTCCGTCCGACAGTGTCAATCTTCCATCACGCCTGAATATACGCCGCCCGTTCAGATCAAATTCGGTGATATCCGACCCAACCGTTGACATAGCATCTGTCACCAGAAAGATGCTGCCGGGGCCGCATTTTGCAGATAGTGCAGCCTGTATTGTGGCCGGATGCACGTGTATACCATCCGCAATCAATCCGGCTGATACGCTACCATTTACCAGGGTGGCACCAACCAATCCGGGTTCGCGGCTTTCAAGCTGGCTCATCGCGTTGAACAGGTGGGTGGTACAGGTCGCCCCGTTGTCAAAGCATGTTGTGCAGGTATCATACCCCGCATCCGAATGGCCAAGCGATACAATTATTCCGGCATTGGACATTGTTGCAATCTGATCGGTGCTGACCCTTTCAGGGGCGACAGTTACCATAATATTGGGTAGGCGGCGGGCTGCGGATATTAGTGTGTTCAGATCTTGCTCGTCCATCTTGCGGATCAGTGAAGGTTCATGGGCACCTTTTCGGCGGGTGGACAGGTGTGGTCCTTCCAGATGGATGCCGATGATCCCGGGAATTTTCTGTTCGATAGCTTTTTCCACAGCATCAATTGCAGCAAGTGTGCGTTCGCGGGTGTCCGATATCAATGTTGGTAATATTGCCGTTGTTCCGAGACTTGCATGGGCAACCGCAATGGTTTCCAGGGCTTCGACCGATTGGTGATCATTGAACATGACGCCACCACCGCCGTTTACCTGAAGATCAACAAAACCAGGCATGACGGTTCCACCGTCAAGGTGTATTTTGTTGTATGACCTATCAACACTCGCGACGTCAGTTATGCCAATAATTTTCCCGTCATTCATCACCAGCGCTTTGCCGGAATGCATCAGTTGGCCATTGTGTATATCAGCCCCGATTAATGCGTATTTGGCCATTGTTATACTGTCTCGGTCACTTTTTTAAGATGGCGGGGCGTGTCAGGGTTGATCCCCCGCGACACAGCAATCGATTCAACCATCGAATAGAAAGTTGCGATAAGGGCGATCGGATCGGTAAGCGGGTGACCCGTGCGGATAACAGGCAGCGAACGCGCTTTTGATGACAGTGGTGACGTGACAAAAACCGTGGCGCCCTTTGCGCATAGTTCATCAGCGACATTCACGAGGGCACTTTCTGCCGAATCCTGTGCAGCAAGCCCAAGAACCGGGAACCCCTGCCTGACTATTGAAACGGGTCCGTGCAATACTTCTGCCGAAGAATAGGATTCCGCATGTACCTGACAGGTTTCTTTGAACTTCAATGCCGCTTCGTTTGATATAGCTGAGGTCGGCCCACGCCCAAGACAGAACAACGAATTATGGTTTGTAAGCGCGTTTTGAACATCTGGCCAGTCTTCCTGAACCGCAGCTTCCAGTGTCTTGGGCAATTGTCTGATCGCTTTGCGCAATTCTTTGTCACCGGTCCATTCCGCAAGCACCCAAAGCGCCGATGCCGCTGAATTTACAAATGTTTTTGTGGCGGCAACGCTTAGTTCCGGTCCGGCATGAAGATCAAGTGTATGATTGCTAACCTTTGACAGGGGCGACGTCGGATCATTTGTCAACGCGATCCCCAAAGTGCCGCAGCTTCGCGCCATCCGCGCCATTTCAACGATGTCAGGGCTTTTACCTGATTGCGAAACAGACAAACAGGCACTGCCGGTTAGTTTCAGATTGCGTTTATAAATTGAGGCAACCGATGGACCAACAGAGGCAACAGGCGTGCCGGTCAAAAGTTCGCTGGCATATTTGAAATAGGTTGCAACGTGGTCTGAAGACCCACGTGCCACACTGATGAAAAATGCTGGGTTCAGATCACGCAAAGCTAAAGCAGTGCGCGCCGTGGCATCGGCCCCATGTGTTAGCAGGCGATCTACAGCCGTTGGAATTTCAAGAATTTCTTGTCGCATCTGTGTTGGGGTATTGTCCATTGGCAGCCCTATTCCTTCGCAAGTCGTAGCTCTGCCACAAAATTATAGGCGTCACCGCGATAAATGGATTGTGTGAATTCGGCGACACGACCATCCGCCAGATACGAAGTGCGTTCGATCCTGAGGCCCGCAGCACCAGGTTCTATTTCAAGGAACGCCGCATCTTCGTCGCCAAGGTTGATCGCCGAGATTTTTTGCAACGCGCGCACTGGTCGCACCCCGGCTGCACCAAGGACTTCATACAGGGATGTTTCAACCAGTAGGGGGTTAGGCAGTATATGAGTTGGTAGGGAAGCACGTTCTATTGCCATTGGTTTATCGTCTGCCGTGCGTAAGCGTGCGATCCGTGAAACAGAAGCATCAGGGGAAAGAGCAAGGGCAAGAACTTCGTCGGGCGAGGGCATGAATATACCGCGTTCCAACCAACGCGATGTGGATGCCATGCCACGTCGCGACATATCTTCGGTGAATGATGTTAGTCGCGACAATGATTGTTCTATCTGTGGCGTATCAGAAGCAATGAATGATCCTGATCCTTGTTTTTGAACGATCAGCCCATCTGCCGCCAGCGACTGGATCGCCTTTCGTACTGTAACGCGCGACAAGTCGGTTATGTTTGCAATTTCACGCTCCGGCGGCAGTGAACTGCCGGGTGGCAATATACCTTGTTCAACACCATCCGCCAGTCGCTTGCGCAATTGCACATAGCGTGGCCCTGCATCCGGAATTAGCCATTCTTTGGGTGACAGGAATTCCACAACATTCATGGTGCATTCCCGCCATTTGTAAATTTGGCGGCCCCGGCCGCAAGTTGAAGTGCGCCATCCAATGCTGACCCTTTGGATTTCACAACATTCCTTGTGATATCCTTGTTAAGATAAGCTAGGTAATGTCCGCCAACCCCACCTGTAAGGCAAAGCGCGTCTCCAGATTTAAACCCAAGTGTCGCCAGGGCTCGTTCCAGATAGTAGGTACCTTCAGCAAGCATTGTGCTGGCATTAAGGTCGCCAAGCGTTCCTGCACTGATCACTTCTGGGGCCAGCTTGGCGTAATCCCCCGGGTTTGCATTGGCGCTAAAAGCCACAATATTATTTGGATCGTCGCCAAACTGCGACATCAGGCTTCTTGTAATCCCGCTGTGGGGCAGCACACCATCATAAGATTGCAAAGTACGATCCAGTGCGCCACGTCCCAGCCATGCACCGGAAGCCTGATCAGCCACATAGAACCCCCAGCCACCAACGTACCGCACCTGATTGGTGATGCTACGTGCAACTATTGTGCCGGTTCCCACCGAGATTACAAACCCGTCTTGCCCACCCAGAGCGCCTGAAACTGTGGTTGGGCGGTCATCTGTTACAGTACAGGTGTCAAATGAGAATGCCGCAGCGATCCTGTTTGCATCAGCTTCTGTCTGAACACCAGCCAAGCCGAAATAAGCCGAAGCGGCATTAAGTGCATCTGCGCCGATACCCGCCTTTTTGGACGCCAAATCGATAGCTTTGGCAACATTACTTATGGTTTGATCAAAATCCGTGGTCGCATTCGCGCGACCGCCCTCAGCCACCGCCAGCGTGCCTTTTAATAAGCTGCTGATTGCGACGCGACAACCCGTTCCGCCGCCGTCCACGCCCAAATATATCTGGTCTGAAGTTTTCTTCATTAGATACCTTTACAATACCTTTTGAAGAAATAAAAGACCTTTGAGTAACTTATCGGCTTTATTGGCATGGTTTTTCAAAAAAATTCGACAAAATAAAAAATGGTAGACAAAAGGTATCTAAAAGGTATTAGATTACATCAGGAGAATCATATGCCGCTGCCACAGACAGAAATGATACCAGATCCAACCGCCTGCATTGATGTATTGGCCCCGGGTGATGCGCTGTCTGCGATGTTGGGCAGCCAGCTAGCTGCTGTTGATTGCGTTTCTGATGCTTTGGTGGAAATCGAAAATGGCGCACGGCTGATTGCTGAAACAATACGCGCTGGAAAGACTTTGATCTATGTCGCGGCAGGAAGTTCGGGTTTGATGGCCCTGGCCGATAGCAGTGAATTGCCCGGAACATTCGGTATTCCACAAGACCAGATCCGCATTGTAATGGCCGGCGGGGTACCCATTGATGGCAAAATGCCCGGTGGACCCGAAGATGACATTTCGCAAGCACGAACCATTGCAAGCGGTATGTCACAAGATGATCTTATCATCGCGCTTAGTGCCAGTGGTGAAACGCCTTTTACCTGTGAGATTGCAAGACAGGCAAATCGGCGCGGCACCAAAATTATTGGAATTGCGAACAATTCCGGTTCTGCGCTGCTGTCAGTTTGTGATATACCCATTTGTCTGGCCAGCCCCCCCGAAATTCTGGCCGGGTCTACAAGGATGGGCGCGGGCACCGCTCAGAAAGTTGCGTTGAACCTGATGTCAACACTGGCAGGGGTTATGCTGGGGCATGTGTATAATGGAATGATGATAAATCTGCAGGCGGACAATGACAAACTGATACGCCGGTCGGCGCGTATCGTATCTAAGATATTGGGAATATCTGAAGTTAAAGCGATCACTGCTCTTGAAGCTGGCGATGGCGACACCAAGCGCGCAGTCTTGATTGCATCGGGTGAAGTGCCTGAACGCGCCGGGAAGCTGCTGGAAAAGCACGGGCAGAACCTACGATCCAGCCTTGCGGAATTAGGTTTCTCAGGAATAATTCACGATGGAAGTTAACAGTTATCAACTAGGGAGAAGACAATGACCAAACTGAAACTTGGTGGCCTGTTTCTGGCCTCAACTGTGCTGGGTGGAACCGCTGCCTTTGCACAAGATGTTACGCTGACAATCGAAAGTTGGCGCAATGATGATCTTGCTATCTGGCAGGACAAAATCATTCCGGCGTTTGAAGCCGAAAATCCGGGAATTAAGGTAAAGTTCACGCCATCTGCACCAGCCGAGTATAACGCGGTTCTGAATTCGAAACTGGATGCGGGTTCGGCAGGTGATCTGATAACTTGTCGCCCGTTTGATGCATCCCTTGCCTTGTATGATGCAGGTCATCTTGCTGACGTATCTGGCCTGGATGGTATGGCAAACTTTTCGCCCGTCGCCAAATCCGGTTGGAGCACAGATGACGCATCGGTTCAGTTCTGCGTTCCGATGGCATCCGTAATTCACGGTTTCATCTACAATAAAGACGCATTTGCAGAAGTTGGCGTAGATGTTCCCAGCACTGAAGCGGAATTTTTCACCGTTCTGGAAAAGATTAAAGCTGATGGAAACTATGCCCCGATGACCATGGGGACGAATGACCAGTGGGAAGCCGCCACAATGGGCTATAACAACATTGGCCCGAACTACTGGAAGGGCGAAGAAGGCCGCCTTGCACTGATTGCCGGGGACCAGAAGCTGACCGATGAAGCGTGGGTTGCACCATACCGTCAGCTTGCAAAATGGGGCGAATATCTGGGCGTTGGCTATGAGGCGCAGACTTATCCTGACAGCCAGAACATTTTTACCCTTGGTCGCGCGGCGATTTATCCCGCGGGGTCATGGGAAATTTCAGGCTTTAACGGTCTGGCAGATTTTGAAATGGGGGCATTCAACCCACCAGTAGCAAGTGCTGGCGACGAATGTTACATTTCGGATCACACGGATATTGCAATCGGCATGAATGCGAAGACAGAAAACCCGGAAGCTGCCAAAACGTTCCTGAATTGGGTCGGTTCGGCTGAGTTCGCGTCCCTCTATGCAAATTCTTTGCCTGGCTTCTTTTCGCTGTCAAACCATGATGTAGCGATGGAAGATCCGCTGGCGCAGGAATTTGTCAGCTGGCGGTCCAAGTGCAAATCTTCGATCCGTTCAACCTATCAGATCCTGTCTCGCGGCACGCCTAACCTTGAAAATGACACATGGAATGCGTCAGTCGCCGTTATTCGTGGCAATGAAACGCCAGAAGCTGCGGGTAAACGCCTGCAAGAAGGTCTAGCTAGCTGGTACGCACCACACCAGTAAATGAACTTTCCCCGGGCGGTATGCAGCATCGCCCGGGACATTCTACCTTTCAGTTCAGATCAGGAGATCCCCAATGTCGAGCCCACAACGGCCCCCTCGGATCAAGTGGCACGTGATCGTGTTTCTGACACCTGCAGTGCTGGTTTACACGGCCGTCATGATCTTTCCGTTGTTTGCTACAATGCGCCTGTCGCTTTTCACAGAAGTGGAACAGCAACGTATGTTCGTCGGGCTTGAGAACTTCAAAACATTGTTTGGTAATACGGTTTGGTCCACCCAGTTCTGGAACGCATTGGGGAATAATTTCCAGTTTTTTATCGTTCATATGCTGGTGCAAAATCCCATCGGTATTGCGCTGGCCGCGATCCTGTCCAGTCCGAAACTTCGTTTTGCCGGGTTCTATCGGTCTGCAATTTTCATCCCGACCATATTGTCTTTTGTGATCGTTGGATTTGCCTGGAAACTAATCCTGTCCCCTATCTGGGGTATCGCGCCTTCGATGCTGGATGCGGTCGGTCTGAAATCGCTTTACGCCCCGTGGCTTGGGCGCGAGGCCTATGCATTAACTACGTTGTCGCTGGTTTCAGTCTGGCAGTTTGTCGGGATCCCAATGATGCTGATCTATGCCGCACTGCTTTCTATCCCAGAGGAAATTCTGGAAGCTGGCGAATGCGACGGTATCACCGGAATGTCGGCCTTCTGGAAGATCAAGCTGCCGCTGATCCTGCCATCCATCGGGATCATTTCAATTTTGACTTTTGTTGCCAATTTCAATGCGTTCGATCTGATATACGCGGCGCAGGGCGCCTTGGCAGGCCCGAACTTCAGCACTGATATTCTGGGCACTTTCATGTATCGCACCTTCTTTGGGTTCCAGTTGCAACTGGGGGATCCGCATATGGGATCTGCCATCGCCAGTGCGATGTTTGCGATAATCCTGATCGGTGTGTGCATCTATCTGTTCGGCATCCAAAGCCGCATGCGCCGCTACCAGTTTTGAGGAGAACGCAATGAACGCCGCCCGTCAGAATAAAACACAGATATTCGCCGCCCACGGCGCGTTGATCCTTTACACCCTGATCGCATTATTTCCGGTTTTTGTGATCGTGATCAACAGCTTTAAGACACGCAAAGCAATATTTCGCGAACCACTATCTTTACCCAATGCGGATAGTTTCAGTCTGGTCGGATATGAAACGGTTCTGAAACAAGGGGACTTTTTCAAGTATTTTCAGAACTCGATGATTGTGACGGTTGCTTCGTTGTTTTTCATCTTGCTTTTCGGCGCAATGGCCGCATTTACGCTGGCGGAATACCGGTTCAGGGGAAATACCCTGATGGGGCTGTATCTGGCGCTTGGGATCATGATCCCGATCCGTATTGGTACGGTCGCCATTCTGGAAATGATGGTTTCCACCGGGTTGGTCAACACGCTTTGGGCGTTGATACTGGTCTATACTGCGCAAGGTTTGCCACTTGCGGTGTTTATTCTGTCAGAATTCATGCGTCAGGTTTCGGATGACCTGAAAAACGCTGGTCGCATAGACGGGCTATCAGAATACCGCATCTTTTTCCGACTTGTCCTGCCCTTGGTGCGCCCGGCGATGGCGACTGTGGCGGTTTTTAACATGATCCCGATCTGGAACGATCTGTGGTTCCCACTGATACTGGCCCCGGCAGAAGAGGTGAAAACCCTAACCCTTGGTAGTCAGGTTTTCATCGGTCAGTTTGTTACCGACTGGAACGCCGTATTGTCAGCCCTGTCGCTGGCGATCCTACCGGTAATGGGTCTTTATGTGATTTTCTCGCGGCAACTGATCCGGGGCATTACGTCGGGGGCGGTGAAATGAAGGTACTTGTCGCCGGTCTGGGCAATATGGGGCGCAGCCATGCGCTGGCGTATAGTAAGCATCCGGACGCCGATCTGGTGGGATTAGTTAACCGTTCTTCCGTTGAATTGCCGGATGGATTGGGCGCGATACCATTTTACAATAACTTTGATGTAGCGCTGGCAGAATGCAAACCTGATCTGGTTTGCATAGCAACCTATTCCGACAGCCATGCAGATTTTGCGATTGCCGCAATGGAAGCAGGCGCGCATGTGTTTATCGAAAAGCCATTGGCGACCAACGTGGCCGATGCGGTGCGGGTTGTAACCAAGGCTGGCGAACTGGGCCGTAAACTGGTTGTAGGTTACATTTTACGCCATCATCCAAGCTGGGTTCGCCTGATTGATGAGGCCCGTAAACTTGGCGCCCCATTCGTATTTCGAATGAACCTGAACCAGCAATCTGATGGCGCCACCTGGGAAACTCACAAGGCCCTGATGAAGACCACTTCACCGATTGTGGATTGTGGTGTGCATTATGTCGATGTCATGTGTCAGATCACCGATGCTTTACCGGTTCGCGTACATGGCATGGGCTTACGCCTAACTGATGAAATTGCGCCGGATATGTACAACTACGGCCAGTTTCAGGTGGTTTTTGATGATGGATCGGTTGGCTGGTACGAAGCCGGCTGGGGCCCGATGATGTCTGAAACCGCATTCTTCGTCAAAGATGTTGTTTCACCGGGTGGTGCAGTATCCATTGTCGAAGGCAACAAAGCGCATTCGGACGATGTGGACGGGCACACGAAAGTTGGATCAATCCTTGTCCATACTCGCGCTGGTGATCGATTGATCGAAATGCCGGACGAACCGGGGCATGATGCACTTTGCGCGGCGGAACAAGATTACATGATCCGTTCCATTCTCGAAAATATCGATCTTACCCGACATATGTCGGACGCCGTTCAATCCCTTCGTATTTGCCTTGCAGCGGATGAAAGTATTCGTAGCGGTAAAATCGTAGAACTAGGAGACCTAGCATGACTGCCCTGAAACTTGAAAATATCTGCAAATCTTTTGGCACCGTGGAGGTGTTGAAAGACATTAATCTGACCGTGGAAGATGGTGAATTTGTTGTATTTGTAGGCCCTTCAGGTTGTGGAAAATCCACACTTCTTCGGGTCGTTGCAGGGTTGGAGGATGCCACAAGTGGTACGGTTTCCATTGGCGATGAAGTGGTTAATCTGGTGCCGCCCGCCAAACGCGGCATTGCAATGGTATTTCAGTCATATGCGCTTTACCCGCATCTTACCGTCAGGGGTAATATGTCTCTTGGCCTGAAGCAGGAAAATCAGCCAAAATCGGTGATTGATGAACGGGTCAGCAAAGCCAGCAAAATGCTGGACCTTGATGCTTATATTGATCGCCGCCCCGCCGAATTATCCGGTGGCCAGCGTCAGCGGGTCGCAATTGGCCGGGCTATTGTTCGAGAACCAAAGCTGTTTTTGTTTGATGAACCATTGTCAAACCTGGATGCAGCACTGCGAATGAACACCCGGATCGAAATTGCTGAACTGCATCGCACGCTTCGCGCCAGCATGATTTATGTAACGCATGATCAGACCGAAGCGATGACACTGGCTGACAAGATCGTCGTTCTGCGAGATGGTCGTGTTGAACAGGTTGGCAGCCCTATGGAACTGTACAATAACCCGGCCAACCAGTTTGTCGCAGGGTTCTTGGGTTCGCCTTCGATGAATTTCCTTAAGACATCAGTTTCATCTACCCCGAAGGGAACAACCCTTGGCATTCGTCCGGAACATTTGCGAATGGTCGGTTCTGGTCGTATCGGGGGCAAAGTTACACATGTTGAACGTCTGGGTTGTGATACAAATTTCCTTGTCTCAACTGACACGGAAGAAACGCTGACGGTCCGGTTATTTGGCCAATTCGACAAACCCGTTGGAGAAAAAATTGAACTGGATTTTGATGATGACAATGCATTTCTGTTCGACAAGGATAATCAACGTGTAGCGGCGTAGTGGTGGGATGATCTGATTAGATAATCGTGTGCATCCAGCCAAGTCCGCCCTGTGTTGTCGGACCGCGAGGATTGTATTCTGCCCCGACAAACCCGTTGTATCCAAGATTATCAATCAGTTTCAGAATGTGACGGTAATCCAGTTCACCTTCATCAGGTTCGGCGCGAGTGGGGACTGCTGCGATCTGTACATGCCCGATAATAGGCATCATTCGTTCAAGCAGGCGGCTGATATCGCCCTGCTTTATTTGCAGGTGATAACAGTCAAACATCAGCTTTAGATCATCAGATCGGATTTCACTTATGATATCTGCCGCCTGATCTGCCGTATTCAAAAAATAGCCCGGCGCGTCGTAGTGGTTAAGGGGTTCTATCAACAGTGTGATGCCGGTTTTTGCTACCTGTTCAACGGCATAGCGCAGGTTTGAGATAAATGTCGCGTGTGCTTCCGACCCTGCCGCGTTTCCAGCCATTACGTGAATGTTTGGTGCCCCGATCTGTTTGGCATAGTCAATTGCCTGATCAATTGCTTCACGGGCTTTGGCTTCTTTTTCCGGTAGCGCTGTCAGCCCCTGATCACCCGCATCAGAATTGCCTCGGATTGTATTGATCCCGAGCATTCCTAATCCTGTTTCTGCGAGTGCTGCCTTCAGGTCGCGTGGCGCATATTCGTATGGCCAGTGACATTCAACCGCATCAAAACCGGCCTTGCCAGCTGCGCGAATTGCATCCGGCAGGCTTAGTTCGCGCCAAAGAAAGCCCAGATTTGCAGAAAGCCTGATCACCAATGCAGCCCCACTTACTCAAGGTTTCCATTACTCTGGTGGAAAAGAGATCGCAGTTTGTTGTTGAGTGCCAAGGCCCTGAACCTGCAGTTTCATCACATCGCCATCACGCAAGTAACGTTGGGGTTTTTGCCCCATTCCAACCCCTTCGGGTGTGCCGGTCGCAATAATGTCGCCCGGAACAAGCGCCATAAACCGCGACATGTATGATATGATTTCGGCAACACTGAATATCATGTCCGACGTTGAAGAATTTTGCATGGTTGTGCCGTTCAGGCTTAGCGTCAAGCCAAGATCCTGCGGATCAGGTACTTCATCGGCGGTAACCAGATATGGCCCGGTAGGTCCGTATGTGGGGGCGGATTTCCCTTTGATCCACTGGCCGCCCATTTCAAGCTGAAACGCACGTTCTGAAACATCGTTGATCACACAATAGCCTGCAACAAAAGATAGCGCATCCTCCTGGCTGACATGTTCTGCATGCTTGCCAATGACAACGCCCAACTCCACTTCCCAATCAGCTTTTAAGGCGTCTTTTGGAATGATCACCGGATCATTTGGCGCTGACAGGGCAGAAGAAGCTTTTGAAAAGATGATGGGTTCAGATGGATGGGCCATGTTGGATTCGTCAGCATGGCGGCCATAATTCAATCCGATACAATAAAAATTTGGCACCCAAGCAACGCAGGAACCAATGCGCACATCTGCACCGATGATTGGCAAGTCATCGATTTTCAGCCCCTGGATTTTCTTTAGTGCCTCAATCGAAACGGCATTGCCTGCAAAATCGTCGGTTACGCCGGAAAGATCACGGATATTACCGTTTTTGTCTATGCAACCCGGCTTTTCCTGGCCTTTGGGGCCAAAACGTAAAATCTTCATTCCAATGCCTTTCGTTAGTGGTTGTCACGGGGCAGGGATCGCCTGATTTTCTGATAAGAGGTTGCCAGTTCCAGGCAACCACCTTCCGCCAGCTGGCCAACATTCTTTCGATAAATTTCCTGCCAGGGCGTTTGATTTTCAAGATCGGGTGGTGTCCAGTTTGCACGCCGTTCACCCCATTCCTTATCATCTACCAATGCATTCAGGGTTCGCGTATTCAGATCAAGGCGGACCATATCTCCAGTATTTAACAGGGCAAGACCGCCGCCAACCACTGATTCAGGTGATGCGTTCAGGATTGACGGGCTTTCAGAAGTGCCAGACTGGCGACCATCACCAACGGTTGGAAGGTGTTTTACCCCTGCCTTAAGAACAGCGTCAGGTGGTTGCATGTTAACGACTTCCGCGGACCCCGGATAACCAACACAACCGACACCGCGAATGAACAAGATGCTGTTTTCGTCTATTTCCAGTTCAGGATCGTTCAGGGTTGCATGGTAATGTTCAGGCCCCTCAAAAACCACGGCTCGGGCTTCGAATGAATTTTCACTACCCGGAGTGCTAAGGAAACGGGCGTTGAAATCTTCAGAAATGACACTGGTCTTCATCAGTGCGGATTCAAACAGGTTCCCCTTTAACACAAGGAAGCCTGCGTTTTCTCGCAACGGTTCAGCGACTGTGGTAATCACATCGTGGTTTTGGCTACGTGCGCCATTCAGGGCTTCACCCATAGGTTTACCCGATACTGTCATTGCATCTTCGTTCAACAAACCTGCTTCTTGCAATTCCCCCATTACGGCAGGAACACCGCCAGCGCGAAAATAGCTTTCGCCCAGATATTTTCCCGCAGGCTGCATGTTCACCAGCAGCGGCAGTTCGAATCCAAGTTCTTGCCAATCCTGAATGTTCAGTTCTACGCCGACATGTCGGGCAATAGCCTGCAAATGCGGTGGCGCGTTGGTTGACCCGCCAATTGCCGTGTTTACTTTGATAGCGTTTTCAAAGGCCTTGCGGGTCATTATGTGGGACGGGCACAGATCGGCATGCGTCATTGCAACAATGCGTCTGCCTGTTTCATAAGCCATTCCCATGCGTTCACGAAATGGGGCAGGGATGGCGGCGCAACCTGGCAAGCTCATCCCCAAAGCTTCAGCCAGAGAATTCATCGTGCTGGCAGTGCCCATTGTATTGCAATGGCCCAGAGACGGCGCGGAGGCGCAAACGCGGCTCATGAATTCATCATAGTCAATCACGCCTTCGGCCAGCAATCGACGGCCTTCCCAAACGATTGTGCCTGAACCCGCCAGTTCACCCTTCCACCAGCCATCAAGCATCGGGCCGCCAGACAAAACGATGGCCGGTAAATCTACCGTTGCAGCCCCCATCAGCATTGCCGGTGTGGTTTTGTCGCATCCCGTTGTCAGCACAACACCATCGATCGGGTAGCCGTGAAGCACCTCAACCAGGCTAAGATAGGCAAGATTCCTGTCCAGCGCGGCAGTGGGGCGTTTGCCGGTTTCCTGAATAGGATGCACCGGAAATTCCATAGGAATTCCACCACCGTCACGAATGCCGGCTTTTATTCTATCCATCAGAAAAACATGGATTTTATTACAAGGTGTCAGGTCTGATCCGGTCTGGGCTACGCCGATGACCGGGCGGCCGGATTGCAATTCGTCCTGCGTATATTCCTGGTTCTGGTAGCGTTCTACATAAAGCGCAGTCATTGCAGGGTTATTTGGGTTGTCGAACCATTCCCGCGAGCGGAATTTTCTGTTTGCGCGTGTAGATTTGTTATCCATTTTGCGTATTCCGTCCTCTGACCAACTGAGCATATTTATAGCTTTTGGATTGCTTGATTGGTAATAAATTTGGCGATATCGATTTGTTGCTTTACCATTGTAGTGGTTGTCGCCCGGTTGGGACAGGCCAATGATCGTTACTTTACAATCACTTCGGACCTGAGTGTTCAATCGATTTCTGAAAAGAATACCCCTGTCGGTCAGGTGCGTTCAGCAAATTCAGAAACGCCTGTCTGTTTACGGTGATCGCGCACCTGTTTCTTGAATAGGCGACCGGTATTCATAGCAGCTGGCCGTGCTTTGCGCGCACAACGGATCTGGACTGGACTAAACAAAGCTGATTGTCAGCCCTGGCTGACCACTGGTTTCCAGACCCCTAATCCCTGGTCCATGAATAGACACACAAAATGGTTGTAAATCTTCATGGTGCGATGTTAGCGGGCGTAGCATTACACTATATGTGCAAGACATTGAAATGACGCGGGGATGCGTACGTTATGGAATAGCCTTGAAGGCAGCGGGGAAAATGGTAGTGCGCCCAGTCCTGAGCGAACCCGTCTCAGCGAGATTTTCCCTGTTAACAGGGAAAAACGCTCATTTTTGACCAATATTGGCCTAATTCGGCAGTTTTGGCCCTGAATCACACCACGATTACAGAACCTTACAGGCCGTTTCCCTGTTAATTAAAGAACAGGGAAAATTATTTCCGGAACAGGGAAAGTTGTGGCGATAACAGGGAAGACTTCCGCGGGAACAGAGAAAGACACATCAAGCGCCGCAGGTGCGCCCAATCCTATCACCTTCTCCGATGATGATAGGAAATCTGTTCCAAACCCAAACCAGACATCCGTGCTTTACGCGGCGGACGGCGGCTCAGAGCCGATTCTGTTGAAAAACAACGTGTTGCTTGCGCAGAAAGTAGCGTTCCAAACGAAGCGCAAGCGCCTTTCTGGTCA
>Ga0209344_10003303_pt1 | contig 16154 bp, 15 predicted proteins | sample Cruoilmetagenom6_FD_187293 | JGI IMG/M metagenome (GOLD analysis project Ga0209344, IMG submission 187293) | Oil polluted marine microbial communities from Coal Oil Point, Santa Barbara, California, USA - Santa Barbara Oil Seep Sample 6 (SPAdes)... | ecosystem: Environmental > Aquatic > Marine...
GAACAAATGGTCAAGTTTTCTCAGTCGCTTTTTTATTGCCGATTGCTGATTAGCCCCTTGCGTCAGGTAAAAAACCGCCCTATTTTTGTATACAAGAAACGCCATATTGTTTACACACGGAATACCTATCGTGCATATACGCATTATTAACCCCAACACCACGGCCTCTATGACCGCTGCTATGGGTCAGGCAGCACAGCAGCAGGCGGGGCCTGGCACCACGGTTAGCGCTTCGCAGCCGGACGCTGGCCCGGTCTCTATCGAGAGCCATTTCGATGAAGCGATCAGCGCGGTAGGGGTGGCCGAAGAAGTTCTAAAAGGGGAGCGTGAAGGCGGTATCGACGCCTATGTGGTGGCCTGCTTTGGCGACCCCGGCCTGCTCGCAGCACGAGAGCTAACCCGTGCGCCGGTCATTGGCATTGCCGAAGCGGCGTTTCACCTAGCTACGCTGGTGAGTACACGCTTTTCCATTGTCACCACCCTGGGCCGCACCGGCATTATCGCCGAACATCTGCTTCAGCAGTACGGCTTTAGCCACCACTGCCGTCGCATTCGTGCCGCTGAAATCCCGGTGCTTGATCTTGAGCATCATCCTGAAGTGGCGTTTACCCGCATTGTGGATGAGTGCTGCCGCGCACGGGATGAAGATGACATTGGCGCCATCGTTTTAGGCTGTGGTGGCATGGCTAATTTGACCCAGCAGATCAGCCGCGAAGTGGGCCTGCCAGTCGTAGAAGGTGTTACCGCCGCGCTGAAACTGGCGGAATCACTGGTGAGTTTGGGGCTGCATACCAGTAAATATGGAGACCTTGCCTACCCACGGCCAAAGACCTTCACCGGTAAGTTTTCTGAGCTCTCGGATCTTGCGCTACCGCTTAAATAGCAGTTCCAAATAATAATAGTGACTCAGCAACACCTAATAACAATAGTTTAAATAGAATTTTAAATAGTACGTCCATTAGCACGCCACGCCGCAAGCGTTTCCCGATACCTAATCGGGGATTAATAAAAACCGACAATCTTGCGAGGACGACAACATGAGCGCTTCAACCTCGGCTCTTGCGTCAGAAGAACGATCCGATGCTGGATCAAAAGCACTCGGGGCAGAAAGCCTGGCCCCGCAACCCACCCGGATTATGGGGCGAGGCTCCTACTTTCTGGCCTGGTTCGGCGGCTGCGTTTCCATTGGCACCTTTGCCATGGGCTCAAGCGTAGTCGGCACCCTGAACCTGTTACAAGCCACCCTGGCCATTGCCATCGGCTGCTTTGTGATCGGTATTGCCCTGGCCATTAACGGGGCCGCGGGCTACAAGTACGGCATTCCGTTTATGGTGCAGGCGCGCAGCGCGTTCGGCTTTACGGGCACGCGCTTACCGGGCTTGGTACGCGCAGTGCCGGCGGTAGTGTGGTACGGCTTTCAAAGCTGGATTGGCGCCGGGGCACTCAATATGGTGTCGGCCACCCTGTTCGGCTTCGACAACCTTATCTTCTACTTCATTACCTTCCAGTTTCTGCAAATTGGCCTGTCGGTGATGGGCTTCCAGGGCATCAAGTGGTTAGAGAATATCGGCAGCGCCTTTATCCTCGCCTCATTGATGTACATGTTCTACGCCACGGTGCAGCGCTATGGCGATGAGCTTTCCGCTAGCCTGCTGACCATGGAAGGCTCCTGGGGCATGCCCTTCTGGGGCGCGACCATGCTATTCTTGGGCATCTACAGCACCATGATGCTCAACGTGAGTGACTACTCACGCGAGCATAAAAAGGGCACCGCCCAAAGCCTGCTGACCACTATCTATGCAATGTCGATTCTGCCCTGCACGCTGTTTATGGGTCTGATCGGCTATATGGTCTCGCAAGCCACCGGCACCGCCGACCCTATCCAGGTGTTTGCCAACGCCGTCGACAACACCCCGCTGCTGATGACGACCCTTCTATTCATCGCCTTTGCCCAGGTCACCACCAACGTCCTCAACAATGTGGTACCGCCCACCTACGTGCTGATGGACGTATTCAAGATCAAGTTCTCGGTCGCCACGGTGATCGTTGGCTTGCTGGCCTTCGCCACCTTCCCCTGGAAGTTGGTGCAACCGGGCTCTGCGGCAGGTCTGCAGCTATTTGTGCAGACTTACTCCGCCTTTTTAGGCCCCATCTTCGCCATTCTGGTGGTCGATTATTATGTGATTCGCCGCCGCACGCTGGATATCAACAAGCTGTATGACGCCAACGGCCCCTACCAAGGCGTGAACCTAGCGGCGTTTATCGCCACCGCTATCGGTATTGTGGCCGCGCTCTCTTTCTCGGCTATCTCGTGGTACGCCAGCCTGATACCCGCAGGTGTTACCTACTACCTGCTTATGAAGTACTGGGCTCCCTGCCAGCGCTTTAGCCAGTAACCCATTTGCCAACCTGCGAGCCAATACAATGAAAGAGAGCAACGACGTTAGTGACCTGGATATCAAACACATCGATCCCACGCTCTATAACGAGGATCTGGCGCCGCTTAAACCCCAGGATCGTAACTGGGGCGCGTTTGAGATATTTAACGTTTGGTCTAATGATATCCAGAGCCTGTTTGGTTACACCCTGGCGGCCTCGCTGTTTTTAACCTACGGCCTGAACGGCTGGGCGGTGATGGCGGCGATTATTCTGGCGGGCGTGATCGTGATGTTTCTCGTCAATCTCACCGGTAAGCCCAGCGTTAAATACGGCATCCCCTTCCCAGTGATGGTGCGCGCCAGCATGGGGGTACGGGGCGCAAATCTACCCGCGATGCTGCGCGCCATCGTGGGAATTTTCTGGTATGGCGTGCAGACCTACTTCGCCTCCACCGCCGTCACCCTGCTGATTACCGCCTTTGTGGGCGCAGGCAGCGGCAGCACCTTCCTGGGGCTTTCCGGCGTGGCCTGGGTGTCGTTTGTGATTGTGTGGCTGTTTCAGATCGCGATTTTCTGGCAAGGCATTGAGCGCATTAAGCACTTCCTCAACTGGGCTGGCCCGTTGGTCTACGTGGTGATGTTGGTGCTGATGATTATTGTTTGGTATCAGGCGGGAAGCGAGCTAATCCCCGCCATTGGCACCATTTTCAGCGGTGGCAGTGAAACCAGCGGCAGTTCAATCGCAGCCTTTATGGCGATTGTCGGCACTATGGTGGCGTACTTTGCAGCGGTGGTGATCAACTTCGGTGATTTCACCCGCTTTGTGAAAACCGAACGCCAGATGAAACTTGGCAACCTGTTGGGCTTGCCATTGAACGTCGCCTTCTTCTCGTTTATCGCGCTGATTATTACCGCAGGCACCCTGGTGCTGTTTGGCGAGGCGCTGACTAATCCTGCCGATATCGTTGAGCGAGTGGATTCATTGCCGTTAACGATTATCGCCGCGCTAACCTTCTTTGCCGCCACGGTAGGCATCAATCTGGTGGCCAACTTCATTCCCCCCGCTTACGACCTTGCCAACCTGTTTCCCAGCAAAATCAGCTTCAAGATGGGCGGCCTGATTACCGCGGTGATTGCGTTCTTTGTTGGCGCGCTATGGCTTTCGGTCATCAGCCAGATTGGCGTTCCCGGCTTTGTGAATGCGCTAGGCGCCATCGTCGCGCCCTTCTACGGCATTATCGTGGTCGACTACTACCTGATTAAGCGCCAGCACTTGAACATGCAGGAGCTGTTCTCATCAGCGCCTGGCAGCGCCTACTACTACGTCAACGGCTGGAACACCCGTGCGCTTATCGCTTTTGGCGTTGCGGCGCTGTTCTCGCTCTCTACCGTGTTAGTACCCGCACTTTCAGCTCTTGGCGGCTATGGCTGGTTGATTGGTGCAGGCCTGGGTGGGTTGTTTTACTACGGTTTGATGCGGCAGTTTAAGGCTGTGCCTGAGTTGGCGGCGCAGTAGACAAAAGGGTCGTAACAAGCTGATTAGCAGCTCATACAAGCGCCATCGGTTTTGCCGATGGCGCTTTTTTTAGGTCGCGGGCTGGCGTAGCCAATTGGGAACCTGCCTGCATCCTCCCATGGCGCTACCAAGCAACGTGTTTGGCGGTATCAAAACTCAGCGGAATGAGATATTTTTGATTTGTAATGCGCGTTTTTCTGGTAGGCTGCATGGAACATGTGCTTATTTTGCTGAAAAGTATTTGATTAAAATAATTAAAAACAATAAGTTGAAAAAAGGGCATATGTGTTTATGCGCAATTTAAAAAAGTGACTTGAAATGCTTATGCGCATGCGCATAAGCAAATTTCTGGCGGCTTTTATCAGGAAAAAGTGAGTATTTTTATTTTAAATCAAATACTTGTCGATAATTTTTGGTTTTTGACTTCCCAGGAAAACGCGCATGCATATGAATAAACTGTTAAACGTATAAAGGATAGACATGAAGAAGCCTGAAATAAGAATTTCCATGGGAACGATTAAGGATATCGCTGTAATAGCTTTAATCGTCATTGTTGCGTGGAAAGCCATATCGGCAGACTTTTCATTTACCTTTGAGAATATAAAGACTAGCGATCTTTTGGCCATGCTATTGGCTTTATTTGCTATTGGCTTATCAGTAGCTTTTTTCGTAAAAGCAAATGAAGTAAGCAATATGTTCTATGACAACATGTACAAGTTCACAAAAGACAACTCAGAGCTTCTTGGTAGAATGGAGTCTGGATTTAGCGAACAGCTTCGCCATTTAGATCAAGGCTACACCGGCTTAAGAGATAAATTTGATAAATTACCATTGGATCTCGGGAAAACGAGAGAGAAAGTAGAAGACGAAAAAGCCGAAGTATTAAAGTTAAAATCTGAAAAAACTGAACTCCTAAATGAGCTTGCCAATCGCGCAAACTTACAAGAAGAAGAAAAGCAGGAGCTTTTTTCACGAATTAGCGATAGTGAAAGAAAGCTAATTAAAGCACAGCGCGAAATGAGAAGGCTTCAGCATAAGCTAAGAGATGCTGATGACTCTGAAGCCACGATCAACGGTATTCTGGTTAGAGCGGTTAAGCATACACAAAGGAAGGTGGTTGATTTATTGGGCATAGATGACGTTGAATCTGCTTCCGACGAAGAAATACGCAATAACTGGCAGCTTATTAAAGAAGAACTTCCTAGAGTCTACATCAAAGATTTACGCAGAGGTGGAGTATTAGATGGAGAATATCTTTTGACCGAAGAAGGCGTTCAATTTATTCGTGACGTTGCTTCTGGCAACGTTTAACAAAGCATTGCAGCGGACAAGCCGCTGAATGCGGCGTTATACCTAATCAGTAAGGAACGAAGCATTGAGTAATCCGAAGTTATTTATATCTTACAGTTGGTCAAATCACGATCATGAACAACTTGTTCTTCAGATTGCAACCGAGCTGACTGAATCTGGTGTGGATGTCATTTTAGACAAGTGGGATCTAAAGGAAGGTCATGACGCTTATGCTTTCATGGAAAAGATGGTAACTGACCCAGAAATTAATAAAGTCGCAATAATTTCAGATCGGACTTATGCAGAAAAAGCAGATGGAAGAAGCGGCGGCGTGGGCACTGAGACACAGATTATTTCCCGAGAAGTATATGAACAGCAAGAACAAGATAAGTTCGTCGTTGTAGTTACGGAGAGAGATGAAAACGGCAAGGCACACTTGCCAACTTACTATAAGTCCAGAATTTATATTGACCTCAGCGAGCCGGATGGATACGCAGATAATTTTGAAAAATTAATAAGATGGATTTACAACAAGCCACTTTATGTAAAGCCTGAGGTTGGAAAAAAGCCCAGTTTTTTAGAAGAAAATGAATCTGTCTCACTTGGTACCTCATCTGCTTTTAAGCGTTCTATGGACGCCATAAAGAACGATAAATCTACAGCTTCGGGCTGCTTCGATGAGTACTTGCGCTTATTCTCGGAAAATCTCGAGCGTTTTCGTGTTCATGATGTAGAAGGTGAAATTGATGATGCAATTGTAACCAATATAGAATCATTTATACCTTCTAGAAACGAGTATATTCAACTATTGATAGCGGTCGCTCAATACAAACCAATACCTGAGTTTGCTGAACGAATTCACCGTTTTATTGAAAGCCTAATACCATATATGGATAGGCCCGAGCATATAACTTCCTATAATCACTGGGAATTCGATAACTATAAATTTTTGGTTCACGAAATTTTTCTATATACGCTCGCTGTTTTTCTAAAGTACGAGCGTTTCGAGCTAGCTGCGCCATTTTTATTGCAGCAGTATTTTGTTGGTGGTCGTTCTGAATATGGTAGAGATACCATGATTGGATTCGAAAATATCCGGCAGTATATGGAGTCGCTTGAGCATAGAAATAAGCGGTTAGAAACAAGAAGGGTGTCACTGCGAGCAGATCTGTTAAAAGATAGGTGTCATGGAACTGGTTTGGACTTCAGGTTTTTAATGCAAGCGGACTTTGTCGCTTTTATGCGTGCTGAGATATCTGCAAGCGATGACTATAGCCGTTGGTGGCCTGAAACACTTCTTTATTTAGGTCATTATGGTAGTTCCTTTGAAATATTTGCTCGCGCAAAGTCCAAAAGATACTTTGATAGAGTTAAAGCCCTTCTAGGGATTGAGTCACCTAGCGATTTGTCTGAGCTTCTAGAATCTTATAAACAAGACCGCAGAAGGCTGCCAAGATGGAATTTTGAGTCTTTTAGTCCTTCCGCATTGTTGGGTTACGAGAACTTAGGCACATTGCCATAAAGGTATAACAAGTTGCTGCATCGGACATTTTTTACGTTACTTCTTTTGTGCTTAGATAGCACAAAATCATCTACTCCAAAAATGCCGCTGAGCAAGACGTTAGGCCCTCAAATAATGGATATCTATGATTAGCGAAGAAATGATTTCAAAAAAGTTTATCTCGGATGATCTTCTTAGTTTATACGAAGTGACTCAGGCATACGTAGCTAAAATCGGCTTTATACCTTCAACAATCAAAGAAGAACTGCATGATGAATTTTGGGCTAGCAGGGAAGAAAGTGATTTCGGGAGTCGGATTAAAGAGTACATAGAAGATACTTATAGTCTTATAGCAGCATCACCACATGTTATGGACGTGCACCCGTCTAAAGAAGAATGTATACAGGCCTTCGAGGATGGCGACTTCGGGGTTTCAGTATGGCCAATGCAATCCACCATCTCTATTGACTTCATCAACTTGCGAATGGTGATGCCAAAGAGGAAGCGAGAAGAGCTAGGTGTTTTTAAAAGCTCTTGGAGCCCAGATGAGTTTAACATTACTTTCGATGGTTCAATTTTTCTTACATATGCTGCCATAGATGAAATTCCTGTATTTACCGATTTGGGGCAAATTGCCAGAGAATATCTAAAAAACCTAATGGATGGGTCAATGCTCATCGACCCTTACGATGGTGTAGGGCCAACTCCGATACATCCAGAAATATATATCGTCAAGCTACAAGTTAAAAACGATACAGAGATAGATACGGAAAATAAAATTCCTCGAATAAAATATGCTGAAGGAAAAGTCATCATATTAATACCTGACGAGGATGATATCGAGGAGGTCGTAGAGTCTCTTCAACATGATATGACATTTTATATAAGTAGATTTTACCAACAGAGGCTAATGGATAGGAATTTAACTATTCTTATAGATTCGCTACAAGAAATGAATGAAACACTCAGTGAAAAATTATCTGAATATTTCGAATTAACACTATTTCAGAGATTTCTAAGTAAAAACCCAAAACAAATTCGAACGCTTCTTGCAACAATGCATTTGTGCTTACAGCAGATAACGTCTGCGCAGTTTCACGCCAAGAGAAAACGCGATGAAGCCCTCAAGGGAATTTCAGGCTCAACTTTCTTTGACGGAATAGAAGAGTATTTCGATGATCATATGGAAGATGAAAATGATTTTGATAGAGAGTCTCAGCTTACAAGCATGAACTTTGCGGCTGAAGAAACTGGCAATTTTGTCCTAACACAGGCAACACTGGTAGCAGCGCTAGCTGGAGCTTTAATCGGTGGTGCCATAACATCCCTGTCACAATATTTAACTAGTGGCACTGGCGGTTAAAGGCCTAACAATCGCGTCAATCAGGACGCTCGCAAGCTCGCGCCTATTACGCGGGCGTAAGAGCATCATTGATTCAGGAGGCGGGAGGAGTATGATAATGTCACACCTATCCCATGTTTGGAACATCAGCCATGAGCATGCACCGGAAAACCATCACGCTGACTGAGCAGCAAGACGGCTGGGTGAAAGCCCAGATTGAAAGCGGTCACTTTGGCAACGATAGTGAATACATCCGCGATCTTATCCGAAGGGATCAGCAGGCCAAACAACGTCTTGCCATGCTGAGGCAAGCCCTCGTTGAGGGTGAGTCAAGCGGGAACCCGAAACCCCTGGATATATCGGCTATTAAGGCGGCTGGCCGTAAGCGGATCAAGGCGGTTGATTAGTGCTTGAGTTGAATGTTACGCCGAATGCGGAATCAGATCTCATCGGAATTTGGGTGTATACCTGTGAGGAATGGGGCGTTGATCAGGCGGATAACTACCTGGATCGGCTTGAGACCGGCATGAAACGGCTGATTGATCATCCATCACTTGGCGCGAGCTACGACCATGTTTTTTCTGGGTATCGCAGATTACAGGTCGAGCACCACGCTGTTTTTTATCAACTGCATGACTCGGAAGTGCTCGTTGTTCGTGTGCTTCATGAGGACATGGATGCACCGGAAAATCTTCTAGGGTAGTGGGGCATCTTGTTTAGCTAGTCATAAACTGGCCTCTCCTTTCGGTGCATATCGCGAGCGGAGGTTACAACTAGTGATTCTTCTCCAACGCCAAATGATTGTCTATTTCTTTTATTTTGTCTTCCGTGTGGTGATTCACGTAGAGCACCGTGGTCTCTTTCCCTGCACAAATTTTCTCAATAAGCGCTAGCACCAGTTGGCGGTTCATATCGTCCAGGCCCAGGCAAGGCTCGTCTAGAATCAACAGCGGCGGGTGCTTGACCATGGCGCGGGCAATAAGCAACAAACGCTGGTCGCCGTAGGAGAGTTTGTTGAAGGGCTGATCGGCGCGCTCTTGCATGCCGAGTAGTTCCAGCCACTGGTCGGCGATTTTTTTCTGATGATCGGTGGATTTTGTGTACACGCCAATGCTGTCGTAGAAGCCGGAAATAATCACGTTTTTGCAGCTGGTGCTGACGCGATACTCCCACTGCAGAGCGGTGGAGACATAGCCGATAAACTGCTTGATCTGCCAGATGCTTTCGCCGTTGCCGCGCTGGAAGCCAAACACAAAAATATCGTTGGTATAACACTGCGGATGATCCCCCGTGATCAGGGACAAAACGCAGGTTTTACCGCTACCGTTGGGGCCACTCAGCTGCCAGTGCTGGCCCTGCTCTATCGTCCAATCGAGCTTATCGACAATCACGGTATCGCCATATTGGATAGTCGCTTGCTTGAGCTTCACTAACGGCTGGCTGGGGTCGAGAGCAGGTAATTTGCTGGCTGGATCCGCTTCTGGCAGGCTTAGGTCAGTGGTTTTCAGATGCAGCAATTGGTACAGCTCGTTGAAGGCGGCTTCATCCTGACGCTCTACCGTGAACGCTAATCGCCCTTGATCCCCTCGCTTTTTATCGCCTCTCGTTTTATCTCCACGCTCTTTGTCCAGGTAGGCCACATGGGTGATAAAGTCCGGCATCTCATCAAAGCGGTTCAGTACCATCACCATGGGAACGGTATCGATGATGGAGGCGAGATGGGCTTGCAGCATGGCTAGGGTGTCAACGTCCAAACCATCAAACGGCTCGTCTAAAATCAGCAAGTCCGGCTTGCTCGACAGAGCGCGAATCAGCATGACTTTTCGGGTTTCGCCCGTGGAGAGCTTACGAAAGGCACGGTCGAGTAACTTCGTAAGACCGAACTTTTCGACCAGCTCGCTGGCAAGTTCAGGGTCTTGGCACTGCTCGAAAATCATTTCACTAACGGGGGTGCCGAGTGAAATGACATCCATAATATCGGCATCATCTTTTTTTAACTCTTTGGCGATCAGTTCGGCTTGCGCTTCGAAAGAGACCAAGCCAATGTTTTTGGGCAGCCCTTGAATAGTGCCCGCTTCAATCTTACCAACGCCAGCCAACGCTGCCGCCAGGGCCGATTTGCCTGAGCCATTGGTGCCAGTGATAACCCAATGCTGGTGGGGTTCAATGATCCAATCAATCTCGCTTAGGGTGAAGCGATCATCAAAACTGATCATCGCTTTGTTTAGCTGAATACGCTCTAAGCGGCTTGAAGGCTCCATCAATGTGTTCCTTATTGTTTGGAAAAAGTCAGTGTTCGCATGTAATGAGACAAAAAAGCCGAGAATATCGTGGCGATATCTCGGCTTTTTAGATGACTTAGCGGTCTATCATTTAATCAGCCGATTAAACGATCTTCTTCATGTCCGCCATATGGCCACGCAGCACTGCGCCCACGGCTTCAACCGGGTGAGCGCGAAGCGCATCGTTGACTTCGATTAAACGGGCGTTATCTACGCCATTGTCATCTACATTCAGGCCTTTACCAATAACATCGGATTTGATGCCTTTCATAAAGTCAGCCAAGAGCGGTACACAGGCGTGGTTGTAGAGGTAGCAACCGTATTCCGCCGTGTCAGAGATGGTCGCGTTCATCTCGTACAGTTTCTTACGCGCGATAGTGTTGGCGATCAGTGGCGTTTCGTGGAGAGATTCATAGTAAGCAGACTCGGCGATGATGCCGGCCGCCGTCATGGTTTCGAAAGCAAGCTCAACGCCCGCTTTAACCATCGCTACCATCAAGATGCCGTTGTCGAAGTACTCCTGCTCGGTAATTTCTACGTCACCCGCAGGGGTTTTCTCGAAGTTGGTTTCTGCGGTTTCGGCACGCCATTTGTGCAGGTTAGCGTCATCGTTCGCCCAGTCTTCCATCATCGTGTGCGAGAAGTGGCCGCTCATGATGTCGTCCTGGTGCTTGTTGTAAAGCGGACGCATGATCTCTTTCAGCTCTTCAGCTAGATCAAAGGCTTTGATCTTGGCTGGGTTAGAGAGACGATCCAGCATGTTGGTCACGCCGCCGTACTTCAGTGCTTCCGTGATGTTTTCCCAGCCGTACTGAATCAGCTTGGAGGCGTAACCTGGCTCGATGCCTTCTTCGATCATTTTGTCGAAGCAGAGGATAGAACCGGTTTGCAGCATGCCGCAAAGGATCGTTTGCTCACCCATCAGGTCGGATTTAACTTCCGCGATGAACGAAGACATCAACACGCCGGCTTTATGGCCGCCAGTACCCACCGCGTAGGCTTTTGCCAGGGCAAGGCCTTCGCCTTTAGGATCATTGGCTTCGTGAACAGCGATCAAGGTGGGAACGCCAAAACCACGCACGTATTCGGCGCGAACTTCAGAACCCGGGCACTTGGGCGCCACCATGATGACGGTTAAGTCATCACGGATTTTCATGCCCTCTTCCACGATGTTGAAACCGTGGGAGTAAGAGAGGCAGGCGCCCTCTTTCATCAACGGCATGACCGCTGTCACAACAGCGGTGTGCTGCTTATCGGGCGTCAGGTTCAAAACAACGTCGGCCGTGGGGATCAACTCTTCGTAGGTACCTACTGTAAAACCGTTTTCGGTGGCGTTTTTCCAGGACTGACGCTTTTGCTCAATAGCTTCAGGGCGCAGTGCGTAAGAGACGTCTAAGCCGCTATCGCGTAGGTTCAAGCCCTGGTTAAGGCCTTGGGCGCCACAGCCGATCACGACCATTTTTTTGCCTTTAAGCGCGTCTACGCCATCAGCAAATTCAGAGCTGTACATGAAACGACATTTGGCGAGTTGCGCCAGTTGCTCGCGTAGTGGCAGCGTATTGAAGTAGTTAGCCATCGTTAGCATCCTAATATGTTATGAGCACGACATCGATGTAAGGCACATCGATGCTAAAACCGGTACTTAAAAGAGTGACACAGCCGCTAGATGCGAGATCCAGCGTTATGTGAGTAAGGCTAATCTACCTAAAAACGACCATTTCTTAAATTGATATATTTGCAACAGCATGTCCCTTTTTCTGCAAAACTCAATTATCATGGCGTTTATGAATTTTAAAATTTTAAAACAGTTCCTGGCCTTGGCAGAAACCCTGCATTTTGGTCGCGCCAGCGATGAGTGCTACGTCAGCATTTCTGCCCTGTCGCGCAACATCCGGCATTTGGAAGAGGAGCTGGGGGTGTCGCTGTTTAATCGCGACAACCGTACGGTGGTGTTGACTCAGGAGGGGCAAAAATTTCTCAAGTACGCCCGAGATGCCAGCAGCCAATGGAATTTGATTCGTCATGAATTGACGGACAATCCTGATCAATTAAGCGGTGAAATCAGCCTGTATGGCTCCGTCACCGCCAGCTACAGCTTTTTGCACGAACTGCTGCGCCGCTTTCGTATTGCCTACCCGATTATTGAAATCAAGCTACGCACGGGGGATCCCGAACACGCTATTGCGCATGTTCTGGACGGTAAAGAAGATCTTAGCATCGCGGCCCAGCCTGCCAACTTGCCGCGTGGCCTGGCGTTTAAATCCATTGCCACGTCGCCTTTGCTGTTTATTGCGCCCATTGAGCAGCAGGTGCCGAATGTGCCAACGAACACGCCAACCACACCGGAAGAGTGGGCGAGCATCCCGATGATTCTATCAGAGAGCGGTGTCTCAAGAGCCCGTGTGGATGAGTGGTTTCGCCAGCTGGATGTCTCCCCGCGCATTTATGCACAGGTCACCGGTAATGAAGCCATTGTGAGTATGGTGAGCTTGGGCTTTGGCATTGGCGTGGTGCCAAAAATCGTTCTCGACAACAGCCCCTTGGTGGATCGCATCCGCGTGCTCGACGTGACGCCGGAACTGGAGCCCTACGATATTGGTTTATTTACCCTCAAGAAAAACCTAAAGAACCCGCTGGTCGACGCCTTTTGGCGCTTGATGTAAGCCCTCTTTAATAAGCCCTTCTTACATAAGCCCCAGGCGCTGTTTTTTAGCGATCCGACACAACCGTGCTTAACCCCCAAATATCTGCTGCAAATCCGGCACGTTTTCTTCCTCTTCCACCATGGAGAGTGACGCTTCGATGGCTTTTAGGTGGCGGCTCATAAAGGCTTTGGCGCGCTCGCCGTTGCCTGCTTCCAGATAGCCGATCAGATCGTCGTGGTCGTGGGATTCACAGCCTAAGTGGCCACGATGGCCGTAGACGGCGAGTATCAGCGATGAGCGGGAGCAGAGCCGCTCGACAAACTCTGCCAGGGTGGCGTTGCCTGATAGCTGCGCTAAGCGCACATGGAAGTCTGCCGATAGCCGAATGGCCACGCTCTGCTGGCCACTACGCAGCGCTTGGCGCTCTTCGCGAGCCATTTCGCGCAGCTCCGCGGCCTCTTTTTCGCCCATGCGCCGGGCTACGTCGGGCATTAACCCGCACTCGATTAACTGGCGGGCATCGAAAACGTCTTTGGCTTCATCGGCAGTGGGCCGAGTGACGCTGGCGCCTCGGCGCGGTGTCAGCGTGACTAACTGCTCCAGCGCCAGGCGCTGCAGGATTTTACGAATACCGGTGCGGCTAATGCCAAAGACATCCGCCAGCGCATCTTCGCGCAACCGTGCGCCGGGCTTTAAACGCTGCTCGACAATGGCATCGCTCACGGAGCGATAAATGGCGTCGTGGCGCTCATCACCCTCTTTGCTAGTTTTAGCTTCTTTAGCAGGAGCGCGCCGTTTCTCCGGCGCCTGCGCATCACTCATAGTTAGCCTCTCTGATTACTCCTCCCAAGCAGCAATGATATCGCGCTCTTCATCGCTCATGTTGGTCATATTGCCTAACGGCATATAGCGGCTGGCCACGACCTGCTGAATCTGCGTTTTCTGCCCCAGAATTTCATCCCAGCTTTCGAAAGCAAACCCGGCGGGCGGTGCCGAAAATCCGGCATGTTCAGGGTTGTGAGCATGACACTGAACGCAGTGCTGCTCAATCAAGCCGGTGATTTGCGCCTGATCCGGCCCTTGCACGCCGTCATTACCACTAGGCGACGATGAACTGGGTGCGGCCACCCAAAAGGCTAACAGAATGAGCCCTACCCCAACGGCGGGATACGCTGGCTGGGTTTTGCCTGCATGCATCAACACAAAGAATTGACGAATCAAAGCACCGGCAAAGATAAACAACACCATCACGACCCAGGCAAGCTCATGGGAGTAGATAAAGGAGTAGTGATTACTCACCATCAACAACACGACCGGCAGCGTGAAGTAGGTATTATGCACCGAGCGCTGTTTGCCGCGTTTGCCATCCAAAGGATTAGGCGCGTCGCCCGCCTTCATGGCTTTTACCATGCGGCGCTGGCCGGGAATAATCCAGAAGAAGACGTTAGCCGACATTGCCGTCGCCATTACCGCCCCTGTGAGCAGGAAGGCTGCCCGACCAGTGAACATCTGCGTGCTCAGGTAGGCAACGACCACCATCATTACGGCAACCGCAACGCTGAGCAGGCCGTCACGATCCATATTGGGGCTAATGCGTTTACACAGCTCGTTATAAACCACCCAACCACCCAGCAAAAATGCCAGCGCCAGCAGGTTGGCCTGCCAGCCCGTCATGTTGGCGGCCCACTCCCAGGGACTATTGGGGTTTACCAGATAGAAGCCCGGATTGACCATGTAGAGAATGACGAACAGGGCAAAGCCGGAAAGCCAGGTGGTGTAGGCTTTCCAGAATGACCAGTGCAGATCATTGGGCAACTTGGCCGGTGCCGTGGCGTACTTCTGGTTGTGGTAGAAGCCGCCGCCATGCACCGACCACATTTCGCCAAACACGCCCTTGTCGCGATCTTCCTCTGCCTTCGGTGCGCGCAGGCTATTATCCAGCATTACAAAGTAGATCGACTCGCCGATCCAGGCGATGGCCGCAATCACATGCAGCCAGCGCAGTAGCAAATTAACAAAATCGATTAGGTACGCTTGCATAGATAAATCCCGTTAGGTTTGCCTGAAAACTCGGCGAGAGCAGCCAGGTTTCAGACAAATCAGCTACCGCGATAAGTTGAGTAGCCATAGGGCGAGAGCAGTAGCGGCACATGGTAGTGCTGGCTGGCATCCGCAACGCCAAAGCGCAGCGGGATAACGTCTAGAAAGCGCGGTTCAGCAGCTTCAACGCCTTGGGCACGCAGGTATTCACCGGCATGAAACACCAGTTCGTACTCGCCTGGCGTGAGTGCATCACCCTCTAAAATAGGCGCATCGCAACGCCCGTCACTGTTGGTGATCACGGTACTCAGATGCTGGCGCTCACTGCCGGTAAGGCGAAACACCTCAATGGTAATACCCTGTCCGGGCTGACCTTTGGCGGTATCCAGTACGTGGGTAGTTAAACGTCCCATAGCCGCTCCTTGTTGATTATTGATGACGTTTTCTGACCTATTGGTCAAAGAGTACCGTTACTGATATTTATTGTATACAGTAATTCCAACCCTGCACGTTTAGACCCACGTTTGCTTGGAATCACGTATGTTGTAAAAAATTACACCGCTTAGGAGAGTTTCAGTGCCCACACCGCAACCGTTACTGCTTTCACCCGCGCCTAGCAAGTGCAGCCTTGAAATGCTGACTCATCACTATGGGGATGTTTATGAGCACTCCCCCTGGGTAGCCGAAGCGGCCTGGCAGCACGGCCTGACCGAAGCCCACGACGAGCCTGACGCATTTGCCGAGCTGATGGGGCTTATGTTGCAGCAGGCGAGCAGCGAACAGCAAATCAAGGTGATTCAGGCGCACCCTGACCTGGCAGGCAAAGCTGCTATGGCCGGTGAGTTAACCCAAGACTCAACCAGCGAGCAAGCAGGCGCCGGGCTTGATCAATGCAGCCCTGAGGAATTTGCGCGCTTTGAATATCTCAATACGGCGTACAAGGAGAAATTTGGCTTTCCGTTTGTCATTGCCGTTAAAGGGCTGGATCGGCATGCCATTCTAGCCGCCTTTGAAGAGCGCCTGAACAACGATACGGCCACCGAACGGGAAACGGCTATTGAGCAGATCATCCGTATTGCACGTTTCCGCTTAATTGACCGGGCGACAAAATCCTAGTTTTAAACAACACAGGATAAGCGCTCATTTTGTATACAAAAACG
>Ga0209344_10003305_pt1 | contig 16149 bp, 14 predicted proteins | sample Cruoilmetagenom6_FD_187293 | JGI IMG/M metagenome (GOLD analysis project Ga0209344, IMG submission 187293) | Oil polluted marine microbial communities from Coal Oil Point, Santa Barbara, California, USA - Santa Barbara Oil Seep Sample 6 (SPAdes)... | ecosystem: Environmental > Aquatic > Marine...
TTGCCAGCGGTGCGCAGCTAACAATAACAATAACGACCTGGGGGCGAACCGTCTGCAATGCGGCAAAGCTCAGCCCCAGGTAAAGGGCGTTGTTAAGAACGCCAAGCAGCAATCCGCGCCTGATAGCGATGCGATCACCATGAGTTGATAACCGGAAACCGCCGCAGCTAAGGCAAATGGGCAGCATCAGCAACGCACTCAATAAAAACCGGATGGTGAGCAGCGTAAAGGGGTCGAAATCAGTCAGTGCAATGGCACCGGCTATAAATGCCGAACTCCAAACGATACTGAAAATGACCACCAAACCAGTTAATACGAAATTATTCATGCAGCCCCCTAAAAGCGCCAGCTTGCTTTTGCACCATCACCATGAAACTGATGGTGCATGGGAGTTACATGCAGTGGAAATTAATTATTAACCGTTCATAATTAGTTGAATTAATATTAAGTACGGAGAGATAGTGTGTTTAATTGCCAACCTTCCCCCTTGGGCGATAGGCGAGTCACGCTGGAACACCTGCGCGCTTTCGTACTGTTGGCCGAAGGCAATGGTTTTCAGCAGGCAGGTCTTCAGCTGTACCGTAGCCAGTCTGCGGTCACGCAAAGTCTGAAGCGGCTGGAGGAAATACTCGGCTGTAAGTTACTTGAGCGTCGCCAAGGTCACATCCTTGGCTTGACTGCAGATGGCGAGCGTTTTCTTCCCGCCGTCAATGAGATACTTGCTCGTACGTCTGAGGCAGTGAGTGCCATGCAACAGCCCGAAATTGCCGGACGTCTGCTGATTGGTGTTCCCGATGATTTCAAGGTGGTGGATCTACATGGCGCCATTTCCCGGTGCGCCGAGCTAAACCGCAATCTGCGTCTGGAAGTCGTCTCTGCGCTCTCCTCGCAACTGCTCCACCAGCTCGATAACAGCGGCCTTGATCTCGCCATCTTTAAGTGTGTGGGAGACTTCACGCCAAGTGACCCGCGCTGGCAGTGTCATCTGCTGCGGCGAGAGCCTCTCCACTGGGTGGCCACGCAAAAGCATGATTTTGACCGTATGTCTGATATACCGCTTGTTATCTTTCCTGATGGCTGTTGCTACCGAAGCGCGGCGCTCGCCGCATTGGATCAGCCCGGGAAGCACGGCTACAGTGCCTATGTCAGTGCCTCTTATGACAATATTCGTGCCGCTGTGTCGGCAGGTCTCGGTATCGGTGTGCTTCCCGCCAGCGCGCTTGCTGAAGACCACATTATTCTAGGCAAGCGGGAGGGATTTCCGGAGCTGCCGATGGTTGAACTCGTGATGGTTCAGGCGTCACAGAAGCGTGCCACCCAGCAACTGGCGGACTTCCTTACGCTTTCCTCGGCAATGAAGTCATACAGCGTTAGGACTCACCGAGACGATACTATCCTGCCCTGATATGGGTATCAGTGACGCCATCCCGCCAACAGTTGCTGATCGAAGGCCCGCTATTTATTCTTAGGCATGCTGTTATTTGCAATGGGTACCGTCAGTGTATTGAGATGGGGGAATACATGAGCGATCAAGAGGATAGTCGCCGCAGTGACCACGACAGCCCATGGAAGATGGCGCTGGAAGCGTATTTTAAGGAGTTTCTGGGGCTGCTATTTCCCGCGATCCATCAACAGGTGGATTGGTCGAAGGGCTACAGTTTTCTCGACAAAGAACTGCAACAAATCACCGTCGATGCGGAAAGCGGTAGGCGCTATGCCGACAAGTTGATCAAGGTGGCGGCCCTGGATGGTGTTGAGACCTGGGTATTGATCCATGTGGAGGTACAGGGCGAACCAGAAGATAGATTTGCCGAGCGTATGTTTACCTACCAGTACCGGTTGCGTGACCGCTATAATATTGATGTGGTCAGCCTTGCCGTACTGGCAGATACCCGCGAGAGCTTCCGCCCCACAACTTTTCATTATCAACGCTGGGGATGTGCCCTGACCTTTACCTTTCCCACGGCTAAACTGGTTGATTGGGAAGCGCACTGGGCAGAACTGGAAGCCAGCGACAATGTCTTTGCTTTAGTAGTGATGGCTCAGATTCAGGCCAAGCGAGTGAAAGAGAACGCATCGCGAAAAGATACCAAAGTAGCCCTAATCCGGCTGCTCTATGAGCGAGGCTACAGCCGCGAGCAGGTTTTACGGCTGTTCAACATCATCGATTGGATGATCCAACTGCCTAGAAGTTTAGACCCTGAATTTGCACAGGCGGTCTACGCCATACAGGAGGAGAAGCACATGCCTTACGTCAACACGATTGAGCGGCTGGGTATTGAGAAAGGACGTCAAGAAGAGCGTCTAGAAGCTGAGCAGCGTGCTTGGGAAAGCAAGCGTGATACTGCTCGTCATTTATTGAAGTTTGGTGTGCTCACTGATGAGCAGATTGCTGAGGCAACTGGATTATCGGTTGATAATATAGCTAAGCTGCGCCTCGAAGATAAACACTGAAATTAAAGCGGCTCTCGAAGCGATGCTCAACTTTAGCTGACTGCCTAACGGTTGGACGCTAGAACAGCCTCCCACGCATGCTTGTAGCTGGCCGACTTTCTCATGCTTTCCGCGACGATGAAGACACAAAGCGTCAGCACTCCCCTAGCCGATGTCGCCCACCGTTTCGGCAATGGCCGTTGGGCTAACCCAATGTCGCTACTGAAGTTTTCTAACTATCGCGTCATCTGATGACAACACATCGCCATCACCGGTCTGAGGGGCCATATAGGGCACCGGCTGCCCTGTTGACTTGTCGATAAGCAGGGAGTGCTGCTCGCTGTGTGAAAACAAGTTGCGTTCTCCCCACTGTCGCAGAGCCACCACCACAGGAAATAGACTCTCGCCCTTGGCTGTCAGCACGTATTCCTGATAGGCCGTGCCATCAGATGCAGGCCGAGTTTCCAGAATATCCGCTTCAACTAACCGGCGCAGGCGTTCGGCCAGAATATTGCGCGCCATGCCCAGGCTGCGCTGAAAGTCACCGAATCGCCTCATGCCGTCAAAAGCGTCTCGTACAATAAGCAGCGACCATCGATCTCCGATAACGTCGACAGAGCGTGCCACCGGGCAGGTTTCAGTATGTGTGGATTTGCGGCGGGGCATGATATTTACCTTCCATGTGTTTATGGCAATCTATGTGGTTGCATTTTAAAACCAGGTTACCTACCATCCAACTAGTTTTTATTTGAAACCAGTTAAATGAGAGGTGGCTATGAAGGCGTCTTCGGTACTGCCTGTATCGCTTCGTGATAACAGTAAACCGGTCGACCAAACGGATATGCCGCGCGGCTTAGTGCTACTTTTCGCCGCGGCCAGTGGCTTAAGTGTCGCCAACGTCTATTACGCACAGCCACTGTTAGATGCTCTGGCCCTGGATTTCGGTATCAGTCATGCAGCCGTTGGCGGTGTGATCACGGCCACTCAGGTCGGCTGCGCCTTGGCCTTGCTACTGCTCGTTCCCCTAGGGGATCGGGTGAATCGTCGCCGCCTAATGGCACTGCAATTGTTGGCGTTGGTGGCCTCTTTAGTGGTGGTAGCAGTGTCGCAATCCACCTCGATGCTGCTGGCAGGAATGCTCGGTGTTGGCTTGCTCGGTACAGCGATGACGCAAGGGTTAATCGCCTACGCGGCTAGCGCTGCCGCCCCTCATGAACGGGGTCGTGTCGTCGGTGTAGCGCAAGGAGGTGTTTTTATTGGCTTGTTGCTTGCCCGCGTATTCGCTGGTGGTGTAAGCGATCTGGCCGGCTGGCGAGGCGTCTATTTGTGTTCTGCGCTCATAATGCTGGTAGTGGCACTACCTCTGTGGCGTCGACTGCCGACGCTAAAAGCTGCATCAGGTTCCATGAGCTATCCACACCTGATTGTCTCTATGTTGGTGTTATTGCGGGAAGAGCGAGTGCTGCAAATTCGCGGCGTGCTGGCGATGCTAATGTTTGCTGCCTTCAACGTTTTCTGGAGCGCCCTGGTATTGCCACTTAGCGCGCCACCCTATGAGTTTTCTCATACGGCCATTGGCGCATTTGGCTTGGCTGGCGTAGTGGGAGCCCTCGCAGCCGCTCGCGCCGGAAAATGGGCAGATCGAGGACTCGGCCAGCGCACCAGTGCAGCTGCGCTGGTGTTGCTGCTGCTAGCGTGGGGGCCACTATCATTGATGGAGTGGTCGCTATGGGCGCTGATCATCGGGATTGTGCTGCTTGATATGGGTGGGCAGGCGCTTCACGTCACTAATCAGAGCATGATTTTTCACACACGTCCTGAAGCACATAGCCGCTTATTAGGCTTGTATATGCTGTTCTATTCGATCGGCAGTGGCCTAGGCGCCATCAGCACGACCACCGCCTATGCTCATGCCGGTTGGCAGGGTGTGTGCATTTTAGGCGCTTCGCTAAGCCTATTGGCGCTAGCGTTCTGGGCCACGTCCCGACGTTATATGCCGAATGATATACCACGAGATTGAGAACCATTAGGAGCCACAGATGAACGAAATAGACTTATGAGTTGGAAGAGTCATAAACCATGCCCAAGCATGGTTATAGAGGGTAATCCCCCGCTACATAGGCGTTGTGCTTGAACATTGTATTTAGCTTTCCAAAACCCGCCGGTAATCAACCCGCAACAGCGCCCCCGATGCGGGCGCTCTTTCTATCTCGCTTTTGGACAAGCCCAGTCGTGCCGATGTAACGAAGAGATGTCGCCCCGTATCATCAAAGGCACTGCTCGTAGAGCGTGGAATAGAATTGTGCAAGCTATTACCGCAAACGCCCAACACAACCCTCAACCGCGAGCTGCTCTACACCGGCATCAGTTGCGCCTGCCATTGGCTCACGCTGATCTAAGCCAAACGCGGGTATTGAATGATGCAGAAACCAGGGAGGTTATGAGAATGAGTGGGATGGGGAGGTTGTAACCAAAGCCGACATTACCGCTGGTGGTGTCGGTTTTCAACCACAAGCAGTCTTTCTGCTTATCCTGATATGGTCTGCCATGCACCATGAGCAGAACCCGATTGAGAAGGTAGTTATCGGTAGCGAGCAGTTCCTATTCACTCCCACCAGTAGCAGTTCTGTTCGTGTGCTTAACTCATCTATTGAAATACAAAAAACGCCGCCAGCACATTGCCGACGGCGTAAAAATTAATATTAAACACACGTTAGCGCATGTCGAAAACCTTAAGCGTTATTGAGAATCACGATGCTATCTGCCATCAACTCCATGCTTTCAAGAAGATCTGTTTCCATGTCACCCGTGACGCTGACCAAGTCACCTTCGTCAATCTGCTGATAGCCAACGTCATCCATTGGGTTATACAACAGGCTAGTCGTATCAATCGTCACTTGCTGAAGATCTGTGTCGACAGTGAACTCATGGTCACTGGTGCTAGTGACGGTACCAACGACTTCAGTGAAGCCTGCCACAATCGGCGTAACAACGCTGAGACGTAAAGACTCCTCATCCGCACTGTCGGCGTAGAAATAGGTACCAAGTGATTCTACGTAAACACTGCTGGCTTCGATTTTGCTCATCTCTGCAAGATCGTCATCCACTTCGCCGTAGACAGTTACTCGATCGCCTTCGATCAGGCCTACGCCCTCTTGGTCGTACCAGCTCCAGTCATCCATTTCGACGGTTACAGTATTTTGACCATAGTCGAGAACAAAGCTATCGGGGCTTGTCTCAACAGCTGTGCCGCTTAAACTAATCCATGTTCCATCAGGTTTTGAGTACGGGGTCTCTGCAGCAAAGGCCGCCAAAGGCAGGCCTGCCAGCGCGGCAGTAGTAGCGGTAATAGTTAATACTGCGGGGATTTTACGATTCAGTACCTGCATGGATACCTCCTTGCATGACTGCGTTCATGTCTGACTGTCTTACTCGTTGTTCAAGGTAGAAGTAGTTAAAAACGATTTCAAATTTGTGTTGAACAATCATTTTTAATCGCTCATATAACCCTAATAAGCAAGAGCCTCCGTTTACCTCAAACGTTAGATATCAAAGATACGGAGGACTATTCATTAAATGAGTGAGTAAAAGGGACTGCTAGTGATTATTTACGCGTCGTTTTGCTAGCTTGCGGTTCCTTGCAGAAGGAGAGGTCAATTCTTACCGCGCTTCTCAAATGCCTCACCATAGCGCCGCCAATGGCAACTATGAAAAGTGGTGGCACCCAAGGGTAAATAAGCGCCCTTAACAACAGGCACCGCAAAAAAACCTTCATTCCATACCTGACTGACATGCACAAAGGTGTGGCCATAGGAATTTCTCGGTAGCCACCCGGTCAAAGCGGGTCTTGGTATAAGAGCCAAGCGACGCTGAGTAAAATGGCACTTTATTCAAGGAGGATAGCCAGTTGATTCGGCATTCTGAACATGACTATGACGAAGACATCGGCATCTAATGAGCCTGATGCTAAGACACACATCCACCTTTCAAAAGGAAATCAGGAGGTTTGCATGAAGAAGTGGATCATGATGACAGCCGCAAATTGGCTGCGTAAACCAGAAAATCAACAGAAAGCCAAATCCGCCTGGAGCAAGTTTCGTCATCGCAATTCTGGCAAGCGGACACCACAACAAACACAGGACACTTCTCGCAACACAACAGCTCAGCGGCCTGGAGAAAACCTTGATGATCGACTTTAAACGCTCAGGCAGTAAGCTTTATTTACGGCTAAAGCGCGATCAACTTGCAGTTTACTAAGTCATAAAGCCCCACCGGGTGATGATGACTGGCAAGGCTTTCTGATGTTTGACCGTTTTAGCAGGTAGCTTAAGCCGATAGTACGGTATTGGCCAGCCAACCGTTGTAGGCCACCAACCCCACCAGTAATACGCTGGCCTCGATGCGATTGATGCGGCCCTGACGGCCGCGAAAGCCGTAGCCCATGACAAATAGCGCCACGATCATGGCCATCATCACCGGCCAGTCCCGCAACATGATGTCCGCTGAAAGCGTTTCCATCGGCGCTATGACACCGGCGATGCCTACTACCGCTAGCAAGTTGAACATACAGGAACCCACGACGTTACCGATGGCGATGTCGTGTTCACCCTTGCGTACTGCGGCAATGGATGACGCCAGCTCGGGCAGCGAGGTGCCGAGGGCCACGATGGTTAGCCCTATGATAAGGTCGCTTACGCCCAGGGCACTCGCCACGGAAACAGCGCCCCAGACCAGCATCCGCGAGCTCACCAGCAGCAGCCCCAGGGCAACGACGAGCCAGAGGATGGCCCGTCCCAGTGTCATGGCATGCGAGACGAGCTCCTGTTCGGTCTCCGCGGCCAACGGATCATTCTTGCCCCGCAGCGCCTTCCAGATCGTCCAGCCCATCAAGCCAAAGAAGCCCGCCAGTAGAAGCAGCGATTCGAGTTGACTGAGTACGCCATTCCACAACAGCACGCCGGCTAACATGCCAAACAAAATAAGCAGCGGAAGTTCACGGCGGATGATCGCAGAATGTACCGCTATCGGCACGATCAGAGCCGAAACCCCGATAATAAGGCCTACGTTGTAGATATTGGATCCCAATGCGTTGCCGAGAGCTAGGTCAGGGTTGCCATCCAAGGCCGCCATTATAGAGACGAGTATTTCCGGTGCCGAGGTGCCGAAGCCAACAATCACCATGCCGATGACCAGTGACGGCAGCCCGAGATGCACGGCCACCGCCGCAGCTCCGTCAATGAAGCGGTCGGCGCTCCATAGGAGCAAAACGATCCCCAGGATGATGGCGAGAATAGGTAAGAACAAAGCGTTTCCTCAGTGGTTAAAAATGGTGTTATTCATGGCCCATCAACTGCCAATGTCTTCGCCCTGACCAGAATCAGAGTATCAGGAAGGAAACAACAACGTTGCTCTCAGCGCAAAACGCTGAGTCGGCTGCACAGTCCCTTTTCGTTTAGGGTATAACTTCGTGGTTACGAGCCGGGTCAGGAAACGTGTAGCAGAGTATAGGGCGCTTCACAGGCATGTCGTTCATCTCGTTCGTCGATGCTACCTAGCCCAAGATGACGGTCGTTGTCATAAGCAACAAAAAGACGCTCATGGTCGAGTACGGCGAGACCCTCAGCCTTGTGTTCGAACTCAATCGCGTCGCCCTCGGGTGAGGTCACTAGCGTGGAGCCTCTCCCGGCACGCAGATCCTCAAGACTGATCACCCACAAATAACCGCCGATACGTGGAGCGCCCTGCTGCTCGGATTCGAAGCTGGTCACCAGATAAAGACGACCATGATAGGGATCATATTCCAAGCTCGAAAGGCCACATTCAAAGCGCACACTCTCGTTATCGCTTGGATCGAAAGTGTAGATGTCACGCATCTCGTCGACCAATACTAGGTTGCCCGTATCACTAATTTCGTAGTGAGCCCCCACTAGTCGGCTGACGTATTCAAAATCATTATGAGCTTGCCCCTGTTCACGGATCCCGAACAGCAACAGACCATCGCCGCGTTCACCCGGGATCGTCGCAAGACCTTCAATTTTATAGTACGGAAAACCGATGGCGTGATTAAGTTTGTTACGCAGTTCCAAAGACCCCTCAACGCCGTCCCTAGGATCGGGATCAACGACCTTAACCTTGTCAGGCTCCCCCAGCGGCCAAATCAGCAGGTGATTGTAGGCGTTGAGGTCGTGGCTGGCATCGTCGATACGGTCAAAGCCGGTGGTGGCCAGTACATAGCGTGCATCTGTGGTGAGAGCGAAGTCCTCATACTTGACAGCTTGTTTGATGAGCGGCGCCGTGAAGTATTCTAAGGAACTGTCATCGGGCCCCTTTGACGTCATGGGCAGAGCAAAAACCGCCGAGCGATCCTCGCCGGGGATTGGCTTGTCACTGGCCAAAATGAGCCGCTTGCCATCATAGAGTACGGCAGAAACTTCCGCATTAACCAGTTTGCCTCTCTCATCGCGCAAGCCCGCAGGAAAGCAGTGGATGGTGCCTTCATAAAGGATGGTTGCGTGGGTCATGGGGGATTCACTCCCTTTGGTAGAGCCGAAAATGTACATTGATCAGTGCACATAACGGCTGAAATGGATGATTAAATATAGTGCCAACATCTTGCGCAGTTTTGACAGCGTTTCGCAACGGGAATGGGGTAGACCTCGACACTCCTGCTTGGGCTAAACATTATGTCATTGAAGCAACTGGTTTTTAACGGTACAGGTTTCAACATCAGGGGGCTGGTGGCAGGCTAGGCACCCAGTCAAGTACTCCGAACGTCTCAGCGCCAATCCAGACAAGAAAAACTACATAGATCACCAGCAGAGCGACGCACTCCCGACGCGACAGGATCATTCGCGTTCGCATCATCAGGAATAGCACCACTGTGGCGGCGGTGAGCGCCGCCATCATGGGGGCCGCGATGGAAAAGTTGATAGCGGCGGTGCCCGCTATCAAGACACCAGCAGGAATGCACACCAGTAAATCAAAGGTGTTACTGCCGAGTACGTTGGCAATACTGGTGATTCCTCGCCCATGGCGTGCGGCACGGATCGAAACGAAGGCATCCGGGATTGAGGTGCCTGCCGCCACTACGGTTATCCCCCAAAGAAAGCTCGGGGTACCGAAGATATCGCCGAAGTTGATGGCGGCTCGCACCAGTCCCTCCACACCGATCACGATCACTACCAACGAAAGTGCCAGTAATCCCCATTCCCGAACAGGGTGGATATCGCGAGTGTCATCATCGCCCTCGTGGTCGAGAGTATCTTGATACTGAACAAACAGGTAGAGACCGTAGAGAGCCACTGGCAGGAGTGCGAGAGGACGCGTCAACTCGCCGCGAATGGCGCCGTCGGTGCTGGGTAGTGGCTGGTAAATAATCGCGAAAGAAAAAGTGAGCGTAAGCACCGCCACCGCGATCATGTAGAACTGCGCTTCTTTGTAGACGAGGTCACGGTTGGCCTGAAGCGGCTCGCGGCTAACCAATCCTGACAGCGCGGGAATGACCAATATGTTAAACAGCGCTGAACCGACAATCGCGGCCACACCCAGTTCGAACTCACCATGTACCAGGGTTGAGATCACCGTGGTCGAGAGTTCGGGAAAGCTCGAACCCACTGCGACCACAACCGCGCCTTGAACGATGTCGGGAAGCCGATAGTAGGCCGCCAGTCGCTCACTGGCGCGCTCTAACAAGCCGCTTCCGCGCCACACGATGGCGGTAGACACCACTGCCACTAGCGTCCATATCAGCACATCAGGCATGGATCACCACCGCGTCGAAATGCTCCGTCAGTAACAAAAAGGCCCATGTCTGACTTACCCAGCGATGTATGAAAAGGGGAAAATTCCTTCACAATCGCTCCTTGGTTCACTTGTCCCACCGTATCAACTGTAGCTACCCTGAACATAACCGGACAGCTGAACTATTCCATAAGGGCTAATACAAAGCTGATTGGCGTGTAAACATGATGATAGGAAATGCAATTTACGCTGTAAGTTACTCAATGGCAGAACAGTCTAAGCAGCCGTTTTGCACAGAATACGATACGGTGCAGCCTGATCCTCCCCCGGACAAGCACCAACCAAAGCAGCCCCCACGCCCTGAAGATGAGCCTAATAAAAAGGAACCTAGTGACGTTCCACCCTTCCCTAAGCCTCCCCTTCCACCAGGCTGAATTTCTTTTGTTGTATCTAATGGCTATATATAAACGACACGTTAGCGCAATGAACTGCCATGGTGGCGTGAGAAAAACGGTATTAGCTAACTCGCTTAGCGGTTTCAGCTTGCCGCTAGCGCTCACGCGCTTTTCGCCGGGAGTAATGGCGAAGTATGAATAAAAGCAAGACGCCAATCCCTAGACCGGCGAGTGCAAGCAGGATATCGCGAGGGTCACTGGCGGTGGCAAGTGCGCCAAGCTGGCTGCCCAGCAGCGTGACCGCTGCCAGCCCCGGCACGATACCCAGGGTCGAACCGATCATATAATCGCGAAACTTGATGTGAAAGGCGCCTGCCATCATGTTGGTCAGCGTAAAGGGCGCCAACGGGAGAAGGTTAATCACTGTCATTGCGCGGATACCGCGCCGGGAGAGGTAGCGCGAAAGCCCATTCATGTGTTTGCCGCCGTAGTTCATCAACACCTCGCGTCCCAAGCGGTGTCCTACGGCGTACGAAACCACCGATGATGCCAGTGTCCCGAGTGTTGCATAAACGAACCCCCACACCGGGCCGAACATCAAACCAGTGACCGCCACCAGGATACTCAGCGGGAACATCACCAAAAGTGCGGCCACATAAACACCCGTCACCCACACAAACGCCCAAGGCGAATCCCGCCACTGGGGTGACGATGCGACCCACGCACGGATATTATCAACCGTCACCAGGTCATTTACCGTCAGCCACTGCCATAGCCCACCAAGTACTAGCAGCACCGCTAAAACACTTAAGGCTATTGCCATGGAACGCGCCATCCGCACTGTCTCCTGTTTACGCCACATTTCGATTAACCAACGTGGCAAATAAAAATAGTGTTGTCGACGTTCGTATCTGTTTGTGGCAGCTTATCGCCCTATTGCCAAACCCCTGCCCAGGAGACACGCCGAGTGCCCCGCCAGCGACTCATTTCGTGGTTTTTTTATCTCAACCTCGTCCTCATTGCCGCGCTGTTGGGTTACAAAGCCTACCTGAATTTTTTTGAACAAGATTTTGCCAGCTCTCACGCCGCCCAGGTCAACGCCATCGAGGCGATGCTGGCCGAGCGTGAGGCGTATCGTTTTGCCGTGCTGGGCAACATTAATAACTCGGTAGGCATTTTTGAGCGCAAAATTATCCCGCGCCTCAATCGCGAGGGTTATGACTTTATTGTCTCTGCAGGCAATGCCGTCGCCAGTGGCGGCGAGGATAAATACCGCGCGCTGTTTGGTACCCTGAATCACTTGGAAATGCCGTTCCTTTTAACCTTCGGCCCTCACGAGGAGAGCCGCCTCGGTGGCTTTCGCTTTTATGACCACTTCGGCCCCTATCACTTTAGTTTTGCCGCAGGGAAAAGCCGCTTCACCTTTCTTGACAGCACCGGCACCACCGATTTCGGCTGGCAAACGCGCTGGCTTAAGGAAGTGCTCGCTGCAGGGCGCGAGCCGAATCAGTTTCTGTTTAGCGCCCACCCGCTTTACCCGGTGGATCACTCTGGCTTTTTCGGACTAGAAGATGACGACGACTACCACCTTGAGAATGCCGCACGCCAAGCGTTCACTCGCCAGATCGAGCAGGCCAGTGTGGATGCAGTTTTCTCCTCTCAGGTACCGCTCTTTGATCGACAGCGCCATGGAGACACCGACTATATCGTTACCGGCGGCGCCGGCGGGCTTGTGCTCAATGATAATGAAAGCTATCACCATTTTGTCTCGGTCACTGTCGACGGCGAGGAGGTTCAGATCAGCGAACAGCGCTTGGATATCGGCCAGCACCCAGTTTGGCGCACGCTGGAGAGCTTATGGTTTTTTATCTACTCGTTGTTTTATGTCGGCTACCTGAACTTTATCCTGATCGTTTCCACGTTCATTGCCATCGCGCTCTGGCTACACAACCGGATTTTTACCGAGCAGGATTATTACCCCGATTTTGATATTGACCCCGACGCTGGCATTGGCACGCCACTTCGGGTGGCTATGTTCACCAATAACTACCTGCCCTTTATTGGCGGCGTGCCGATCTCCATTGATCGCTTAAAACTCGGCCTGACCGAGCTTAATAATGGCGTTCTGGTTGTCGCCCCACGCTACCCCCAGCCATCGACCACCGAGGAAGCCGATGTGCTGCGGCTAGCCCCGCTTTTGCCGCTGGGCCGCCACAACGAGTTTCGTCTAGCGAACATTTTCTCTTGGCGCCTACTTAAGCGCGTGCGCGCCTTTGCCCCGCAGGTGATTCACGTGCACCACCCGTTCTGGATCGGTCGCGCCGGTCAGCTTTTGGGCCGGTTATTACGGGTGCCAGTGGTTTACACCTACCACACGCGTTTGGAGCACTACGCCCATTATGTGCCATTGCCAGGGCCGCTGTTTCGCAATTTGATCTCCCACGCGCTGGTCAAGCGATTTGCCAATGGCTGCGACGCAGTCATTGTGCCCACCAGCTCTGCAGAAGAGTACCTACGTATCGTCGGGGTAAAACAACCGGTTTTTGTCCAACCAACCGGCATTGATTACGCACGGTTTGCCGACGCTGACAGTGCTGCGATCGATACCCTACGTCACCGCTATCGGCTTGAGGGCAAGCGCGTACTGGTATCGATTTCACGGCTGAGCAAAGAGAAAAACATCGATTTTATGCTTGATGGATTGGTGCTATTGCGTGATAACAGCGCGCATAATTTTCACTTGTTACTGCTTGGTGAGGGCAACGAATTCAACCGACTACAGGCGCGCATCGAAGCGTTAGGGCTTAGCGAGCATGTCACGCTGGTCGGCGCAGTCCCGCCCGAAGAGGTAGCATTGTACTGCCACCTGGCCGAGATTTTTGTTTTCGCCTCACGCTCGGAAACCCAGGGCATGGTCGTGCTAGAAGCCATGGCGGCGGGGCTTCCGGTGGTAGTGATTCGCTCCAGCGGCATCGAGGATATTGTCCAGCACGGCGTTAATGGCTACAAAACCGCGCCCGACCCCCAATCTTGGAGTCAGCGTATCGACACCCTACTCAGCGATGACGGCCTTAAAGCACGCATGAGCGGCCAAGCCTCAGGCACAGCTGCGGAGCAGCGTATCGAGAAGTTTGCTGCAGAGGTACTGCGCGTGTACCGCTACGTGATCGAGGTACGGCGTAAGAAGCGCGATGAATGATCGTGCCGAGGCATCCAAAAACGCAATGCGTAGAGCGCTGTACAAACAACCGCTTACAATGTCACGTTACTACAGAATCATCAGGTAGCTGTAGCAGTTGCTCATGTAGCTGTTCAGAACTCTTCATAGATTGCTTATCTAAGCTCACTAAGGCATCACCAGGGCCAAAAAAAACGTTTTGGTCTTGTTGCCACCTATTTATTTCTTGGCGCAAATTAGCACTTCTAATTAGGTGGTCAAATTCACTAGGCCACTACAAAGATAAACACTGAAATAAAAGCCGAGCGGTGGATCCGCTCCAAACCGGTGACTCTCCCTGCACTGCTTGGCTTGCAAATGCCACAGTTACCTCGTTCATGAGCGAGGCTCCACGCTAGGAATAGCGATCAGCGGCCAGTTCGCCGCCATCTCCTCAGCTGTGGAGACACTTACTGCACGCAGGTCTCTCGGATAGACCACGCCCTCGGCTTCCAGCGCCCTGGTGGCATGAAACTGCCCGTCCGCGGCACGGAGTATCCAGCCACTTTCGGCGCATTGTGAAGAGGCAAGATACGCCACGCCTGGCGCGACATCGGCAGGACGCAGTTCATCCGGTTCACCCTCTACTCCCCACATGCGTGTCTTGGCAACGGGCGAAACCGCATTGACGATAATCCCATCCTTTTTGCCTTCAGCAGCAAGCACATTCATGATTCCCACCACCGCCATCTTGGCAGCCGCGTAGGAAGCGAGCCCGTTCTGAACATACTGTGGGTAGAGCGCTCGACAAGAGGTGGTCATGACGATGCGGCCATAGCCCGCAGCTTTCATCGCAGGCCAAGCCGCCTGTGCTAGCCAAAGCGGAGCCTTGGCGGCGATGGCCATCATTTGGTCAAAGGCGCTTTCCTCTATAGCGTCAATGTTTTCATAGGCTACCCACCCTGCATTATGAATCAGAGCATCCAACCGCCCGTTGATGGTCAGAGCACTGCGTACTAGTGTATGGCAGCCTTCACGCGTTCCAATATCTGCTGATACTGCTCTTGCATCCAGACCTTCCAACCGAAGTAGCTCTGCGGCAAGCTCCGCAACCTGTGGATCCGCGCCATTACCATCAGAACCGGCACCGTTATCCTGGATCAGAACTGTTGCACCGAGTCGTGCAACGCATTGGGCATACGAAAAACCAAGCCCGCGACCTGATCCAGTGATAAGTACCACCTGCCCTTCAAAATCCACCATTTCACACTCCGTTCTTTCTGAGAACACGAGTGAAAGTATGAAACGGGCGATACAATATATAAAATACTTATAATAGGCTGATTTGATATATTTTTAATATCGTAAGCGTATTGAATGGCTAATGGCTTAATCGGAGTTACCGCATGACGTCAGATACCAAAGCGCGGATCACCTTGCGCGCAATGGAGCAATTTGTGGCGGTGGCGGAAGAGTTGCACTTTCACCGTGCTGCAGCGCGTTTGAATATGTCGCAGCCTCCTCTTACCAGCGCGATCCGTAAGCTGGAGAGCGATATCAATGTCATCCTGATTGAACGTGGCAACCGTGTTCTTGGCTTAACCCCTGCGGGGATGAAATTCCTTGAGGAAGCCTACGAAACCCTTCAACGCGCCGAGCAGGCCATCACCGAAACGCAAGATGTCGCAGCAGGCAGAACCGGTTTAGTACGCTTAGGCTATGTGGGAAGTTCGCTTTATGGACGGCTACCGGATGTCATTCGTGAATTTCGGACAAGCCATCCTGAGGTTCGTCTTGAGCTACGTGAGGCAACGACGGCTGCACAGATTGGCGCGCTACGCGACGGAACACTGGACGTCGCTGTTTTGATCCCACCGCTTGTGAATGCTGAAGACATAGAACAAACACACTTCGATAGTGACCGCTTGTGCATCGCCATCCCGAAAGATCACCCTCTCTGCAGGCGGCCAACATTAACGCTTGCTGACCTCTCTGACGAACCTTTCATTCTATGGCCGATGGTGGAGGGGCGTGGCTTTCATCTACAGGTCATACGCCTTTGCGCCAACGCAGGCTTTGTGCCTAAGGTGGCGCAAGAGGCATATGGGATGCATGCGGTGCTGTCTCTGGTCGCCGTCGGAGGCGGCGTCTCCGTTGTTCCCGAAAGCATGCGTGGCTTTCAGGCAGACCGAATCCGCTATCGTTCGTTACCGGGTTCGGAAGCTCACTTCGATCTCGTGTTGGGCTACCGTCATTTATCTCCTGCAGTTAAAGGCTTTATTCGTTCGGCTGAGTAAATAACGGCTCAGAGCGATGGACGGCACCGCTAGACATCTTCGAGATGATCACCCCAGAACCGCCCGACTTTCTTCAGATTTATCAGCCCCACCTACGCTATTACCTAGTCGATGAAGGGCGCTATAC
>Ga0209344_10003307_pt1 | contig 16135 bp, 16 predicted proteins | sample Cruoilmetagenom6_FD_187293 | JGI IMG/M metagenome (GOLD analysis project Ga0209344, IMG submission 187293) | Oil polluted marine microbial communities from Coal Oil Point, Santa Barbara, California, USA - Santa Barbara Oil Seep Sample 6 (SPAdes)... | ecosystem: Environmental > Aquatic > Marine...
GTGTCCAATAATTTGGGTGAGATTAGCAAAATTATTGTCAATACGGAAACAGGCAATTTTATGGGCCCCTTGAAGGGGAAATCGAAATTGGCTTCCGGAACCATTTATTTTGCCAGGGTTCGTCAACAAAGCTCCCATGGACAATGGTCGGTATGGAGTAGATGGCACCAAGGGTTTAATGTGGAATAGGGCGGTGGCTACTTAGTTTTATCAAGGGTTAAAAATCAATATAGTTAATGAAAACAGTTTTACTAAAAATATATTTTACACTAATAGCCTCATTGGCCACCCTTGGAGTTGGTGCCCAATCGGTAGACTTCAATTCGGAACATATCCAAATTAGGTTCGACTCCAATTTTAACCGTGACATAAATTGGTTGGATGCCGAGGGCAATAGGTTGACTTATTTTGATCCTGAAATTCAAGAAGGTATTGTAGTCAATGGTAGATTGTACAAGTCATTCAAAATTGATCGGGACAGGGTGGTACGGAAATCGGTAGATCACAGTGAATTTGGGAAATGTGTACAAATGGTTGTAAGCGGAATTTATACCAATCAAGATTTATCGCTTCAAAAAACAACGACCATCCTTTTTCCGAAGGATTTTAATAATTCGGCCATTTTTGAGACGTCCTATCGCAATTTAGGGAATCAAAAAATAAGAATAGATACCGTATACAGTCAAAGGGTAGCTTTAAAATCCAATGAATCCTTGGCAGTGGAAAAGGGGAAGTACAATCTGGTCTCGTTTCAGGGCGGGGTAAACGAATGGGGCAGTGACTATGCTGTAATTGGTCTTGAACCGGGCTTTTCACAGGATAATTCTCAAGGGATGCACCCTACGGCCAAAGGAGAAATTATAGGGGGAGGTATGCCATTTATTGATGTTTGGGGAAAAAATATGGGAGTGGCATTGGCACATCTGGGAAAACAGCCGGAATGGGTTTCCTTACCTGTAAGGATGGATGTCGACAACACGGTTGACATGGGTATTACCGAGATACCGGAGGAACGCCTCGGATTAAAAAAATGGTTGTCTCCCAATGAAGTTTATACCACTGTAATGACTACCGTCATCTTTCACAAGTTGGACTATTACAATGCGCTAAATACCTATGGAAATCTTTTGCGTAAACGAGGAGTAAATATTCCAAGGTCATCGCCTGAGGCTGCCTATGAACCCTATTGGAAAAGTTGGGGCTTTGAGTTGGATTTTACGTTGGATGAAATTTATGGAATCCTTCCTGAACTTAAGGATATGGGAATTAAGGTAGCCAATCTGGATGATGGTTGGTTTGATTATTATGGGGACTGGGAAGTAAACAAGGCCATCGGAAAATTTCCGGGCGGTCGTAAGGATATGGTCAAATTCGTAGATCGGGTTCATCAAGAGGGATTTAAGACCAATCTGTGGTGGTATCCTTTGGGCGTTAGTGCCGAGAGCCAATTGGCTAAAAATCACAGTGAGTATTTGGTCATGGATGAGGCCGGCACATATCCAGTAGATGTCCGCGGATTGTATCAATTATGTCCGGCATATGACCCGGCGATGAAGCATGTGGAGAATCTGGTAAAACGTTTTGTGGTGGATTGGGATTATGATGGTCTTTATTCCGACACCAGAGGACTATCGGCCGTACCTCCCTGTTTTAATGTGGTGCACGATCATGCTACTCCTCTAGAATCATTCCAGAGGGTTCCGAAAGTATTTGAGGTAATAAAATCGACCTTGGATAAATATAAAAAGCATTCCATTCACGAGGTATGTATTTGTGCTGTACCCCATTCACCATATAATATGCCTTATTACGATATAGCGAATGCTTCCGACCCCATTAACTCATTGCAGACCAGACGTAGAATAAAAGTGGAAAAAGCCATTCACGGTCCGGCTTATGCCGTTGGGGACTGTTATCAGGTGCCAGAGGACGAGTGGAGTGGTTTTTCAGTGCCTCAGGACTTTGAAAGTGCCATGGGTACCGGGGCGCAAGTGACTACTTTTTATACGGATCTGGACCTTGAACAACAAATGGATTGGAAGCGCTGGGTGAAGGAATATAATGAAAAGAAACTAAGTAGTGCCACCTATACCAATCTTTATGATATAGCCTTTGATAGGCCCGAAGTACATGTAGTGGAAAAAGAAGGACAGCTTTTTTACGGCTTGTACGCCGATCTTTGGTCAAAAGTAGATAGTATTGAACTACGGGGGTTAAGAAAAGGGGTAAATTATGAGGTATATGACTATGCCAATAATCGGAAAATGGCCAATGTACATGGAGATAGTCCATATATTAATATTGGTTTCCGCGACCATCTATTGATTCAAGTGGTTCCTGAAAATAAATAGAAAGGGGTTATAACAATTTGATTGAACATTAATTTGCAAATTAAAATTTTACGCTTGTGAAAATACTCATTTTGGTATGCTGTTTTATAGTCCTACAAGACACTTTTGTGCATGATGGGGGGAATTCCCTTGAGAAAGAAAATAGGGTTATTTTTCGCGAGGATTTTGAAAAGGCCTCAGTGGAGGAGGTGCTTCAGAATTGGGACGATAGTAAAAACTCCAAAGGCATGTCATTGTCCAACGATGTCCCAAAAGGAAGTTCAGGAAAAAAATCGCTTATGATGACCTATGTTGCCGGAAAGAATGAGGGGGGACATCTTTTTAAAAGTTTTCCAATGGGCCATGAGGTGTTGTATGCACGTTTTTATGTTAAATTTTTGATCGCAAATAGCCACATCCATCATTTGGTAAAATTGGGGGGATATCAACCCGCTGTGCCATATCCCATGGGATTGGCAGGGCTTAAGCCTAATGGGCAGGATTTTTTAATGTCTGGAATAGAATTCCCGGATAATAAAAATTGGCATTGGGGATTTTATACCTATTGGATGCACATGGCGGGAAGTCCAAAAAACTATTGGGGCAACGTATTCTTCCCTAAAACCGAGAAAAAAGCACCTGTGGGGGAATGGATATGTGTAGAGTTTATGATAAAATTGAACTCTCCAGTAGATTCTTACAATGGAGAGCAGGCATTTTGGATAAATGGCGAAAAAGTACTCCATTTGGGGGAAGGATTTCCCAAAATAAATAATAGAGGTGGACATAATAAAGAAAGTTCATCAGGGAACGCTTTTCAAGGCTATCAATGGAGGGATAATGAAAAATTGAAATTAACCTTATTTTGGTTGAATTATTATATGACCAAAGGGATCGAAGGGGAAATAGATCAAATTTTATTTGACGAAGTTGTAGTATCCAATAAATATATTGGTCCTTTAAAGTAGTAGTCGGGATAGTGGATAAATTAAAAAGAATTTAATATGGGCAAGGTAAAGTTATTAGTTTGTATTTTTATTTTGGGCAATGCAGTGGTTTTCTCACAAGTGTCCGATTTTAAGGTGGCTCCCAATTTTGATCAGACCAATAACATAAGGTGCTATCTTAGTAATGTTGCTAGCGGGATTACCCAAAATGCGTTAAAAGATATCCATAACCTTACAGATTGGGAAAAGGTTCGTGAAGAACGTTACGAACAATTCTGTGAGATGATGGGGCTACAGGGAAAACAGCTGAGTGGAAATAGGCCTGCACTCAAAATCACTAAGACGGGGGGCATACAAAAAGAGGGTTATCGCATAGAGAAATTGTATTATGAATCCCTTCCCGGTCTATATGTGCCGGCCAATCTTTATATTCCGGATGGCATTAAAAAACCCGTTCCGGCCATTTTATATGTCTGTGGGCATTCACACACCCAAAAACACCATTATCAAGCACACGCCAAAAATTTTGCCCAAAATGGTTTTGTGTGTTTAATAATAGAAACGATACAGAGAGGTGAGGTAAAAGGGGAACATTTGGGCCAGGAATCCAACGGTTGGTTTCAATGGTACAGCAAAGGTTACAATCCAGGGGGTGTCGAAATATGGAACGGAATAAGGGGCTTGGATCTTTTAAGTAAAATGCCCGAAGTGGATAAGGATAAATTAGGGGTTACGGGAATTTCTGGTGGTGGATCCCAAAGCTGGTATTTGCCAGCTATTGACAGGAGGGTGAAAGCTGCGGCTGCAGTAGCAGGGGCTGGCTCATTGGAAGGTCAAATTGCACAAAAGACCATTGACGACCATTGCGATTGTATGATGCCAATAAATACCTATGGAATAGATTTCTCCGATATTGGAGCCTTGATAGCCCCAAGGCCGTTTATGATTGCCCAAACCAATCGGGATCTATATTATTCCCTAGAATCGGTACACACTTTATTCGAAAAAATTAAACCTATTTATTCATTCTACGGAAAATCGGATAACCTGATTATGAAAGAGGCAAGTGGTCCCCATAGCTATGGATCCAATGAAGAGTTACGGCCAGAAATTTTATCGTTTTTTCTTAAGGAACTGAGTGGTATTAATAAGTCTGTGGAACAAATTGGGGAAATCGATATTACCAAAGAATTAAGCAATGATGCCTTGAAAGCCTACACAATTAGTGGGCCACCAAAAGATGACAGGACCACGACTATTCAAGATTCCTTCGTTGAATTGGCGTCCCCTCCTTCTATAGGGAATATGGCCGAGTTTACCAATTATAAACGGGAGGTAGTGACTTTTTTAAAGAAAAAAACATTTGGGGCATTTCCAAAACAGCCTGTTCCGCTGGATATTAGGTCCGAATTTCGGGCTTTGGACGGGAGTGGTACACAGAGACAGGATTACAGTTTTGTTCCTGAGGAGGGGTGGCGTTTAAAATTCTCCTTACGAGGAAGAAACCTGTATGATTCCATCCCGTCCCGTCCCTTGTTACTGGTTCTGAGAAATCCTGACGAAGAGCGATGGTCTTCTGAGTCCATGATTGCCGGGGCATTGAAAGATATGGAGGTAGCCTATTTTGAGGCCCGGGGCATAGGCGAGACCGGTTGGTCGCCTAGCTTGCAATGGCATATTAGAAGATCTGCTGCATGGACTGGCCGTACTATTGCCTCGATGAGGGTTTATGATGTATTGAGGTGTTTACAGGCCTTACGGGAGATACCCGGTATCAACACCAAAACAATTCATATAGCTGCCCAAGGAGAAATGGCGGTAGTCGCCGCCTATGCTGCATTGCTGGATGGCAATGTGAAAACCCTTTTGCTTAAAGATCCACCCGCAACGCAAAATGTTGTTAGCGATCCTTCTGGTAGAGGAGAGGCCTTGGAAATGCTAAATAGTTTAAGGGTGACCGATATACCCCAGGTAGTGGGTTTAAATTTTCCGAATGAATTGGTGATGGTTGGGAACCCATCAAGTACTTTTGAATGGACCAAAAACCTGTATTCGAATTTGAAAATGCCTGATGCATATTTGCAGGTGGATAAAATATCGCAATGGGTGAACAAATAATTAATATAAAATAATAAAAATGAAAAAGACAAAATACGGATTGTATTTATGTGCATTGTTGATAGGGTTGGGGTGTAAGGAGAAAAAGAAGGAAGTAGCTAAAACCGAGGTACGGGAAGATTTTCCATCCGAAATGGTCTCTTTTGAGCCAAATCCCAAAGCTCCTGTTTTTATGGGAGTCAATGCAGAAAATGCCTGGGATAAAAACTTAAGGGAAAGGGGATATATATTATTTGAGGATGATATATATAAAATGTGGTATACCGGTTATAACGATAGTATTAGCCCCAAAAGATTTCTAGGGCTGGCCACTTCCAAAGACGGAATAAATTGGGAGCGTTATACGGAAAAGCCCTTGGACTCTGAAACATGGATAGAAGATATGCAGGTGGTTAAATATAAACAGGAGTATTATATGTTCGCTGAAGGTAAGAATGATGTTGCCCATTTATTGACTTCTCCAGACGGAATTAATTGGACGTCCCAAGGAAATCTCACCATCTTGAAGGCCAATGGTGAGCCCATAAGTGATGGTCCGTTTGGAACTCCTACGGTGTGGATAGAGGGCAATAAAAAATATCTTTTTTATGAGCGGGATGATTTAGGTATATGGTTGGCAACATCTGAAGATTTTAAGACATGGACCAATGTTAAGGATGAGGAAGTGCTTAAAATGGGGCCGGAAGGTTATGACTCTGGAGCAGTGGCGGCCAATCAAATCGTTAAGTATGAGGGCCAATATTTTATGTATTACCACGGTTCGTCCAATCCGGATTGGATGAAACCAGGGGTGGTGGCACTATGGACATCCAACGTGGCAATGTCCACAGATTTGATACATTGGACAAAATATCGGGAAAACCCTATAGTGGAAGGGGATTATTCCAGCCCAATTCTGGTAGACAATGGAGAGGAATTTATACTGTATACCATGCACGACAAAGTACACAGGTATGTGCCTGGGAATTAACGAAATTGGGATAAAAGGTTGCAAAGCTGAATATGCATCAATGTGGGTTATAGTGGCTGCTTTTCCTTAGATTTGCAATATTCCTTTTTATTTAAGAAAGTTAATTATTTTAATCATTAGGGGCCTTAAAGTTTAGGTCATCAATTAATACAACATACAACTTATGACTAAAAAAAATTCAACGGTGGAGCGTAGATCTATCATTATTGGGGATCTCGAATTTAATGGAAAAGTAGATGTTAGGGAACTTAGTGCTAAGTTAGGAGTTAGTGAGGTAACCATTCGAAATGACTTGGCTCAATTGGAAAAAAAGAATATCCTGATTCGAGCTAGGGGCGGGGCCCTTCGTATGGACCCCGTTGGAATAGATTATCATATTTCAGAAAAGGATAAAATTAATATTAAAGCCAAGCAAAGCATCGGCATAGCTGCGGCCAAGTTTGTAGGTAGTGGTGATACGATTATGATCGATTCAGGAACCACCTCAATGGAGTTTGTTAGGAATCTTGATTCCAAATTGGAATTGACCGTTATTACCAATGCCCTGAACATAGCCAATCAATTGCACCAGAATGATAATGTTCAGGTGATTATGCCGGGAGGGGTTTTGCGAAAAAAGTCTTTTTCCTTAATAGGCACAGCTGCTGAGAAAAGTTTGAGAAACTATTTTTGCGATAAATTGTTTCTTGGAGTGGATGGCATAGATGTGGAAAACGGATTATCCACTCCAAATATTGAGGAAGCCCATTTTAATGGTACTATGATTGAAATGTCCCATCAAATTATTGTACTTGCAGATTCGAGCAAGATTGGAAAGAGAAGTTTGGCCTTTATCGGCCCTATATCCAAAATAGATGTATTGATCACCGATGCCGGTATTACCAACGAGCAGAAAGCTGGTTTTGAAAATTCAGGGGTAAAGGTGATAATAGCTTAAATAGGTACAATTTGTTTTGTTGGCACCTATTTTGAAGATATTAAAATCATGTTCCCCATAATCAATAATGAAATCATCTTTTTTAATAATCCGACTTATAAATGTTTGGAGCCCTGTGGTTTTCCATACCTAGGTCCCCTTGCGCAAGCATAAAACTTTCAAGCAATTTTTTGTTCCATAAGTTCTTTAAGATTTCACTATGTGGAAATATAATTTTTTTCTTAAAATCTCCCTTGTAATTATATTGATAAATGGCTGCAAACCAAAAGAAAGTGGAGGTTTTGGCAGAGATATTAGTAAGGATCCGGAGATTATTGACAATGGCAGGGTAATTTTCGAGGAATTATGTAGCTCGTGCCATAATTTTAAACAGGATGCTATAGGCCCGAATCTCAGTGGTCTTACCCGAGCCTTACCAACTAATTGGATCAAGGAATTTATAAAGAGTCCCATTGGGGTGATCGATCTTAAAGATAAACGTGCTGTTGCCCTTAAGGAAAAGTATAAAGCGGTTATGCCCAACTTTCAACATCTTTCGGAGGCGGATATTGAAGCTGTTATAGCTTATATAAATACTTATGGGCAAACCCACCCCAAAAAGGAAACCGACCTAATTGCAATAGAAGACCCGATACCAGAAAAAATAAGCTTTTCAGGGGAAACAGCGAAACTTGAATACATAGGGCAAATACCAGCTTCAAGTACCACGCAGCCATATACCCGGATAAATAAGTTGGCATGCGAAAAAAATTTCGGACGGATATTTGTCAATGACTTACGGGGAACCCTTTATGAACTTAGACAAAGGAAAGCCAATATTTACCTCGACCTAAATAAAACACATCCCAACTTTATAGATAGGAATGGAATGGCAACCGGTTTTGGTAGTTTCGCCTTTCATCCCGAATTCAATAAAAATGGTCTGTTCTATACTTCACATACCGAAGTTGCTGGTTCAAAACAGGCAGATTTTAAACTCCCTGATAGTGTTAAGGTGGTTATGCAAGGTGTTGTTACGGAATGGAAGGCCAAGGACCCTGGATCACTATCATTTTCAGGCCAGACCAGAGAACTTGTTCGATTCGATTTTATTGCCATTTCGCATGGATTACAAGAGATATCTTTCAATCCAAATGCAAACAAGGGCGATATGGATTATGGAAAACTTTATATCTCTCTCGGTGACGGAGGAGCGGTACAAGTGGGGTACCCAAAAATTGCGGATCATCACGGCACTGATGTCTGGGGTAGCATATTGCGTATAGATCCAATGGGAGATAACAGTACCAATAATAAATATGGTATTCCCAAGGATAATCCTTTCGCCGATTCCATTAGTAAGAGAAAAGAAATATGGGCCTATGGGTTTAGAAACCCCAATAGGATTACGTGGATCGACAGCAACAGAATTTTGGCCAGTGATATTGGTCAAGCAAATATTGAGGAATTGAACATTGTAGAGCCTGGAAATTTTTATGGTTGGCCAATTAGGGAAGGAAAGTTTTTATTTAACCCCAACGGAAATTTCAATAGTGTATATACACTTCCTGATAATGACCATGAAGGTTTATTTACCTATCCTGTGGTTCAATATGACCATGATGAGGGGCCGGCCATTAGCGGTGGATTTATCGCCAAGGGAAAATTGTATAGGGGTAAATACATTTTTGGGGATATCCCAACAGGGAGGATCTTTATAAGCGATTTGGAGGGTACGGATCATCCTAAAATAGAAGAGTTGAAAATTGTAATTGACAATAAGGAAACCAACTTTTATGAATTAACAAAGAGCAGTAGGGTGGATTTAAAATTTGGCAGGGGTTGTGGTGGTGATATCTATATCTTTACCAAGGCCGATGGAAAAATCTATAGACTACAGGAATTATAAATCAATGGAGGTTGAATCTCAAAGGTGGTTTAAAAATAATCATTGACTGAAGTGTTTTTAACAGGAGTATTTATCCCCATTGTTATTAATAACAACCCCTAATTCCAATTGGGTCTAACCACAGCCTAACCTAAATATTTAAATACCTATAAATTGTACTCGATCCCTGATTTCAAAGTGATGTTAAACATTGAAGATAAATTTTCTGGGAGCTTATCTTATTTAAACAAGCTATCTACAAAATAATTATACCCAAAAAGGTATATTTTTTAGCATGTAAATTAAATTATACCCTAAAAGGTATAATTAATATAATTTTTAGTATATTGCACCCATAAGGGTATAATAATGAAAGAATGGGATAGACATAATGCAATTTCTGACTTTGTCAGAACAAGTAGAAAAGATAGTAAAATGACACAGTCAGAGTTATCGGACTTGACCGGTGTTGGACTTCGCTTTGTGCGTGATCTTGAACAGGGAAAACCAAATTTAATGACTGACAAGGTAAATCAAGTATTACTCTTTTTTGGTCATCAATTAACACCAACACCAATAAGCGATGAGACAAGGAGAAATATGGGTGAATAATCAAAAAGCAGGAGTGCTTATTGAAAATGACGAAGGCTATATCTTTCAATACGATAAAGCCTATTTATCAATGAAAAATGCAACACCGGTCTCCTTAACTTTCCCTTTACAGGAACCACCTTTTACATCAGATAATTTATTTCCTTTTTTTGACGGGCTGATACCTGAAGGCTGGCTGCTCGACATTGCTCAAAAAAACTGGAAACTCAATCCACGTGATCGTATGGGATTATTGCTAACGACCTGTCGCGATTGCATAGGAAATATAAGTATTATAGAAAATGAGTAATTGCTTAGCTTGCCATAAAAAACTAGATTCAGGAGATATTCAATATCATCCTGCCTGTCTTGCTGCTTTTTGGAAGCAAGATACTCCGGTACTAAAATTAGATTATGAAATCTCTCAAATTAACGAACTGGCCGCAGAAAATGTAGCACAGCGAATTATTGTGACAGGAGTACAACCAAAATTATCCATGGGTTTCACAGAAATAGAAACTGAAGAACGCTTAACGATTGTAGGAGCTTTAAATGGGAGGTATATTTTAAAGCCACCCTTTGCTACGTATCCGCAAATGCCAGAAATTGAAGCGTTATCTATGCTTATGGCCAAGTCTTGTGGTATTGCTACAGTCCCGTTTTTATTAATCCCATTAAAAGGCGGTGAATTAGCTTCTCCTTGATCTGCCAATCCGTTCCCTTAAAAGTGCGTTGGTGTTCGATTTTTGCGTAATATTTTATATCATTGATGGTAATAGACCTTCCATTGATTTCACGGTTAAAGGATACCACATAATCCTTCATCAGTTCACGGGTGTATCTTTTTAAATCTTCACTACTGTTCTGTAATCGGTTCAATTCGTATTTTGAAGGACTGACCGTTATGGAATAGAATTTCGGTTCGTTCTTTTTGAGTTTGGCACCATTGCCATCGATATCCTTCACCACTTCTTCAGCGGAAATTTCAGCTCCATATTGATTGAAAAAGTGTTCCATTTCTTCCTGTTCCAGACCCTGGTTCTCTTTCTCCAGATAACTCACAAAATCACCTGAACTTTGCGAATAATTTCCTCCCAGTTTTTGAGGTGTAATTGTGATATACATAGCTCAAAAATTTAGAGTTCGTTAGTATGGTTTTGCTTTTCCTGAAATCTTACTTTAGGTTTTTCTTCGAGCGTTTTCTTTTCCAAGATCAAGGGCTTCTTTTTAGGTTCTTCAGTTTGAAAAAGGGATTCAATCATTGCTACGGTGGGCTTGGTCTGTGTCTTTTCCATATCCCTCATTATGGCAATGACTGCATTGATACGTTTCTTTAGGGAAGCTTCGATCGTCCTCCCTGTAGGCCCCAATTTTTCCTTTGGGGAAATTTCGTTGTAGAAGAAAAAGTCGAGCATTGTTTCCAATGCCTCGGTGTGTGATTTGAAGTGTGTCCTTGAAAATTCCTGAAAACGTTTTGCTGTTTTCTTTTTGAACCTGATGCCGATAAATGAGTCCATAATTCGCCGATTTGTCGCAAATCCTTCCCTAAAAATGGGCGTTCAAAAGGCATTTGTCGCAAATTGTAGGAGGTCGGGAAGTTTATATTTTTTCAAGTTACTGAATATCAGTATTTTAAAAATCAAAAGGAGCACTAAACATCGCATCGCGTGTTACCCTCTTGCTACTCCCCCCTTAGTTTAGCGAACACGCTTTATTTAGGGATTATTTATATGTTAGTGAGTTTCTGTAATTGTTAACTTATTAATTGGGTTAATAATTAATAGAGGGCGCTACTTTCCAAGGGAACGCCTTCTTAAATTTTAAGGATTACTTGTCGTTTTTATTTCCAAGCAAAAGGATTTCATTGGCTTCAACCTCGGTAACATACCGTTGGTTTCCGTCATCGGTGGTATAGGTTCGGGTTCTTAATTTTCCTGTAATTCCTATTTCCTTTCCCTACATATTTTTCAATGATTTCGCCAATCTTGCCCCAAGCTACGACCGTGTTCCAATCTGTATTTTGCACTTTTTCGCCCTTGTCGTTTTTGTAGTTCTCGTTCGTGGCGATTGAAAAACGGGCGACTTTCTTACCGCTTTCAAGGTTTGTAATGGTTGGCTCTTGTCCAACGTTTCCGATTAACTGTACGTGATTTTTTAAAGTACTCATAATAAAATATTTAAAGATTAATTAAAATGCTATCCGAACCATTCAGACAGTTTGTGTTTCTATTTTTTTAAAGTGATTTACTTATTATATCTTGAGCGTTTTCCTTTTTTGTTTTTTTTGGTGCCGCTTCCTTATTGATGTTTTTGTACGATTTCATAAGATTCATTTTAGATTTACTTCCCATAGCGCCCTCGCTGTTACCTTTTTTTGTTGCTGATACATTTTCAATATTTGGAATTGATAAGGACTTATAAAAGGGAGTATGCGACCGGTTATGCAGTCCGTTCAACTTCCAAATGTTGGTATTTTGCTGTCAAAAAAAGGTTAGGGGCAGTGAGGGTTCGGGAGTAGGTCTAAAGGCTTTTGTGAAGTACCAATACATAGGAAGCGGTACCAAATGATTAAACGGAATTCCGATGGAGCGGACTCCGTTCACGATTTCGGATTGGGAATGGAGTGTTCCTTACCCAGTCCCGATAGCTATCGGGACGGGAAGGGTTACGGAATGGAAAGGAGAAATTGGGGATGTTGTCCAAGATTTTTTAGGGAAGCTTTTTGCCTGGAATGCAGCTTTTCGCGAAATGCAGGGGAATGTGCTGAGTGATTTTTACATATTTAATCAGAATAATTATGTATCTTTGTTCACAAATAATACGTGTTCACGAATAATGAACAATAAAAAATAGTGAACAATAAAATGTTTTTGTAATGACTGAATTAGATATTTTCAATAATGCAATTCATAATTTAGAGAAGGATATCCCGATTACTTGGGACTGGAAAACTATTGCTCCTAATAAAGACATTGGTATAGATGGGGAATTGGATATAACCCTGAATGATAAGAAGGTCTTATTAATGGTAGAGATTAAAAAGGATGTGAAAAATCATCAAATACTCAATATACTTCATTACAACAATGAATTTCAAAACTTTCTATTGGTTGCCGAAAAGTTATTTCCAAAAGTAAAGGAAGAACTAAGAGAGCATAACGTGAATTATTTAGAGGGCAATGGAAATGTCTATATAAACCATAATGAGATATTCCTATATATTGATGCCAATAAGACACTTAAAACTAAAAAGGATAAAGGAAATAGGGCATTTACCAAAACTGGACTTAAGGTCATATTTCATTTTTTATTAAATCCCCACTTACTAAATCAGACACAGAGAGATATTGCTGAGCTTACAAATGTAGGCTTGGGAAATATTCCTTTAATTATAAATGGGCTATTGGACACCAACTTCATTTTAAAATTGAATAAGAATGAATACGTCATTAATAATTATGAAGAACTCCTCAATAGATGGATTACAGAATTTGAACAAACTTTAAGACCTACGATTTTTAAGCAACGTTTTAGATTTCAAAATAAAAATCAAGATTGGAAAGAGATACAGTTCAACCCAGGGAAAACCGTATGGGGAGGTGAACCTGCAGGGGATATACTCACCAATCATTTACGTCCGGAAAAGTTTATACTATATACCGTAGAGACCGTAAGAGATCTGATGGTCAACTATAGATTAATTCCAGATGATGAAGGAGATGTATGGGCATACGACCTCTTTTGGAACCCCCAATTTAATGAGAATACAGCACCCGCAGCATTAGTGTATGCAGAATTGATGATCGGGAACGATAAAAGAAGCAAAGAAACTGCAAACATAATTTTCAATGAGCAAATCAAACCAAACCTATAAGGAATTAGCAATCCCTTATTTTAAAGAAGTTTTTGACATTATCGATGATGTATTGGTAAAACTGAACATACCATATTACCTCATTGGCGCAAGTGCGGTAGCCTTGGAACTATTGAAAGGAGGCATTAAACCGAGCAGGGGAACAAAAGATATTGATTTTGCAATAATGATAGCTTCCATACAGGAATTTGAAGCCGTGGTTGAAGCACTTCTCAAATATGGATTTAACAAAGTAGAAGCACCGTGGACGCTATATAATGACAAATTCAATATTGCCATTGATCTATTGCCTTTTGGAGAAATTGAGGAAAAATTCACCATACAATTTAATGAACGCTATACGGATTTGCACGTATTAGGTTTTAGCGAAGTGCTACAAGAATCCGGGACCGTTCAAATAGAAGAAAAGTCTTTAAAGATTCCGTCCCTTCCAGGAATGGTGATTCTTAAATTAATCGCCTGGAGTGACAGGCCAGAAGATAGGGATAACGACCTCTATGATATTTTGAGAATTATAGAACATTACTTCGATTTAAATTTTGATGAAATAGTAGAACATCATAATGATACCTTTCCAGAAGAAGATGACTTGGATCAATTCAAAATTGCAGCAAGAGTATTAGGGAGAAAAGCAAGCCAGTTTTTAAATATTTCAGAAGCCATCAATGATAGAATTTTAAAAACCATCAACGATAATGTTGCAGATGCCAAAGATTCAGTAATTGCCAAACAATGGATAAGAAATAGAGAATGGAATTTAGAATATGCTGTTCAAATTTTGGAAGAATTTAAATTAGGTTTGATTGAAAATAAATAGATATGTCTCAACTTTCTGAAATAGTTTCAAAAATAGTTTCATTAAACAGCACATTATTTCAGGAAATGTGCGATGAAATCATACTACGTAATTACCCATCTCACAAAGATTTTGGTCGGTCTGGTATGGCATTAGGAAAAGAAGAAACAAAATCAGGGACACCAGACTCTTATATACTTTTGGATAATGATCTTTTTGTTTTTAATGAGATTACAAAAGATAAAAGTGGAGGGTTAAATAAGCTTATGATTGACTTCACTAAATGTATAGATAAAAAAAAGACTGGGGTAAAAAAAGAAAAAATACAGACAATCACATTCTGTGCAAGTTTTGAGTTAAAACCAGGTCAAAGTGATCAACTCAATGAGCTGTGCAAAAAAGAAAATATCTTAATGGATTTTTGGGGTATCAATCGCATTGCGAGAAATATTTTATTACAAAATACAGACATAGGTAATAAATATTTAGACATCCCTTTAGATAAGTCCCAGTGGGTGTCTCTAGAAACATTTGTCAAAAACTATAACAGTGCTGGCAAACAAATTGCTACACCGTTAAACAACCCATTTCTACATAGAGAGACTGAAATCAAGGAAGTTTTTCAATTAATCAATAAGCATCATATTTCAATCATTTCTGGCCCTGCCGGGACAGGAAAATCTAAATTATGTGTTGAAGTATTAGATAGACTACTAAGAGAACAACCTAGCACAATGGTTTGGGTAAATTCATTTGACAGTGATTCAATTGTAGATGACCTAAAAGGAAAGCTATCTGTAGGTTCGCAAACCATTCTTTTTATTGATGATGCACATAGAATATCTCATTTTGAACAGATTTTACAGTTTTTAAAAAATAGTTCTTACAAAAAAATAAAAATACTTGTAACTGTTAGAGATTATGCTGCATCAGATTTTTCTGAACACATAAGTGAATTTGATTTTGAAACTATAAGTATCAATAGACTTAAAGATGAGGAATTAAGAGATATTTTGACTACCGAACCCTTTTGTATAAAAAATAAAGATTCACTTTATAAAATATTAGATTTAGCAAAAGGAAATGTTAGGCTTGCTCTTATGCTTGCTAAACTTGATGGCGTTAATGAAGATATGTCAGCTCTTAATAACACAGAAGACGCATTTGACCTTTATTTTAAAACTTTCTTAAAGGATTCAAGCGAATTAAAAAATGAAAGTGTTATTAATACAATGGCTTTGATTACCTTTTTCAGTTCTGTAAATATGAATTCTATTGATTTTGATAATTTACTCAAGACATTCAAACTAAATAAAAATGACTTTGTTTCAAATGTTGAGTTATTAAGAAAGTCTGAATTGATAAGTATCTTTAAAGAAGAAATTAAAATAGTAGAGCAAAACTTAGGTATCTATTTTTTTAACAAAGCTTTTTTTCAATTAAAATCATTAGATTTTGAGATATTACTATTTAATTATTTTCCAAAATATGATTATCGATTTAAAGATTGTGTAATATCTGCTAACAATAGCTTTAATCACGAAAACGTAGTAGAAGTGCAAAAATCGGGCATATTATACCACCCGCGCCGGGCGAAAGTGAGCCACTAAAAAAGTCGATTCTATTTGTAAAAGGTCAAAGGTCTTTTTTTGTTAAAAAGACGATGGCCAATAAACAAATAGACATGCGAAAAGTAAAACAGATA
>Ga0209344_10003308_pt1 | contig 16133 bp, 19 predicted proteins | sample Cruoilmetagenom6_FD_187293 | JGI IMG/M metagenome (GOLD analysis project Ga0209344, IMG submission 187293) | Oil polluted marine microbial communities from Coal Oil Point, Santa Barbara, California, USA - Santa Barbara Oil Seep Sample 6 (SPAdes)... | ecosystem: Environmental > Aquatic > Marine...
GGGATACTGCAGCCGGTATTGTTCGACTTTCTGAAGAAGAACACCAAGGCGCAATTCATAATCAGTTGGATGCAGATCAACGACCAAACCACATTGCAACCGGGACGTAATACGCTCTTCAAGGCCCTTAATCTCGACCGGTGCGCGGTCGGCAGAGATGATAATCTGCTTGTTCTGGTCGATCAAGGCATTGAAAGTATGGAAAAATTCTTCCTGAGTGCTGTCTTTTCCAGCAATAAACTGCACGTCATCTACCATCAAAACATCGACCGAGCGGAACAGCTGTTTGAAATCCATCATCTGCTTTTCGCGCAACGCCTGAACGAACCGATACATGAACTGTTCTGCGGACAGATAAACGATCCGCAACTCTGGACGCTTCTTTTTTAGCTCCCATGCCATTGCGTGCATCAGATGGGTCTTACCCAGCCCGACGCCGCCATAAAGGAACAGTGGATTGAAAGCGACGGTGTCACCCTCTGCGACACGCCGTGCCGCCGCATGGGCCAGCTCGTTTGGTTTACCAACGACAAAGCTGTCGAACGTGAATCGGGCATCCAAGGGCGCACCGGGCAGATCGTCCGCAATCCCATCACGCGCCGCGACAGACGCGCGTTTTGGCTTATCAGCTTTTTTGGCCTTTTTCTTTTTCTGTTTGGGAACCGCGAATTCCACGCGGCTTACATCCGCGCCGCTTTTGGTCAGGTGGTGCTGGATCTGCTCACCAAAATGGCGTGAAACCCAGTTTCCCATAAAAATTGTGGGAACAACAAAGGTCGCAACCCCGTTTTTTAAGTTCTTGAATTCAAGCGGCTCTATCCAATTTTTGTAGTTGTTCTGCCCAACCGATTTGAGCAACTCGTCCTGCACTTGTCCCCAGGTGTCGTTCGTCATGCGTTTTATTCCGTTTCTTATTTTTTAAATATTCAGGACTGGCGCCACGCCAGCCCCCGGTTTTTCCACCCATTGCGATTTCCACGATGCCCATCGTAGTCCATGTTGCCCTCGAACCCTTCGGCAACATTTATGCACTCACCCGCCAAACCCTTTGCAGACAGGTGGCTGGCGATTGCTTGAGCAGCGTGCATGGATCGAACACCAGAGCGACACAGAAATAGGAATTTTCCGCTCGCTCCAGCCCCCAGTTCGTCCATTACCATTTCTACGAAACGCGTATTGGCAGACATTCCCGGAAAACTGGCCCATTGGACGCAAATCAACGTCTGGCCAATTTCTGAAAGATCAGGAACACCAACGAAATCCCATTCAGCCTGCGTCCTGACGTCGATAAGACGGGCGTCATTTTCGGATTTTAAAGTTGTCCACGCATCGACTGGCATAACTTCACCAATGCGCTGAACGCTGCCTGTGCTCATCGAGTGTCCCCCAAGACGGTGTGAATCGCTTGGCAAAGCTAGCAAGCAGCCCGAGCACATCGCAACAGACCTTTACTATTGACTCAAACCTTTGTGGAACCGAATCTTGTAACCGCCTTGAATCCCGAAATTCCCGGCGCGAAATTACCACAGTCCCAAAATAAAAAAAGCGCACCCGAAGGCGCGCTTTTTCAATGATTCTGTCGGTAGAACGTCAGGCGATCGCTTTGACCCGTGACGAAAGACGCGAAATTTTGCGTGCAACCGTGTTCTTATGCAGAACGCCGCGGCTTACACCGCGCATCAGTTCTGGCTGTGCAGCGCGAAGCGCCTCTGCAGCGGCTTTTTGGTCGCCCGACGAAATCGCTTCTTCTACGATACGTAGAAAAGTGCGGATGCGGGAACGACGTGCTTTGTTGACAGCAAAACGACGTTCGTTCTGTCTGGCGCGCTTTTTAGATTGTGCCGTATTGGCCATGCGGTATCTTTCCACTTTAATGGTGGTGTAAATCTGAAGTCGCGCTTCTAGGCCCGAGTCGGCATTAAGTCAACTGGGTAAAGCCAAGTTTTGCGTCTTACTTATCGCGAAACTGAGGTTGCCGCTTCTCCTGAAACGCCTGCATGCCCTCTTTTTGATCTTCGGTCGCAAAAAGCGCATAGAATGACCGGCGTTCAAACAACAATCCTTCGGCAAGCGTTGTTTCGTAACTGCGGTTCACGGCCTCTTTGGCAACTGCTGCTGAAATCTTGGATTTCTCGGCAATCTTCTGAGCAATCCCCAAGGCTTCCTTCACCAGTTTCTTGGCTGGGAATATGCGACTGACAAGACCTGAACGCTCGGCTTCATCGGCATCCATGAACCGACCTGTCAGGTTCATATCCATCGCTTTGGACTTGCCGATGGATCGCGCAAGCCGCTGTGATCCGCCCATTCCGGCGATAACACCAAGGTTGATCTCGGGTTGTCCGAATTTGGCGGTCTCGGACGCAACAATGAAATCGCACATCATCGCCAACTCGCAGCCACCGCCCAGCGCATAGCCAGAAACAGCGGCAATCACCGGCTTGCGAACCGATGTAATCCCGTCGCAGGCAAATGCGAACAACTGAGAGCGGGTAACATCGACAAACGACTGGTCGGCCATTTCCTTGATGTCAGCACCCGCTGCAAACGCTTTTTCCGAGCCGGTCAAGACGATCGCGCGCACCTTGTCGCTGTTGTCGGCGTCTTTCAGCGCGTCGCATAATTCGCCCAACAATTCCGAGTTAAGGGCATTCATAGCATCCGGACGGTTAAGCCGGATCAGTGCGACGTCGTCTGCGATCTCGACGATAATTGTTTTATAGGCCATATGAGAGCGTCCCATTTGTTTCATTTGACGGCGATCCCTAACAGTCCTGAACGCACAATCAAGTCATCTTTGGCATTGCGTGCAGTAGAATGTTGAGCGTCCGGACTGAACGATTCGGCGTATCTTACCCTTACATCCAGACGTGGCACAGGGTTGGTTTTCCCGATCATAGGCGCGAAAGTTATGTTGGAAATAGCCCAGCTCGCCGTTGGTTTGACGGTGATCGCGCAAAGATGATCCGCCCGCCTCGATTGCTTCTGACAGCACAGTTCGGATGATCGGGACAAGCGCGCCGATCCGTTCCTTGGCGATCTGTCCAGCCTTGCGCTTGGGCGACATCCCGGCGCGGTGCAGCACTTCGCATACATAAATATTGCCCAGACCCGCCACGATTTGCTGATCCAGCAGCGCAGTCTTGATCGGCGTATTCCGGCCTTTCAGCCGGTCAATCAGATACGGTTCACTGAAATCATTGCCCATGGGTTCAGGCCCCAGTTTCGCTAGCAGCCAATGTGCATCAAGCGCCGCTGTCGACGCCAGATCCATCGCCCCGAAACGGCGCGCGTCGTTGAACGTGATACGGGCGCCATTTTGCATGTCCAGAACAACATGGTCATGTTTTTGGATCGCGCCGTGGGGTTGATAAAACTGCGCCGTCGCATCGCCGGACACATGCATCCGGCCTGACATACCAAGATGAATTATCAGCGTCTCGCCAGTAGACAGGTCCGCAAGGATGTATTTCGAACGGCGGCGCAAATGGGTAACTGTGGCCCCGGTCAGCCGGTTTGCCATGTTTTCGGGAAACGGCCAGCGCAGGTTTGGGCGGCGAACGTCAGCGGCCCCAATCACCTGCCCTTCCATCGCCGACAGCAGGCCCTGTCGGACTGTTTCAACCTCTGGCAATTCGGGCATAACATCCTCGTCAGTCAGTCAGGTGCATTGTATCGACCCAAGAGAGACCTATAAGAAGGGTGAGTTTTGGTAGAACGGCAAGCACAGATGACTGACGGATCGGAAAAAACAACCCATTTTGGCTTCTCCGAAGTAGCCGAGGACCAAAAGGCTGGCATGGTGCACGGTGTGTTTTCCAATGTTGCCAGCAAATACGACATAATGAATGACGTTATGAGCGTGGGAATTCACCGGCTTTGGAAAGACGCGATGATGGACTGGCTGGCGCCTCGGTCCGGGCAACGGTTACTGGATGTCGCCGGGGGAACCGGGGATATATCATTTCGGTTTCTAAAACGCGCACCCGACGCGGATGCTGTCGTTCTGGACATGACCGAGCAAATGCTGATCGCCGGGCGCAAACGCGCCGAGGCCGGGCAAATGGCCGATCATCTGGATTGGGTTGTTGGGGATGCGATGGCGTTGCCATTCGCGGACAACAGTTTTGACGTTTACACAATCTCATTCGGGATCAGAAATGTAACCCGTATCGCGGATGCATTATCCGAGGCGTTCCGCGTTTTGCGGCCCGGCGGGCGTTTGATGGTTCTGGAATTCAGCCAGCTTCCCAATGACGGTCTGCAAAAGGCCTATGACGCCTATTCATTCAATGTCATTCCGCGCATGGGAAAATTAATTGCCGGGGACCGGGACAGTTACCAGTATCTGGTGGAATCAATTCGCAAGTTCCCGGATCAAGACACGTTCGCCCAGATGATCCGGGTCGCCGGGTTTGAGAATGTGAAATATCGGAACCTGTCTCTTGGCATTGCAGCCCTGCATTCGGGGTGGAAAATTTAGATGCGGGGGCCCCATAATATTTGGCGGCTGATCCGCACCGGCGCCACCATGGAGCGCACCGGCGCGATGCGTGTCGCGATGGATCTGCTGGATGCGCCGTTGCCATTTCGGGTGGTTGCACGTGTGCTGATTTGGCCAATCAAATTTCTGGGCTACAAGGGTGATCCAGAACTTGCGCCGGTAACCCGGGCGCTGACGGCTCTTGGCCCGGCCTATATCAAGTTCGGCCAGATCATGTCGACCCGACCTGATGTCGTAGGCGACGAGATGGCACAACAATTGCAAATGTTGCAGGATAAACTGCCACCGTTTTCCACCGAAATCGCCCAGAAAACGGTCGCAAATGAGCTTGGCCGACCCGTCCAAGAGCTTTTTTCATCCTTCAGCGAACCGGTCGCGGCGGCCTCTATTGCGCAGGTCCATCGGGCTGAACGCGCCGATACAGGTGCCGAAGTCGCGGTAAAGGTTTTGCGTCCGGGGATTGAACGCGCGTTCCGTCGCGACATCGACGCATTCCATTTGGCGGCCTCGATCATTGAAACATTTTTGCCGTCCACGCGCCGCCTGCACCCAACCGACGTCATCACCCATTTCGAAAGCGTCGTTACGGGTGAGCTGGACCTGCGACTTGAATCTTCGGCCGCTGCCGAATTTGCCGCGACAACCAAAGATGATGCAGGTTTTCAGGTGCCGGCTGTTGATTGGGATCTTTCGGCCAAACAGGTGATGACGCTCGGCTGGGGTGAAGGTATTGCCATACACGAAATCGACGCGCTCGACGCCGCAGGGCACGATCGCGCCGACCTTGGGCAGCGGGTTCTTCAACTTTTCCTTAGCCACGCCCTGCGTGACGGCTATTTCCATGCCGATATGCATCAGGGAAACCTGAAAGTCGCCGCTAACGGAGACATTATTGCGCTTGATTTCGGGATCATGGGGCATATCGATGACTATACTCGCCGGGTTTACGCCGAGATTTTATACGGCTTTATCAAGCGTGATTTCCGGCGCGTAGCAGAAGTCCATTTTGAAGCTGGATACGTATCAGCGGATCAGGACGTAGAAGAATTTGCCCGCGCCCTTAGGGCTGTTGGGGAACCGATTTTCGGGGTGGAAGCCAGCAAAATTTCTATGGCGCGGCTGCTTAGCTATCTGTTCGATGTCACCCAGCGGTTTGGCATGGAAACACGCACCGAATTGATTCTGTTGCAGCGCACAATGGTCGTTGTCGAGGGCGTCGCGCGTTCATTAGATCCGCATATCAACATTTGGGAAGTTGCCCGGCCAGTTGTCGAAAAATACATAAAAGAGAACATTGGCCCGAAAGCGTTGCTACGGGATATTTCGCGAACCATGATGGTTCTGGCTCGTTTCGGACCAAAACTGCCGCAACTGGCAGAAGCCGCGTTGATGCGTCAACGCGAGGAACCTGAAACACCACAACGCCCGCGCAAAATGCGGGCGGTCGGGTATATTCTGACAGGTAGCGTTCTGACGCTGCTGGTGCTGTGGGGGCTACGGTTGTTGTAGTTCGGCTAATTCCAGCGCCAGACCCTGTTCATAGTCGGCCTCTCCGTTTTCGGTTTTCCACAGACAGTGCGCCGCCATCCGCCAATTGAAATGCAGTTGAAGCTGGCCAAGCCTGTGGGTGGTTTCCGGCATATTGTATGCGGTCAGAAATTCCTGGCGCTGTTTGGTCGACAATGGCCCATTGCCATATAGCGTCTGCATTGCTGGTGACAGAAACGTCGATAAATCCTCGCATGGATCACCCAGTGCCGGGCATTGCCAGTCGACCAGAACGGCGCCGTGCGAAGCAAGAACGATGTTCTGCGGAACTGGATCGCCATGCAAAAAGACCGGGCGGGCGGCGTTGGTATTAATCGTTGGCGGCCGGAGCGCCATCAAAAGACGTTTATGGGCTCCGACGCATTTGGCCAATATTTCATCGCCCTGACGAAGGATTTCGCCAGAACCACCATTGATTTTTCGCAATCCGGCAGGCGGCGGGAAGGCGTGTAGTTCTTTCAATACAGCGGCTACTGATGCCACGTTGGTACCAGCAGGTTCACCTTTCACAAAACGATACAACAGACAGTTCCCTGCAGAGATTGAAAGCGCGCCGATATAAGTTGGCGCAATGCGGGATTTGGTCAGCGCCTGCAGCGCCAAGGCCTCGTCTTGGGGGCTATTGGGGAACAAATCGGTTCCACGGACGGAACTAAATAGCTTGCATACAATCGTATTTGGGCCATCGCCAACGCGCCAAATCTGATTTGTGCGCCCGCCGGTAAGTGGCGACCAGTGGCCTTCTGCCTCTTGGTATCCTGCGGCGACCAGTTCAGAACGCATTGCTTGGGCAAGTGCGGCTGGCGCGGTTGCCCTTTCTTGCTCAGATAACAAATGACTGCCCCGCTAGTTCTCAACGCAGCAAGCTATTTATAGCAGAACCCAGCCGCAACCCCTGTTGTCAGCCCGGCGTTCGGATTGCGGATATCTGATCTGCGGGCAATTCGCTTCCGCCGGCCAGCGCGACTATAGCGACGCCATTGTCCAGTTTCGCTTCCGTCACCAGCGCATAAACCTGCGCCGGATCGGTTGATATAACAGCATCGCTGGCCCGGCTTTCTACTGAAAAACTGTATGTGCCGGGGGGGAATGGCGCCCCCGAGCTATCGACACCGGCCCATTGCATCTGACCACCGGCTGGATCAATTTCGCTATGATCTACTTGCGTCCCACTGGAATCGCGCACCACCAGAAACGCCTGATCCGCACCGGTTTTTGATGGCGCAAAAACTGTTACCGGCGCGCCGTCAAAGTATACAGGTGCTTCGACGCGTGCTTCCATTCCGACCCAACCTGCTATTTGCGACAGTCCGGTTAACCCCATTTGCTGGCCAAGCGATTGCAAAAGGTCATTGGTTTGCACCTGTTGCTCAACCCCAGAGAACGTCGCCAATTGGACGGCATAATCGGCGGAATCCACTGGATTAAGCGGATCTTGGTTTTCCATCTGCACGGTGAGCATTTTCAGAAATGTTTCAAAATCTGAACTAATAGCCGAATTTTTTGATTTATCCGATTGGGACGCTGCGCTTGCGCCCGATCCGGTTGAATATGTCTGAGCAATTTCCATTTTGCCTCCTTCAAAGCCTGATATCGATGCGCCCATCAGCCCCTAACATCACGCGATGAACGTCCTGAGTGGGGTGGGCCTCGTATTCTGTAGTTCCAGATGCGTCAGCCACCCCAGGGTTGTCTGACGATAGGTTTTCATTGTCCGAGCTGTTCTCGCCAGAGAACTGAAACGACAAGTCTTGAAAACCGATTTCGCGAAATTGTGCGGCGAGCTGATCGATATTTCGGCGCAACAATTCCAACGTTTCAGCGCGCTCTGCAGATATCGCCACAATCATTGAGCCGTCACCTGCTTGCAACGTAAGCCTCACTTTTCCCAGCTCCTCAGGGCTAAGGGTCAGTTCGACCGGTTTGTCCTGCAAAGCCCGTGCAGACTCGGCAATCATTTGAATGATCCGCGGCGCATGATCGATGGCTGATTGCGCCGAACCTACAGCCGGCAACTGTGTTGGTAGCTGCGCGCGCGCCGCCTCGAACAGGGCGCCATCACGCGAACCGTCGGATTCTGATGGCGAAAATGCTGACGCTAGTTCAGGTGTGCCAAGATTAGAGGGTCTGGAAACCTGAGGCGCTGTAAAAGGAGCCGTGACCGACGAGCCAGCAACCACCACCGGATCATGTGAAACGGGAACTGGCTCAGCTAGCAAAACAAATTTTGAGGGGGCTATTGGGGCGGCTTTGGTGATCGCCGCAGGTCTTTCCGGAAAAACAGGAAAGGCGATCTGCGACTGGGTCCGGGAAATCTGGGATGTCCTGTCTTTGATTAACTGTTCGTTCTCCGGTGCCCGTAAGTGCTTTTTTTCTGCGTCCCCGGGCGTTGGCGTTGATGCTGGCACCAACGTGTCTTTCGGGGATGGCTCTGCGATACGAATCGCGGATTCTTTGGTGGAATTGGATGCATTCTCTGGCGAATCCGTTTTGCGATGTAAGTCCCGGTAGGACGCTTCAACCAGTGGATCAGAAACAGCCGACTGTGGACGCGTTTCCGGCTCCGCAATCAATTGAGGCGCCGGCATTTCGTTGCGTTGAACTGGCCGGGGGGAATTTTCCGTTGCTGGTGGCGACGGCTCGGGTTTGGTCACTGGCAGGCCATGAGACACGTCAGGGGACTGGATTGCTGCCTGTATCGTTTTGGGGGCAATCACAGTTTCATGTGCTGCAACAGAAGGCGCGGCGGCAGCAACCACATTCTGAGATCGGGCCTCTGGAATATCCGGGTTCACGGGACTGTTTTTTATCTTTTCAATGGCAGTGAAATCGACAGCAGGAAACTTCGTGGCATTCTGCATTTCCTGCACGGTAGCCGGCTTTCCGACATCACTGCTGGGTTCTTGATTTTCCTGTGTGATCGCGGTGGAAAGAACATTGCCGTCAACACGAATGGGTGGCACCGGTTCGTTTCTGTCAGCATTCGCCCAGTTTGGATGTGGCACATTGCCTGTACTAATAGGAGGCGGTTCGGACGACATCTTTTGCCCAGATTCGGCAGCTGGGCCTGGGTTCTTCGCAAATTCCTTTGTATTGGCCGAAACCAAAATTTCGGCATCGACTATTGCGGGCTTCACCGGCAGCCAAGTCTGATGATCGTAGAAAAATTCGGTTTTGTTCAGCGGACGACCCTGAGTCGACGGGACCTTAGGCGGCGCAACAATCATCGCCGGAACCGAGGGCAATTCGTGAACCTCCGCGTCAGTTTTAATGGGGTTCGCCGCTAGAACTAATTCAAAATCTTCCGCCGTGTCGATTGACGGCACAGTTTCCGCGCCGGGCTGTATTGCGCCTAGTTCAGACAGTTTCGGGAGTGTGGTTTCAATTTCCATTGGCCATCCGGGATTTCTTCGCCGATGCGATGACTATGGCGGCATTTGGTTACCACTTTTTTACCGGTTTGAGTTTATTACAGTTCAAGTAGATCGAATTGGAACAATCAATGATCACAATCCCTGCGCAGTCAAATCCACTTAATAAAGTAGTCTCGCAACGCGATGATGCCCTGTGGGACGCCGCCAAAAAACTGGAAGCCTCGTTTTTGGCCGAAATGTTGAAGTCATCCGGACTTGGTGTCACGCCAAAGGCCTTCGGTGGCGGATCTGGCGAAGATCAGTTCAGTTCATTTTTGCGACAGGCCCAAGCCGACACAATGGTGGAGGCTGGAGGAGTCGGCCTGGCGCAATCCCTGTTTGAAGCCTTGAAGGAACGTGCAGATGGCGCTGTTTAAACCACGCGATACGCTCGATGGTCTCGAGGATTTGCTGGATCGTGAACGCACGTTCGTTCTGAATGGTGATTTTGGCAGGTTGCATCGTCTGATTGCGGAAAAAGAACGCCTGATAATGACTGCGAAGCAAGGGTCGCTGAACCCCGAACGTCTGGCCCGTTTGGGCATCAAGGCCAAACGAAATCAGCAACTTCTTGAAGCTGCGGGCAAAGGGATACTGTCCGTTGCCGAGTTGTTGAAGACAATGCAAACTGGCGCTCGGCTGTCAACATATGACAGTGCGGGCAAACGAAATGAGCACAGTGAGCAAAAGGCAAATATTGAGCGGCGCGCCTAGAAAATCCCTTTGCTAAATTTACCTGCTCAAATTTCCTAAAAACCTAACTATATTACCTCGCAAATTTATCCACCCATTAGCAATTTGAATCCAGGTTAAGCCTGCGCCCTGAGGGGTGGCACGGCTGGCGAATTGCCATGTTTCCGTATCCGTCAGAATGACATTCACTAACCCCGTTTCATTGGGGGCTATTTCAATTTGGCGCAAAAGCGTCCTCGACTGAAGGAATTATAAATGTCCAGTATTCTGACAAACAGAAGCGCTATGGTGGCACTTCAAACGCTGAAATCTATCAACTCGAACCTAAATACGACGCAGGGCGAAATTTCGACCGGCCTGAAAGTGGCCAGTGCTAAAGATAACTCATCAATCTGGGCCATTTCGAAAGTGATGGAATCTGATGTGAAAGGCTACAAGGGCATTTCCGAAAGTCTCGGACTTGGTGAATCGACGGTTGCCGTTGCCCGGCAGGGTGCTGAGACGATTACCGACCTGCTGACCGATATCAAAGGCAAGATCGTAGCCGCACAAGAAGAAAATGTCGACCGCGGCAAAATTCAGACAGACATTGCAACGCTTCGCGATCAGATCACGTCGGTTGTAAATGCCGCGCAATTCAATGGTTTGAACCTTCTGAAGGGAACTGAAGACGTAAATATTCTGTCTTCACTTGATCGGGCCAGTGACGGGTCAGTGACCGCCAGCAATATCAAAATTTCCCGGCAGGATATGTCGACCTCTGCCGGCGCACTTGGCACGGGCACTGATTTGTCAGCAAATGCCACGCTTAGCGCAGCCGCGGCCACAAATGCGGGTAATACTGCAACGATTACAATCGCAACTGACGCGGACATGAGCGATAATACTCTGTCGATCAACGTTGGCGGCGCCACCCTTAGCTATTCTTCCGGCGACTTGTCCGGTGACCAGGATGCAGCCGCTTCGTTGATTTCCGGTGCACTTAATGCTCTTGGCATCGTCGGCGTCACGGCCAGCGTTTCGACAAATGTAATTACACTTACATCCACCCGGGCATTCGAAGACGTAAGCTTGACTGCCACCGGGGCCACCGCATCGGCAGCGACGATTGCTGAACGTGCAGAGACGCTATCATTCTCTGGGTCGGCGAATGTTGCAGAAGGCGATGGATATCAGGTGACAGTTGGCAGCAACGCATTCACATATGTTGCCGGTAAGGGCGAAACATTTGAAGATGTTGCCAAGGGCCTGAAAGCCGCAGTCGACGGCGGCACAATCACTGACCTTTCAACCCAGGTTACCCAGAATTCTTCTGGCCAGTGGCAACTAAAAGTTGATAACGACGGAGCTTCGTCACAGTCCCTTGCACGCGCTGGTGCAGCCGGCGGTACAGCATCGGGCGGGTTGTTTGGGTTGGACGCTGTCGACGTCACAACTAATGCCGGGGCGGATGCAGCCCTTTCGAATATCGAAACTCTGATCAGCAACTCAATCGACTCTGCGGCGGAATTTGGTTCCGCACAGGGACGCATCGAAATTCAGAGCGATTTCATTGGCAAGCTAACCGATTCGCTGAAGACTGGTATCGGGACGCTCGTCGACGCCGATATGGAAGAAGCTTCGGCTCGCTTGCAGGCGCTGCAAGTGCAACAGCAGCTCGGCGTTCAATCCTTGTCGATTGCGAACCAGTCGCCACAGTCGATCTTGTCGCTGTTCCGGTAAGATAGTCAGTGTGGGCGCCCCAACAGTGGCGCCCACATTTACATGAGCAAAACGCCCATTAATTTGGTCATAGGAAGGACCCAAAGTGAACGCTTTCAACATGGCTCAAACGGCCTATACGTCTTCCAGCGCGCCAGTAAGAACAGAACGTGGCACGGAATATGATGTATTTTCCCGCGTCACTCACGCACTTAAGGCTGCAACGGAAAAATCCGACTATCCTGCATTTATCTCGGCACTGCACGAAAACAGGAAACTATGGACATTACTTGCTGTAGATGTCGCCGATGCAGAAAACGGCCTGCCGCGCGAGTTGCGCGCTCAGTTGTTCTATCTTGCCGAATTTACCCAAAAACACACTTCGCTGGTCATAGCGGGCAAGGCGGATCCAGCGCCACTTATTGACGTAAACACATCTGTAATGCGCGGCCTTCGCCAAGGTAGGGCTGCAACATGAGCGGTCTGGTTTTGAAACTCGGACCAAGAGAGAGAATTTTGGTTAATGGCGCAGTTATCGAAAATGGCGACCGGCGCAGTCGCTTGTCGATTGTAACGCCAAACGCAAACATCCTGCGCCTGCGCGACGCTATCCATCCGGAAGAGGTAAACACACCGGTGCGCCGCGTCTGTTATATCGCGCAGTTGGTTTTGTCGGGCGATGCGAAAGCAGAGGACGCAAAAATGCAACTGCTGCGCGGAATTGAACAGCTCAGCCAGGTACTGACCGATTTGGATAGCCGCGATTTGTTGTCTGATGCCACCGATGCAGTCCTTGATGCTCAATACTATTTGGCGATGAAGGCACTTCGCAGTTTGCTGCCACGTGAGGAACGATTGATGGCGGCGCAACTTTCATGAGCTTTCAACCGATTGTTCTTTCTTCCGGTTATTCCGGTTGGGCATTTTTGACCCGCACCAAAGAGGACCAACAAGAGGTCTTGTCAGAAACTGCCCAGATGAAGCGTGACACCGACTATTTTCGCGACAATATTGCGAATGCCAAAACCGCATCTGATTTGGTTTCTGATCGCCGCCTATTGAGCATAGCCCTTGGCGCGTTTGGGTTGCACGACGATATTGGAAACACATTCTTCATTAAGTCAGTTCTGGAAGACGGAACAATCGACGAGGATGCACTGGGCAACCGCTTGTCAGACAAGCGGTATCTGGCAATGTCCAAGGCATTCGGGTTTGGCGATTTTTCTATCGCCAATACGCAGCTGTCGGATTTTCCAGAGGAAGTCATTTCTGCATTTCAAGATCAAGAGTTTGAACTTAGGATCGGCGAGCAGGACGAAGACCTTAGGCTTGCACTGGGTGTTGAAAGAGAACTGGAAAATCTTTTGGCAACCGAGACCACTGATGATGGGTATTGGTTCCTTGTTTTAGGTAACCCACCCCTGCGCCGTGTATTTGAATCTGCTTTGGGTATGCCCTCGGCAATTTCAGGATTGGACCTTGATCGGCAGTTATTGGAGTTTCGTGAAAAAGCCGACAAAGTGCTGGGCGACAGCTCGGTGCAGCAGTTTTCCGACCCGGAAAAACAAGAGTGGTTGGTACGCAGGTTTCTTGTTCGCGCTGAGGCGGCAAACTCCGTCGCCGCAACGTCATCTGCTTCGCTGGCCTTAACGTTATTGCAGAATGTGGGCCAGTGAACATCGTTTACACCGGCTAATTATCATTTCTAGGCGGGAATATTCTCAGCCATATCCGGTGAATTTTCAGACATGCAACCAGCGAGCCGCGCAAAACTATCCAGAATTCCGGCGGGTTCGTTAGCAGCGATAAAACTATCCAGTTTTGGCCAAACTGCTATTGCTTCGTCGATTTCAATGTCGGTACCAATCGTATATAGCCCGGCACGGATCATCATCTGGTTTTGCTCATAACTTCCCAAAAGTTTGCGCGCGCGCCCAATCAGTTCGTTTTCCTGTTCACTTGCTGCAAGCGGTAGAGATCGGGAAACAGATCGCAGCAAGTCGATTGACGGAAAACGCCCACGCTCGGCAATGCTGCGATCCAAAACAACATGCCCGTCCAGAACCCCGCGCAATATATCTGCGACCGGTTCATCCATATCAGAACCGGCAACAAGAACGCTGAAAACAGCCGTTATGTCGCCCGTAAAGCCAAAACCAGTTCCCGCGCGTTCGCAAAGTGCCGTGATCTCATGCGCCGTTGATGGGGGATACCCGCGCAGCGTTGCTGGTTCACCGGTCGCCAGAGCCACCTCGCGATGCGCATCCGCAAAACGGGTAATGCTATCAGCCAAGAACAATACATGTTGCCCTTGATCGCGAAAATACTCTGCCACCGCCATCCCGGCCCAGGCACACCGCCGCCGCGCCAGGGGTGATTGGTCAGACGTAGCGGCCACCACAACAGCGCGTCGCATGCCGGCTTTCCCCAGAATTTTTTCAACAAACTCCCGCACTTCCCGACCGCGCTCTCCTATCATTGCGATAACGACCACATCGGCCTGAACACCAGTTGCCAGTCGTCCGAGCAACGTAGATTTTCCGACACCAGAGCCCGCAAAAAGCCCAATTCGTTGCCCGCGAACCAACGGCAATATCGTGTTGAATACCGCCAAACCGGTTTCCAGCCGATGCCCAAAACCGCGACGTTCAGACGGATTGATCGGAAGGCCCCGTAACGGTTTTGCATCTGCACCAGAAAGGACTGCGCTGCCGTCCATTGCTTTTCCATAGGGGTCCACAATCCGGCCTAGCCAACTGAAATGCGGTGCAATTTCATTTTTCCCCAAATGATGGACTGCATCATTGATGCGCAGCCCGTCCACAACACCGTCGGGTAAAACAATCAGGTTTTGACCATCAATCTGCAAGACCTCTCCTGTCTGCACAGCACCGGAATGAGCATGGATTTCCACAAGGTCCCCGAGCCCAACGATATTAGAAAGTCCGGATACACAAAGCGTTCCGCGGCCAATTTCTCTTATCTTTCCAACCCATTTTGACGGTTTGAGCCGCACAACTTCGGGTAGCAGATCGGTCAGGTCAACATGTGTCACAAAAAATTCCTCTGGTTTTGAAAACGGTTTCTAAAGGAATCAGGGTTAAGCCTTGGTTGAAATTCTTCGAGGGAGAAGCCCCGATGTTCGATAAAATTGAGATTTTTCGGCTGGCAAACAGTCTGGCGGTGCATTCCGCCAACCGCCAATCCGTCATCGCGCAAAACATTGCCAACTCGGATACACCGGGATATCGGGCCAAAGATACCGAGTCTTTCTCGGACAACTACAAGAATTCAGACTCGAGCGTTTTACGGACGACTCGCCAAACGCACCTGACGTCAGACGCCGCTAGAAACACCGCGGCTAAGCTGCTCGATGCAGGCGGTGAATCCTCACCCAATGGAAATAACGTATCTCTGGAACTGGAGATGGTGAAAGCGACCGAGGTTCGTCACCAGCACGATTTGGCCCTTTCCGTCTATTCCAGCTCTCTTAACATCATACGCACCAGTCTTGGTCGCGGACGCTAGGGGGGAATCAAAATTATGAGTGACCTTTTCAATACTCTTCAGCTGTCGGCGAGTGGCATGCGGGCGCAGGCGAATCGAATTCGTCACGTTTCCGAAAATATCGCGAACGCAGACACCCCTGGCTATCACCGCAAAACAATCAGTTTTGAATCTGAATTGCAGGCCGGAAAAATGACCGGCGCGGTCCAGTCTGGCCAGATTGAACTGGACCAACGCGAATTATCGAAAATTTTCGATCCCGGCCATCCTATGGCCGATGAAACTGGCCACTACGATGGATCGAATGTCGATCTGGTGGTCGAAATCGCTGACGCGCGCGAAGCGCAGCGCAGCTATGAGGCGAATTTAAAGATGTTCGATCAGGCCCGGCAAATGTCCAAAAGCCTACTTGAACTTCTGCGCCGTTAGAGGAGACCAGAATGGACCTACGTTCCTCACTCGCCGCCCAGCAATATGCAGCGACCCGCCCGGCAACAGCGGCAAAACCCGCACCGGGCGGGCAAGGTGATATATCAAAAGCAGCCGGAGAATTCGCAGAATTACTACGCGCTGGCGAAGAAACTGCCCAAGCAACCCTGACCGGCGGCGCTGATCCACACGCTCTTGTTCAGGCGTTGGCACAAACCGAGCTGGCGGTCGAAACAGCGGTCACCGTTCGTAACAAAGTTGTGGAAGCCTATCAGGAAATTCTGCGGATGCCGGTGTAAACTGATGGATGAAATAGTTTTCTATGACACATTGCGTCA
>Ga0209344_10003309_pt1 | contig 16130 bp, 25 predicted proteins | sample Cruoilmetagenom6_FD_187293 | JGI IMG/M metagenome (GOLD analysis project Ga0209344, IMG submission 187293) | Oil polluted marine microbial communities from Coal Oil Point, Santa Barbara, California, USA - Santa Barbara Oil Seep Sample 6 (SPAdes)... | ecosystem: Environmental > Aquatic > Marine...
CAGTCACACCCGAATTGCTGAAGGGGTTGCAGAACCAAACCGAAGATACCGTCGCCGCCATCGCCCGCTCTTGCTGGCACAAATCAACGCCAGAACACTTCGTGAAGACCACTGGGCAAAGGATGATGTCTGCCGGAGGAAACGGTCTGCTGAACGATTTCACTGCATGTTCAAAACTGGACCTGAGCGCAAAGTTGCCCGCGCTTCAAGTCCCGACATTGATCCTTGCATCGCAGGAAGATCGCATGGTGAACACCGCTGAAATCAATGCCATGGCGCAAGCTATTCCAAAGGCTCAGCTTCAAATCTTCCATGAATGCGGACATTTCCTTCATGTTGAACGCGCGTCAGTGGCCGCGGCTGCACTCGCAGGGTTCCTTGCGAACGCAGCCTAGTTGCCAAGTCATTCTGCAGCAATGGGTTTGGTCGGAATGTCCACCAGCTTGCCGCGTGGGATCAGGCGGTCGGCGTCATACATCGGCAGGGTGCAGAGCTCACCGCTCTGGGTGGACCCATCAGCGCAAAGCACCTCCACCTTTGTGCCCGGACCCTGCGCGGGGTCGTCCATGCGCACGATGCAGACACCGCAGCCCTGATAGGGCGAATAGCCCGAGGAGCAGACCCGACCGACCTCTTTGCCATCGATTGTCATGACGTGTCCAAGTTGCGCCACGCCGCCGGTGACTCGCATGCCCCATGTGCGGCAGGATCTGTCGGCGGCCTCCAGCGCTTTGCGGCCAACAAAATCGCGATCATCAAATGCGACAAAACCGCCAAGACCCGCCTCGAACGGCGTCGTGTCCGCCCCGAAATCCGACCCAGCGTTGAGCAACCCGGCCTCGATCCGCCGTGCGCGGAACACCGGCGTTCCGGTCAGCAGGATGCCGAAGGCAGCACCTGCCTCCATGATCTTGTCACCGATGGCTGGGATGTCAGTGTTGGGCAGCATATAGACCTCCCAGCCAAGTTCGTTGGTGAAGCCCGAGCGGCTGATCCAGCAGGTCTGGCCTGCGATGGAAACCTCGGTGCAGTCGAAATAGCGGAAAGGATCGGGCATCGGTCCGTCAAGCACAGCTGCCAGCAGTTCCAGCGAGCGAGGACCCTGAATCTGGCTGACCCAGACATCCGGGTCGTGGATTTTCACGTCCAGCCCTTCGGCGTGTGCCTTGTACCAACTGAACAGGTCGCCGTCGGCCTGCGCCATCCAGAACCTGTCTTCCGCAAGCCGCAGCAGCACCCCATCGGTGATCATGCCGCCATCGTGATAGCAGGCGAACTGATAGGAACAGCGCCCCGGCTTCACCTTGCTGACGCTGCGGGTGAACACTTTGTTCAGCAGGGTTTCGGCATCTGGGCCGCTAATCTCAATCGGCAACTCGCCAGTGTGGCGAAAAATGACGTTGGTGCGCACCGCCCAATACATCTCGTCATCCGTGGCCGTGTCGAGCTTCTCCGGCGTCAGGCGCGAGTTGTAGAGCGTGTATTCGGGATCATAGGGCAGTTCCATGTAGCTCAGCGGATGTGCAGGCATGGTGCGGGCCAATTCGCGCGGGCGCGCGCCCTGATTGGGGAGAGCCTTGGCGACGAAGCGGAAGTGGGAAAGGTCAGTTGTCATATTGTTCACCGTTCAGAGTTGTTAGACGCCTGCGGGTGATCTTCGACAAGGACAGATGGGTGCCACGCATTGAGTTGGTGATATTGGACCAACTGCGCTCAGCGCAAATCTAATGATTTGCACAAGTCGTTCGAAAAAATTAGACAATATTCATGCGCTTTCGTTCTTATGATGCCCTCAAGATCTTTGATGCCGTTGCCCGCAGTCTGTCGATGACCAAGGCGGCGGACGAGGTGCATCAGTCGAAAGGGTCGATCAGTTACCAAATCAACAAGCTTGAAGCCGAGCTCGGGTTTCGTCTGTTCGAGCGCGCGCACGCAAAACTGGGACTGACAGAAGAAGGGCGCAGATTGTGGCACGTGTCCCAAACGGCCCTGAGCCAGATTGATCGTGAAATCGAAGACCTGCGCGGCACGGCCTCAGGTGCCGTGACCGTTGGCGCGCTGACCTACTTCTCTTCACGCTGGCTGTCGCCAAGGCTCACCCGCTTCTTCGAGGCCAATCCCGGTATCAGCCTGCGGATCGAACCGATCAATTCCGTCGACATGATGAGATCGGTCAAAGTCGACATGGCAATCCTCTGGGGAATTGACGGCTGGGAGGGTCACAAGAGCGAACTTCTTCTGTCCCTGCCTGCTGTGCCAACCGCCAGCCGTGCAGTTGCTGAGCAGGTAAGGCAGCTTGGATTGGCCGAAGCGGTCAGGCAGCTTCCGCTCTTGGGTGACAGCTCCGGCGATGCGGGGTGGCGCGCCTGGCACAAAGCTGCAGGGCTGCCGTACGCACCCAGCCGGTCCAGCTTGACGATCCCGGACTCCAACAGCCGCGTTCAGGCGGTGGTGGATGGTCAGGGGTTGGCGCTTTGGGATGATCTGATCGCGCCAGAAATTGACGACGGCACGCTTGTCCGCTTGTCCGATGTCAGAGTTGAAAACGCGGGTTACTTTGTCATTTTCACGGATCGGCCGATGTCTCAGGGCGCAGAGGCATTCTTGGACTGGTTGCGGGCTGAAAATGATCGCAGCGAGAGGCGGGCTTGAAATCCTGTGGACGTTCAGCTCATGAACGGCGGTTTTGGGGAAATTTGCAAGAACACCGCGCTCTGCGCCGAATTTACCAAGGTTTTCTGCGTCAGCGAAAGAGGCAAAAGCAAAAAGGCGGGATTGTTCCGCAATTTTCGAATTCATGGTTTCAGATTTGCTGCGCGTTGCATGAACGGCTGCTGTTTCCGCCGCCAGGCAGCATAAAATCTTTCGCCGCTTCGTAAAAATCTCTGCTGCGCGCGCATGCAGCGAAATTTTGACACTTCTGCAATGGGCTCAAAGTTAGATTTCGCGGTGCTACAAACGAACGGCCGCTCTGCAAAATCCGCAAGGGCATTGAGCGTTCCGATATTTGAGGTCTCCACGCTAAATGCCCTTGCTATCGTTGCACCAAGCTATTGACCGAACTCACACGGTAGATATTTTTAGGAAGATGAAAGCAGAAAAATATGGGTAAAACAGGAACGTGCGGACACTGTGGCTACGAGCCAATTGCGATCAGAGCAAAAATCTGCCCGAAATGTAACGGTGAAGATCCCGTTCTAGCTGGCGCGACCTTGGGCGATTGGGGGAAGGGCATTGGCGTTGCCGCATTGGCCTTAGTGGTGTTGGTCGGCTTACTGGCGATATTCGGCTTTCCCAGCTAGACGCAGAACAAACCTGTTGAATCGAGTCTCATGACGACGCCGCGGTTAGCGGCTTCCGCGCGAATAGCGCACGTCCTTGTCACGGATGGCCGAAAGGTCGTCTGGGACAGGGACTACCCAGGCAGGTAGCCACCCTCAAAAGAGGGTGAGCTGATCGCCTGCAATGGCTGGGCCATTCCCAAGATTATCAAGACGCTCCGCACGGTCGACCTCGATGCGCTGCGCCCGCTCATTTTCAGCGGCTTCCCACTGCGCGGCGCGTTCCTTTTGCTTGGCAAAGGGGTCGCCATTCGCGTTGAGAAAGATCGGGGCGGCGGCGGTGTAGGCGCCAGTAAAAACCTCAAGGGAAAGGCTGTTGCCGCAAATGACTTTGCCAGCAAGGCCACGCGCGGCGCACTGTAGATAGCACATATAATAGGTCGATCGGGAAAGCTCTACCGCCTCGATCCAAACGGTTGTTTCCAGATTGTGACCCTTGCCCTCGATGACGTCAGCCACAGCCATAAGCATCCCACCTGCGCCTGCTGCTGGTTCCTGCACGGTGATGAACCCTTGTTCGTCAATCATCTGGTCAACGTCAGACAGGTTGATTTCGGCCATCATGCGCGACACCTCGTAAGGCGTGAAAAACTGGCCTAGCTTGCTTTCCAATGCCCCAATTTCACCCGCGACCATGCCCAGAAAATCACTCCCGCCCTTGCCGATTTCGGCCAAAGCAAGAAAGAACAGGTCTTTCATTTTCCATATGTCGTCCTTGTCGCGGTAACGACCAACAACGCCCATATACTGCGCTTCTAGGGCCTCCTGTTGCTCGGTGAACGGGTTGGCCTTCTTTGCCAAAGCGCAAAAAGCCATTTCGCAGAAGTCAGAAAAAACCTCGGTGCGGTGTTTTGAGCGGTCAATGTCATTCATCAACCGCACAAATTCTTTCGCTGCTGGTGTCATGCGGCCACCTCAGCAATATAAAAATCGTCGGGCTGTCCATTCAGCTTGTCGCCTGCGCGATTGGTCAAGCCGATGGTGTTTTGATTGGGTTGAAAGGTGATCAGATATTGCCCGTCGCGGCCCTTCGTGACGTGGTATCCGTCATTGGACCAGCGAACGGGTTTTCCTGCATCAACTGCTGCTTTGATTTCTTCAATTGTCATTGTTCAACAGCCTTTTCGATAGGTGAGCATTGACCGCCGCAATCGTCGCAAACGGTGTGGTCAAAAACGGCGCTGAGTTCCCATTGTTGAAGTTCTACGTTCCATTCGGCGTAGGCGTCTTTTCGGACATTTTCGCCGTTGCAAGCTGCGCAATGGATGGTCACGTCAGGATCGGGGCGGGGGATGGTGGCTGTCTGGTTCATTGCCCCAACGCCTCCTGATCGGCCTGCCGTTCCTCGCGGTAATACTGGTGGGCGTCCTTGTCGTGCCGCCCAAAGGCAAGCCCGTGCTGATCGGCAAAATGTCGTAGGTCGCAAAGCGCATAGGTCAAAAGCTCCCGCGCTTCCTCTGTGTCGATATAGAGGTCTTGCAACGCGGCCTTGATCCGGTCGCTTTGGCGGATCGCTCCTTGCCGCGCCTCGGCGTTGCCATAGGTCAGGGCTTCGGGGGAAACGTGCTGAATGGTGACGCCACAACAGGCAACGCCTGTGGTGCTGTCGGCATCCAGAAGCCGCAATAGATCGTCGTGAATGCTCTGGCCCTGAGCGGTCAGGCTGTCGTCTGCTGAACAGGAATAGACCAGCTGGGCGGTGACGGTGATTTCTTCTTGCATGGGTGTAGTCCTTGAAAAACGGGGGAATTGGCCCCCCTGTAACGGGGGGCGCTGGCGCTAGTATTCGCTGCGCAACATGATCGTGAGAGCGCGCCGCGTGGCCTTTGGATTCGCTGGGTCTTCGCTGCCGTAGTGGTAGGCGGTGTCGTAAAGGTCGATTTTCCAGAACAGCTTTTCGCCTGCGGTCTCGAACGCGCCGAATGTGTGATCCCCGTAAGGGTCATTGTCTTCGGTGAAGGTGTCGAACTCCGCTACGGATGCCAGAACGGATTGACGAAAACCCTCCGCTTCCTCGGCAACACCCGGCGTCAGGACGATTTGACCAATAATTCCTTGCCGTGCGGCTTGAATTGCGGCCTCTGGGTCCACAATGGCTTGGCGGAAAATATCGTTCTGCTTGGCTACCTCGGCAACAACTGAGCAATGTTCAACGGTCATTTGTCTGCCTCCGCCCAATCAATCGCCCATGCGTCCATTGTGGCCAGCGTTTTGCCGTATGGATCGGTAAGCGAAAGGTCGGGTTTTGTGGTGGCCGCACGGTGATGATCGCGACCCAAAACCCGCAAGGTGACTTCGCAGGTTGATAAGACAGTTTCCGTTTCTGTCTGGTCGGGGTGGTCAATCGTCAGCTTAAACATTCGCGTGATCCTCCACCGAAAAAACAACGGTTTCGCCTTCGACGGTGTAGGCAACTTCCTTGGAAAGAAGCTGACGCGCTGCGTTGGCGGGAAGGGTTGGATAGGTGTCGCAAACCACCTTCACCATCTGCGCCTGATCTTCTTCGAACGCATAGCCATTGATCGCCCAAGCAATGATGCCCGGCGTGTGAACTGCTGGGGATGATCCCAATCGAAATGTCTTCATGTCGTTTGATCCTTCGTGGTGTGGGTGGGGTCTTTGCCCCTTTTGGAATGGTTTTTTGGACAACCGCTGAAAGCGGCTGATCCTGAAAACCTGAACCGCTGACGAAGCGCCGGAGAGGCAAGTGCAGCTAAAATCGACAGGGAATTGGTGCGGCCCGCAGCCGTAGGCGAGGACACGGCCCTGTCTATTTTGGTTGCGCGCGCCAGAACCCAGCGGGTTCTTAGCAACGTGACGCAGTGGCGTTCGGCTTGTCCGAACCCCAAGTCACAAAGGAAAAATCAGGATCGCCCGAGATCCGTCGCCCCATGCGACCGTCACCCGAATGGGCAGATCGGCGCGGCCCTGGGCAGGGCATGAGACAAAGGACGGGGCGCGGCTCAGAGAGACGCGACCAGGACTGTTGGATCAGCTCGCACGGGGGCGTGACGTTCTGGGCGTAAGCCGGTCTGCCGGCTGAAGCCTAGGGCGCGGTGACACGGCCATAGGGCCGGGGCAGGGGCCAAATACCGAAAGCCGAACCTTTGACGCCAACATCTAATTGTGTCTAAATCTTTAAAATCGGCGGAGAAATAATGGCTGTTTCAGATGATAGATATTGGGGCTTTGAGCCATCAACTTACAACCGAACACGCTACATTTTTTACTTATACCTTAATGGCGCCGCACAGAGAGAAATAGCTACAGCATTAGGGATTTCAGCGTCGTTAGTTTCACAAGAAGTGGCGAAAGCACGCCATCAGTTCGTAGGTGACTTTGAAGACGGGATGTCTGCTGCCGACCTTGAAAAGAGGTATCAACTGCCCATCGAAATCCTAGCAGATGAAGGCCGAAAGTTCTGCGAACGAGCTGCCAACCAATGTTGGGAAAGAGAATGGCTTGTTGAAGGGGCTGTTTGGGAAGCGACGGGCAGGCCACTTTATGGAATAACACCACCCGAAAAAACACGCCTACAACGAGGAAAAGAACGTGCGGTTGGCTGGGCTACATCAGTTGAAAAATCGAAGATCCCAAAAGAGGGTAGTGACAATGCAGATGAGTTATACTGGGTCTTTGGCGACTAGCTCTGCTGCAATCAAGCCGACGATGCTGGCGTAAGCCATCGACCCATCGGGTTGTTCGACGCGAGAAAGCGACTTCGCAACATCTTCGGGGCGCAGCCCGTGTTGCAGCAACAGCGAAAACATCACGCAAGCGTCTTGGATCTGAAATTCTAGCTGCGAGCCTGACTTGAAGCCCGCCGAATAGAAAACCTCACGCGGCCTGTCCGGTTCGTCGGGATCGTAGCCGATAGACAGATGGACGGTGTGGCCTTCGGGCGTCGTGACTTTCCGGTTTTCAGCCAAGCGCCGTGTCGGCAGAACGTGTCGAGGATCGGGGGTCGCTTTGTATTTCGGCATTGATGCGTCCTCTGGCTCTGTCAGGTCTCGGCCGACATTCAGGGCGAGGGTGAAAGGCGGGCCGTAGGGCCCGCCCTGCTGGCGGTTAGCCTTGGTTGCGCTCCATCGACCGTTTCACCGCCTGGGTGATGTTGTCGAAGTCTTCCGCCGCCATGGTGATCCCGTATTCGGTCCCGCCATCGGTCTTTTCCCATTGGGTCTGGCGGATGGTCCCGCGCGCGTGAACGATGTCACCGGGTTGGACATTTTCTTTCGCCCACTTGATGACGTTCTCGTTGAAGATCGTCACTTCGTTCCAGAAGGGATTGGACTGGAACTCGCCCCCGTTGTCCTTGCGGCCATACTCGGCGGCGATGCTGACCCGAAGGGTGCTACCGACTTCTTTGGTTTTACCAACGCGGCCCATGATCTGAAATTCTGCAAAGGTTCTCATTGTGGTGTCTCCTTGGTGAGAGTGTTTCGATAAAAAACGGTCATGCCAGTGTTCGATGCGATCAAACCAAAAAGCGGAGGGTCCGAACGATATTATAATATTGTTAGCAATATTTCATATCGGTTGGAAGCCGTTTTTTTGTTTGAAGGCAGGGGCGTTAGCCCGTGCTGCTCGCTAAGAGAAGACTGAGCAATGTTCCGTTTGAGAAACACGTCCAAGGGGACACTTGTGAACCTGTCCGCTCAGTTTTTTGAGGGCCGGATAAAATCAAAAGTTGGTTGCGGGTGAACCCGACAGCAAAGCCTATGGCTACAGCAAAGACAATCAGGGTGGTGCCCAACCCCTAGAAGGGACAGAGGATCTTCGGTAGAATGGAATGGGTGAAAGGTCTTGCGCTGACAGCTTATGCGTATGGGGACAAAGACCGAATGGAAAAACGGCGGGGCCGTGGGAAAACGAGCAAGGCATGACGGACACACCCATTACTGAACGGCGCAAACCAACAGGCAACCGGCAGGGTGGCTCATGGTTCGCTTTGGCCGTGGCGCTGTTGACTGTCACAAACACGCCAACGGTGGCGTTTCCGGAACCCATACACCCTGCCTCGATCTACGTCATAGACGGAGATACCTTCGACGTTGCAGGACAGCGGTTTCGCCTAGTGGGCTTTGACACACCGGAAACCTATGACCCAGAGTGTGAGTACGAGCTGGCGCTTGGCAACGCTGCAACCAAGAGAGTGCGCGACCTGGTAGCCTCTGGGCAACTGCTCGATCTGATTATCTTACCGGGGCTAGATAAGTATGATCGCGGCTTGGCGCGGTTCTATGTCGGGGGAAAAAATCTCGCAGATATTTTGACCGCCGAAGGGCTGGCCCGGGCTTACCAGGGCGGGCGTCGCCAAAGCTGGTGCTGATCCCGCGATAGCGGTTCTGCGCGAATAGCGCTGGCCCGTGGTGGCGGGGCTTCGCCCTGTCGCCACGGGCAACTACACACCGCTAGGGTTAGGTTTGAAACGCCCGCGTTTTTGCCAGTAACCGCGCGGCGGTTTCTCTACAGAATGTTTCTTGCAGTACTTGGCAATCGCCACATCGCTAACGCCGCACATCACCGCAAGGGTGGTCGTAGGGTGAGAAAACACAAGCTCGGACATGAGTTTAGGGGTCATAGAACCCCATGAAATGCTGTCCGCTTGGATGCCGTCGCGGAAGTCTTCACCTACACGCGATAGACGGCTTTCGGCACGGGCTTCAACTTCCTGTGCTTGGGCCTGTTCTTCGGCTTCCCGCTCACGCTGCCACCGCACACGATTTGACGCCCATTCATCGCGCTCATGTGCCACCAACTTCAACATACGGCGATATGCCAATACCGATGTTACGACAGGCTCGTCGGGAAAATTGCCGATCATCGCAAGCGACATATCCGGGTCAAGCGATTGACCGCTGCGGCAAAATTCTTGCATGGATGCGAGTATGGCGCGGGCTAACCAATCAAGGGCAAAGGTAGTCGCTTCGCCATCCTTCGTGTCCATGAACCACCGCACCGCTTGCACCGGCCATTCTGCATTAGCGATGAAAGGTGGAAAGTCGGGGTCAAAGGCTACGGGCGAACGCATTGGGTATGGAAAGCTATAAAGATCAGCGTCGGCAGAGAAATCATAGTGGCGCTTTAGTGCGTCCAAAATCGCTACGGAAGGAGCTGACTGGTACGAGTTGTGCATCGAAACGATGATCGCGTGTATCCAAAGCCGCAAAGGGCCCTCTTGGGCGTTGGCGGGATCAGCTTGGGCGATTTCAACCGCATCAACGAAGTAATCAAAAAAGCGGCTCTCGGCCTTTTTTGCGAAGTTCGGTCGCCCCGGCAGGCCGCGTGTGGCGGGCGCAGATTGATCAAGCTCGGCTTCGGCCAACCGCCGCAACAGGCCGCTTTCAATATCTGCTTCGACCCCAAAGCCCAAATGCCCCATACCTTCTTCGAGGCCAGTCAGGTTTCCCACGTTCCAATAACGTATAGTTCGCAAACGATGCTCAATACCTAGCCATCCCTCCAAAGTTGGTAGATGGGCCAGCAAAGCCTCAGATATGGGCGGCTTGTGTCGCAAACGATCAGACATATTTCAACCCGGCGGCAATCCATGGCGCACTAGCTGTTCCGACCACTCTGCCTTTTCGTCCGCCTCCGGCTCAACAGGATGGTACGGATTGGCCGGACCGTACATCACGCCAGCTTCTTCAAAGCGGCCATGAAAGCCGGAAAGCCAAGCGCGATGAACCTCTGTGCGGGCTAAGGTTCTGCGCAGCCAGCGGGGCAGAATGCACTGCTGGTATCCGTGCAAATAGACTCGATGTAAAATTGCGTTCTTCATTACGCTGCCTTCCCAAAACTCATCCAGCCGCAAGAGTTTCGGCAACACCATCGGGATTGCGGTCAATAATCGAAAGAAGGACAACCGCCGCTCGATCTGGGGAACGCCGGTCTTGCTCCCAATCCCGCACCGTGCCCACTGGTAGGCAATAGCGCTCAGCAAATGCGGCCTGCGATAGCTTCAACCTCTTGCGGATCGCGGCAACATCAACGGTTTCGGGAACATACACTGCGGCAGGTTCCAGTTCACCCTTCGCAATGGCGAGGGCTTCTTCTGCGCCTTTGATCAGGCTTTTAGCAACACTCATTTTCGGTTCCTTTCTCACTTTCGACGGCCCCGCTTCGCAGCCATAACCTTGGCTGTGGCGCGGTAATGATCCGCCAGTTGTGGCAATATCTTTGCCAATTGATTTCGTTCGGCATTGGTCAGGTTGGTTTTGTCGCCCTTGCCATACACCGTCAAAATGAAAACAGGCACATCCACACCACCGAAGTAGTGGATCGTTCTGTATCCACCACTCTTGCCGCCGCCGCGTCCTGCGTGACGCAGCTTTCGTGCGCCTCCGGTCTGACTGATAATATCGCCCGCAAGCGGATCATCAGCCAACGTCTCCACGATAGAATCTATCTCATCCTGAGACAGCTTTAGTTTCTTGGCTTGGGACAGAAACTCAGGTGTGGAAATGACTGTTTGCATATCAAAATATATACGGCAATGCCGTATCTGCGTCAAGAAGATAATACGGCAATGCCGTAGAAAAAAGACCCCGCCGAAGCGGGGCCAGGTACATCCTCACCACAAGGAAACTGGTCAACCACTCCATCGCCGCCCTGCTGGGCCAACGTCGATGTGGGTAAAATTCGTGTAGCGGCCTAGGCCATGAACTCCGTAGGCTTCAGCGTAACCGACGACAAGAGCCGGGCTGACGCCTACCATATTGAAATCACATGCCCTACCTCGAACATGCTGTGAATCGCGGGCCGCCCCTTCAATGGTCGCGTTTCGACCAGCGGTACGATAGCCTGAGTTAATCAAGATCAGCTTTGGTGAGCCAAAATCTAGCGACATACGTGTCTGGATCAACGCTAGGTCACTGAACAATAGCGGGTCGATTGTCCGTTGCGCACCACCGTCGCGCCAATCGCGCCATAACCAATTCAACCTTCTCAGATTGCTAGCGTCGTATTGCTGACCAATCCGAAACCGCAGAGCGAGCCGGTCGCCGTTTGTGTTCTCAACAAAGATGCGATCATAGCCGATATCGGACCAAGGCGTGTCTTGCGCGAGGCAAACAGCCGGAGCCGCAAGCAACATCGTCGCCATGCTCACGGTCTTTAGAAAATGCCTCTTCGTTTGCATTGTCATATCCTTATGCCGAAAATCGGCGGGTCCACTGCGTAGGGATCATAAAACAATATTACAATATTGTTACAACGTCACCAAGTCGTTTCAAACAATAGCGCCGCAAATTAGCGAACATCTGTGGCACTCAATGAATAGGGCAGGGCGCTTATGCGCCCCGCCCAGCACGTCAGACCATGCCTTCGGGCAACCAAGCCGCGATACGGGCCTCTTGCGTCTCGGTGACGCCAAGGGCGCGGCGCACGGCTTCATCGCTGAAAAGCTGCTCCATCTTCGCGGCCTTCTCTCCTTTTTTCAGGCCAGCGAATGTCTTAGCCGCATCGTGGCTGTCGGACAGGTCCAACAATTCGTTCCACAATTCGATCATGTAGGGACCACCAACGCGGCTGAAAAAGTTTTCCGCTGTCGGCGTGAAGTAAGCCCGAGTTTCCTTCTTCGTCTTCTCGTCAATCAACTCGCCAAGGTCGGCATGTGAGATTGAAAGCTGGCCGATAAGGGTCCGCACAAGCATATCCATGCACTTCTTATGACCCCGCTTGCGAAATGCGGTGAAGTCCTCGGCCTTGCTGCCTTTGCTCTCTACCGGATCAGGCAACGTCAACCGCTTGTCTTGCGTGTAACCTGTCTCGCACTCTGGCACGTTCGCCAGATAGGGCAGGGACACATCATAAGCATGGATGCGCTGCCAGCCCTTCGATTGGGTCAACTGGAAAGCCAGTAAATCAAGGGCAAGGGTCGGGTCGTCCAATAGGGCGTTCTGACGTGCGCCAATGACGATCCGGTCAAGGTCTTCCTGCAACTTCGCAGAAATGGGTGACTTCTTCGGGGTCTCTTTGTGCGCCGACTTTTTCAAGACGCCTGCCGCAATAGCCGCCTCTTGATCCTCCTGCCGCACAAGCCCTTCGATCACCTCAACGTCGCCGCTGTCGTCAACATAGATCACAACGCCCGCATGGGCTTGCTGCTCGTCTGTGAACCCGCCATCTACTTTCGCTTGCAAGGCCAGAAATTCAGCCGTGCCAGCATCATCGCAAGCCTCTGCGTTCACCAGTTCGCCCAGCTCGTCGTAGCGGTCGCTTTCTTCCTCGGTCAACACGCCTTCGACCTTGTAGACCCGCGCAAACTTCATCCGCTGGATCGTGTCGCCATACACGTAATTATCATTGATGCCTTCGCCCCATGTCCAACCGTTGTCCGTTGCGATCTGCGCGGCGGTGCTGGCAAGTTTCGCCTCAAAGCACTCCTGCAAGATAGTCGGATCATCAAAGATCGTTTCGTCTTCAAACAGGTCGCCACCAACACGGCCCCCTGCGGCTTTGTAGTCGTCCACACCGACGAAAATAGCGCGACGGTCAGTGCCTTTGACATGATCGGGCTTCAAACCTTCCTTGATCTGGTAGTCAGACATTGCCATCCACCCCTTCGTGCCGTTCGCCTTCACGCGCTCCAACACTTCAAGGGTCAGTTTTTCGTCATTGCTAATCGTGAACGCCTTGGCTTGGGACAGGCTGATTTCGCTTGTTTTCAGAGCGTCCAAAACAGCCGTATGAAGGCCAGCCAAAGCCAAACGACGGTAAACCTTCTTCTCGGTCACGCCATAGGCCACGGCAATCTGCCCAGCGGTCAAACCTGTCTCTTCCAGTGCGCCGTAGTCACGGATTTCATCGGCTGGGTTTAGGTCTTGGCGCTGTGCATTCTCACTGGTCGCCCAGATTTTCGCGGTTTCTTCGTCTTCTGCAACCTGAACCTGAACGGCTTGAAAACGAGGATCGTCCTGCAACAGCGCAAGGGCGCGCAAACGCCGCCCACCAGCAACGATGCCAACACCATCTTTGCCATCATGGCGATAGCCTGCAAGATTATGGATCAGGCCAGCCACTTTAATGTTCTCGGCCAAGGCGGCGATTTCTTCCTCAGACACAACAGTGCGCGGGTTCAAGACAGAAACGTACAGTTCGTCAAAAGCTACGGTCTCGGTGATTTGCGGGATGGTCGTTTGTTTGGTCATTGGGTAAATCCTTCTGGTGGTGAGTTTGGGTTAGGGTGCCGCACCCTTTGCGGATGCGGCTTTGGGCCTATGCGGCCAACTGCTCGGAAACGTGATTTGTGAAAGCCTGAACTGTCTCGCCAAATACCTGTTCGCCCGTATTCCGCACGGCCAAGCAAAAGGCGCGGTCGCCAATCTTGATCCATGCGTCAGACAGAAATTCGGTTGCGGCCTCGGACATAACGAATGCTCGGCCCAGCCAATGCTTTGGCGGCAATACACTCAGGAAATAATCCCACATTTCTGGCTCAACCTCGAACCATTGACCCGCCGTGCGCACGTCTGGCCCATAGCCACGGTTCAACAGTTTGAACGTCTCGGATTCGGTCGAAACGCCCTCACTGATCTTCTGAAAAATATCCATAATCGGTTCCTTTGTGGTGCGACCTTGAGGCTTTGCGCCCCTTAATTGGCCTGATTTGCAGGTCAGACGCCGAAGGCGCCTGTTCCTGCTGATCTGCCACGTGGCGAACGCGGTGGGGGCGAGACAGGAAAAACCGATAGGGTTGGTGCGGCCCGCAGCGAAGCGAGGACACGGCCCTGTCTGTTTATCTTGTCCGAGGGGGAGGCCGCGCCTCCCCCTGGCGCAGCGCAGCGGCGTTCGGCTTGTCCGAACCCCAAGCTGCCAACAAAAACCGGATCGAGCGAGATCCGATGCCGCAGGCATTTGACCGTGCGATTGTCCAGTCTTGCGCAGCTTCGACCTTGGGAGAACGCGCATGACCGAAGCAGGTCAGAAACGTAGACACCAATATCGGAGTGCTGATCCTGTGGGCAATCTCATGGTCTGATCGGGCAGGGGGCGTCTGCCCCCGCGCCTATGGCGCTCCCCCGAGGATATTTTGAGGAAGATGAAAGCGGAAAGAGCGGGTTTTTCACCCGATTTTCACGTGTTGGTCTTAGTGATGCCACAACGAACGATATTATTGTATCATGGACGATGTTAGTATATTGTTGAGTTGCGACCAGGCAGGGATGCCTATGGTCGTGGAAGGTGAAAAGTGAATGCTTTTCGTCCAAGGGGGCCGGAACCGCTAGGTTTCGGTCCCCTGCTTTTAGGAGGGTAGATATGAAGATCGTTTTGATTCTGGTTCTGTTCAATCTGCAATCCGGCTCTGAGGTCATCACTGCCGAGTTTGATGACATGGAAGCTTGTGCCGACGCGGCCCAGCGGACGTTCCAAGGGGTCGATGGTGGTGTTGAAGCACGCCCGCTGGTGCCACTGGAAGGAACCAGCGTTATAGATGGCACGATGATCGCCTATGGCGCAGAGGGTCGAGAAATGGGAATGTATAGCTGTAGTCCCTCAAGCACTGGCTCGACCAATGGATGATCCGCAGATTGAACAAATTGAGCTGAATCGCGACGAGCTGGCGAAGGCAATGAAGCTGCTTTGCTCGCACAGTTACTTTACCGAATACGATGTTCGGCTTGGTCTGTCGATCACCGGCCAACCCGGAAAAATCATCGCGGCGTTGAAGCAAGACGGCTGGGACGGTGAAATCATGCCACATGCAACGGATTGCGGGGATGAAGGCTGGATTTATTCATGCTTTGATCCTGATGACCTGGGCTTTCGAACGGTTGATGAGCTGGTGCGTGATGAAGCCGAATTGCAACGCAGATCGCGGCCGTAAGGACGCGTGGGCGAAGATCGTCACCCGAACGGGCAGATCGGCGCGGCCCTGGGCGGGCATGAGCCAAAGAAAAGGGCTCGGCTCTGTAAGAGACATGGCCTGACTATTGGATCAGCACGCACCGGGCGGTGACGTTCTGGGCGGAAGCCGGTCTGCCGGCTAGAGCCTAGAGCTGGTCCGGCGCTTGCGTCGGACGCCTCCAAGTACCAATATCCCCCCCAAACCAACGAAATTTCGCACACCAAGGCGGAAAAAAACTTATGTGCCCACTCTATTCAAACACGCTGCCGCCAGAGCTGATGCGGCAACTTTTTATGGTCAAAACGGGCCATGACCATCTTGGAAACGCTCAATCTTTGCCGTCTATTTTCCCGAAAACCGTCTCGCCAATGGTGACGATCGGGCCGACAGGGGAACGGCACCTCGAACGCGCTCATTGGGGTTTTGTGCTACCGCAGAAGTCTACCAGGACCGGCCTTCCAATCCAGCCAAAGGCGGTGAATAACGCACGCGATGACAAGTTGAAAACCTCGCGATTCTGGAAATCCAGCTTTGAAAAAAGGCGCTGTCTCGTCCCTGCCACCAGTTTTTGCGAACCCAAAGGGAAGAAACCGGCTACTTATTTCTGGTTCGGGTTGAAAGGGGAAGATCCTCGACCACCCTTCGCATTTGCCGGAATCTGGACCTTTTTTGATGGCATTTACGGGCATGAGCCCCGCAAAACGCTTACGTCCACGATCATCACTACGAAACCAAACAAGCTGGTTGCCGAAGTGCATCCCGACCGGATGCCGGTCATTTTGGAGCCGCATAGATACCAGACCTGGCTCACCGGCACCGCGGCTGAAGCCTTTGATTTGATCGCGCCATTCCCAGCGGAAAAAATGACCATTCATCAATCGGGTGAAGAAATGAAATCTGATCATGGCGCGGGCCCATGAGGGCGTGGGATTATCCCG
>Ga0209344_10003311_pt1 | contig 16126 bp, 12 predicted proteins | sample Cruoilmetagenom6_FD_187293 | JGI IMG/M metagenome (GOLD analysis project Ga0209344, IMG submission 187293) | Oil polluted marine microbial communities from Coal Oil Point, Santa Barbara, California, USA - Santa Barbara Oil Seep Sample 6 (SPAdes)... | ecosystem: Environmental > Aquatic > Marine...
GCATCAGTATGAATTTTTTTTATGTTTATGAAAGGTTTCTCTTGTGAAATTTCATCGCCAAGCGCATCCAGTTTTAGCTCCAACTGTTTATCGTTATCTTTATCGATATCGTCTGATATTAATACGAAATTGGTTCTCCAGTTGCCATAGGAACTTTCAGAAGTATATTTTATTATTTTGTCTACCATTGCATTGGCGAGTGAAACATCATCAGCCAATATTCTTCCCATAGCTATATCCAACAAATCATTGTCATCCCTGCCCGTACCAATGGCGCCTTCGCATTCGTCCATATTTCCGAAGAAATCATCAGACATATACGATTGTGCAATGCTTACACCCGTAAGGGTCTGGAAGGTTGGCACAATATTATTGTTGTTTGCAAGTCTATTTTTATAATCGATGGAAGCATCACCGATAATGCCCACATATTTTACGCGTTTTGCTTCTGTTGACGCATTATGGTAAACGTAGCGCACAAAGTTTCGGATGGCGCTGATATCCTGCCTCCCCGAGCTGAATTCTTCATAAATCTTATCTGTGGTAACAACCTTTACATTTAAGCCCTGAAGATTTTTATGGTATGTAGCCAACCGCAAAGCAGGCTGAATAAGGAATGGCGCAGTAATTATAATGTAATCAACATCTTGAAAATTACCCGAGGCATCTTTAAAAATAGTGCCTTTCAAATTTTGGTTCTGAACTACCGGCTGTGCTGTTTTAATGGGGACAAAATAGTTATTTGGGTTTATCGCTACATATTCACGAACCTCACCAAGTGTTTGTTTAAAGCTAAACGTGGACGCGTTCCCTTCATTTTGTTTGGAAGTTATGAATTGCATATCGGTAACATCCCAAACTTGTGAAAACTGGGAAGCATTACTAATTTGATATTCACCCACGCCAGCTAGTGTAGTTGCAGCCTTATATCTGAAATTAAACTGCCCATCCACTCCGCTCAATTTGCGGACTGCCCATAATCCTATATAGTCCAAATATGCTATGCTCGATGGATTACCGGCATTGTTGTACATTAAATCTACTTGTACTGATTCATTACTTGCTGCAATTTCCTCATAATAATCATCTAAATCCAACAACCCTCCTATTCCCAATCTGCTAAATGTAATTGGATCCAAGCTCGTGCTGTTTACGGTTACAGCCATAGAGGTATTACTTTCAGAGGCCGCAGCAGATTTGATAATTAACTGCATAGGCTTGCCTGCAACTATATTCGGAAATTCAAAAGTAAAACTTTGTTCATTTTCAATATCAAAACGATTGCCGAACCACTTTCTACCTAACTTCGTAGGGCTTTCTTCGTCTTCCTCGTGAAATTTATAATCGTCAAATTCATTTATAGTAAACTCCACTGCACCCGTAGGTTCTACCATGGCCCTTACTCTCCTGCCAGGGGCTCCATCGGCAGTGATGTAGTAGTATGATTCATTACTATATGGGTTTAGGTTTGAGTCGTTTTCTTCAACATAACCCTCGGTATTGGTTCCATAGAATAAAATATAATCGTTCCCATCAAAAGAGCCATCTTCTTCACCCACAACCTGGATTGCGTTTTCGGGAAGGTCAAAAAATTTGTTTTCTGAATTTAGCAACGGCAAAGATTTTCCGCCGAAACCATATACTTTTATATTTCTTGGATTGATACCGTCGGTATTCATTCCCAAACTGCTCAGGAAAGATTTGTCAATTTTATGGATGCCCGTTTTTTCTACCTTAAATTTAAACCATTGGCCTGTAGCAAGTACAGAGTTTATGATTTCTGGAGTAAAATCGGGACAGGCTTGTGGAGAATAACGGTAATCTACATTAAAGGATATAACTTTTTGGTAGCCCCCAGAAGTTTTAACAATAGGTGAGATTTTCAATATTGTGAAAAGCTTATCCCTAGACCGGGTGCTACCTATACTATATTCCAGATTGTTCGGCACCAGCTCTGTATTGATTTTGTTCAATTCTGCCGAGGAAACGGAACCATAACGAACATTGGTAATTCTTAAAGAATTTTTATCAGCAATGTTCGCATCTTCCCATTTTGTTTGGTAGATGACCCTCTCCTTGTTTAATTGAAGCTTTAAGGACGCGATAGCCTTTTCTTTCGCAGAAACTGATGATTTATTAACTCCGACACTGCTGGCAGTTGGACTGGAATCTCCCCAATCTATGGTTACACTTTTTGACTGTGCCTTTCCTATAAAAGGCATAACAAATAAAATAAAAAGAAGTATTGCTTTTCTCATTAGTACCAATAACGCTTCAAATATACACTTAGTATAAGCCAATATTTTTAAACTTTTTCTCTATTGTGGTATTAGGATAATAATTTTAAAACTAATACGTTTGCATTCGGGATTGGTCGTAAAACCTTTTAAAACCCCACAGCGCAATAATAACAAAATATTATTGTGTTTTTGTCGTTAATTACTATATTGCGAACCCAATTTTATCATATTTGAATCTATGATGTTAAGAAAAAACCTAGCATTAAAGCTATTTGTTACTGTAATAGTGGCCTCACTCTTTGTAGGTTGCAACAAAACTAGGGACTACAAAAACAGTTCCCGTGCCACTGGTTGGAAAATGAACGCCAAAGAAGGCGGCTTTCAGTATGACCCCCAAACCAAAGAACAGGAAACTGGCCCAGGGCTAGTATTTGTTGAAGGTGGAACCTTCACTATGGGAAGAGTTCAGGACGATCCAATGCACGATTGGAACAACTCTCCAAATCAACAGCACGTACAATCCTTTTATATGGATGAAACAGAGGTTACAAACCTTATGTATCTTGAATACTTAGATTGGTTGAAAAAAGTATTCCCACCTTCTGATGAAAACTACAGAAGAATATATGAAGGCGCAGTACCAGATACACTTGTATGGAGAAACCGCTTAGGTTTTAATGAGGTTATGACCAATAACTATCTTCGTCATCCTGCGTATGCAGAATATCCAGTGGTTGGTGTTAGTTGGGTACAGGCAGTTGAATTCAGCAATTGGAGAACAGACCGTGTAAACGAAATGGTTTTGGAAACCGCAGGTGTTACCGCTAGAAACGCTCGTTACGACGTTGAACCTGGCGAAACTTTCAACACGGAAACATATTTAAACGCTCCAACCCTAACCTACGGAGGCAATGATTCTATTACCCGTGGTGGAAAAAAATCAGAATCCATTGCAAAAAGAAGCAAAGACAGCACAAACTTATATATTCAGCGTAAAGATGGCTTATTAATGCCTTCCTACCGTCTGCCAACCGAGGCAGAGTGGGAATATGCAGCACTTGGCCTAGTGGGTCTTCGTAATTATAATGTTTATAGAGGAAAGAAAAAGTATCCTTGGGAAGGTCAGTACACTCGCTCTGGAAAAAGAAGATCTCGAGGTGACCAATTGGCAAACTTTAAGCAAGGTGATGGTGATTACGGAGGAATAGCAGGATGGAGTGATGACGGTGCAGATATAACCGCACAAGTAAAATCATACGAGCCAAACGACTTCGGACTTTATGATATGGCCGGAAACGTTGCAGAATGGGTTGCCGACGTTTATCGTCCGATTGTAGATGATGAGTTTAACGACTTTAACTATTACCGTGGAAACGTTTACACCAAGAACGCTATTGGTGAAGACGGGAAAGTAAAAGTGGTTACTATGGACTCCATAATTTATGACACATTAAGCAATGGAAAAATCGTAGCCCGCAACTTACCTGGAGAAATTCTTCAAGTGCCGGTTGATGAAAACGAAACTTATTTACGCACAAACTTCTCCGAAAGCGACAACCGTGATTACAGAGATGGTGACAAACGTTCGTCCCGTTACTATCAATCATTCGCTGACGATGAAAGCGAAAGTGGTGATGGAACGAACCGTATGTACAATTCGCCTATCCAAAAAGTATATGCTGATAGCACTGGTGCATTAGATCGTCAATATGACAAATCTTCAAGCAGAACAACTTTGGTGGATAATGAAGTTCGTGTTTACAAAGGAGGTTCTTGGAGAGATCGCGATTACTGGCTAGACCCAGCGCAGAGACGTTATTTCCCGCAAGATATGGCAACAGACTATATCGGGTTTAGATGTGCTATGAGTCGTGTGGGTTCAAAATCCAAAAAAGGAAAACGCCCTAGAAACTAAAATTTCAAAATTTATAAAAACAGCCCTCCTGGCATACAGCTTCGGAGGGTTTTTTAGTATATTTATTTTATGAATATAGCAACTCTACATCACTATTTTTTACAGAGTAACGGAATAAGTACAGACACTCGTAAAATATTCAGGGACTGTCTTTTCTTCGCTTTAAAAGGTGAAAATTTTAACGGAAATCTTTTCGCCCAGGAAGCATTGGACAAAGGTGCATTTAAGGTTGTAGTGGATGAAGAAGCTTTTCATAAATCAAACGGGGAAACAATTTTAGTTGAAAATGTACTTTTGGCGTTTCAACAATTGGCTAGTTTTCATAGAAAATATTTAGCCCTTCCTATTATTTCCCTTACTGGAAGTAATGGAAAAACTACTTCCAAAGAACTTATTAACGCAGTTCTTTCCCAAAAATTCAACACTGTTGCAACAGAGGGTAATTTAAATAACCACATAGGCGTTCCCTTAACGCTTTTGAAGATGAATAAGCAAACTGAAATAGGTATTGTTGAAATGGGCGCTAACCATTTAGGCGAAATCAGATTGCTGAGCGAAATTGCACAGCCCGATTACGGTTACATTACAAACTTCGGGAAGGCACATTTGGAGGGATTTGGAAGTCTTGAAGGCGTAGTACAGGGCAAAACCGAACTTTATCAATATCTGAAAAAAAACAATAAAAAAGTTTTTGTCAATGCCAATGACCCTAAGCAAATGACCAATTCAGAAGAAATTGACAGAATAACGTTTGGCACTGAACAGAGTCATTTCAATATTGAATTATTGGACAGTTCGCACCATCTTTTGGTAGCGTTTGACGGCACAAAAATTCAAAGTAATCTCGTGGGAGCGTATAATTTTGTAAATCTTTCCGCAGCTATTGCGATAGGCTCCTATTTTAAAGTTTCGTCTGAAAATATTAAAGCTGGAATTGAAGCATATGTGCCCACCAATAATCGCTCGCAGTTAATAACAAAAGGCTCTAACAGCATTTTAATGGACGCCTATAACGCCAATCCAACAAGTATGCTTGCTGCTTTGGAGAATTTTAAACAAACCAAAGGCGGAAACAAAATATTGTTTTTGGGAGATATGTTTGAACTGGGAAAGGATGCCGACAAAGAGCACCAAAACATCGTTAATTTTTTAATAGAAAATCCTTTTGGAAAAGTCTATTTTATAGGAAGCAATTTCTTTAAAGCCTCGAACACTGCTTCTCATATAAAGCAGTTTGAAACTTTTGAAGAGTTAAAAAAGGAGCTCATAAGCGAAAGTCCCAGCAATGCTACAATCTTAATTAAAGCCTCCCGTGGCATGGCCTTGGAAAGGATCTTGGACATTATTTAAGCTTATCGAAAGTAGCTGTAAGCGAATTCTACACTTTCTATGACCATATTATTATCCACATCTGAAACAATCCATTTTACCGGGTAAGCGTTTGTAAATATCCAAGATTTTAGCGGTGTGCCATCGTTGTCCAATAAGTTAATAATTATGGTTTTGGTTTCTAGCAAATCATCTGGATTACCTCCCAAAATTTTATTGCACCAAATTATAATTTCAGAATATTTCGAAGCCATACCTCGTTTTAAAACCAAGTTTGAGAGTTTTGCCGAAATAGGAACACGATGTTTGAAGCTGTTATCGGAAATTCCGTCTGTGTTCATTTCCATCGAAATTCCAGATAACTCCTTAAAAACAATACTGTCGATTGCTGTTTCATCATTAAAACTAAGTTGAAAATAAAAAGCCATGGGAAGAAACTCATTCATCTATCCGTTTTTAATAGTTAAACCTTCATGGCGGAGTTCTAAAGTTTCTACAGCAACTTCATTTGCATCCGATTTCATATCAGTTGCTGTTACTTTTGTGGGCCAAGCATTGTCTAAAGTCCAAGTCACTACAAGGCTTCCAGCTTCGTCCAAAAGTTGGATGATAACAGTTTCTTTTTTTATGGTATTCATTTTTATGGCATCATACCATTTTCTGAAATTGATGTCATTTATAAAGAGGCCCTTCTTCAAGGTTACATTTCCTTTTTTAGTGATACCCGGCATATCTATCGTAGAAAATTTCACGCTATCATTGTGCCTACATTCTATTACTTGTGGTTCAATATCTAAGCCTGAAACTTCTTGAAAGGAAGCCTCATTATCCTGTGAACCTAAATGTACTGTAAAGTATAATTTGGGTAAAGGCCAATTACTACCTTGCGCTTCTCCTGCCATTTTATATAGTATAAAAGTGATTATATAATATTAGTTATAAAATCCTTGATTCCTATAAGTACTACTACGTATATTATAGAAACAAAAAAATCCCGAAGAATATTCTCATCGGGACCTTTTTATGTTGGGTCATACTGTTCCGAAGCATCGGAAGAACAGTGACTTTAAATATTATTTTGTGGGTCATACTGGATTCGAACCAGTGACTTCTACCCTGTCAAGGTAACACTCTGAACCAACTGAGTTAATGACCCTTTTTTATTAAATGCGAAGATACAAATTCCAAAATCTAAAAGAAACAAGATATTTATTTGTCGAATTTTTTTATAGGTTTCTTTTTTATCATTCCGCCTTTTGCGTCCTTCACCGAAGTCATAATCATAAACGCCTGCGAATCAATCTTATCTACTTCCGTCTTCAATTTACTCATTTCCAAACGTGTAATTACAGTATATACCACATCTACGGGCTTTCGGGTCTCACCTTCTTTTGCAAACCCATTTTCGGCTTTAAAAATAGTACAGCCACGGCCCATTTTTTCAATAATGGCCAAGCGTATTTCCTCATTCTTTTCTGAAATAATGGTTATTCCCATAAACTCCTCAATACCGTCAATCACAAAATCCACCGTTTTTGAAGCGGCGAAATAGGTAAGGATTGCATACAATGCGATTTCCGTGGAAAGAAAATAGGCCGCCGTTATAAAAATGATCACATTGAAAATCATAATTACATTTCCCACCGTAAGGCTGGTTTTTCGGCTTATGAATATTGCCAAAATCTCGGTACCATCAATAATTGCGCCGCCCCGAATGGCCAAACCTATTCCCAGCCCTAAAAAAAGTCCGCCGAAAGCGGCCACTAGAATTTTATCATCGGTAATCAACGGATAGGGAATCAGCGCAACCGCAGTTGCCAAAAGTATAATGCCCAGCACACTTTTTATTGCAAACCTTCTACCTACCGAAAAATAAGCCAATGCTAAAAATGGGAGGTTAAAACACACCAATAATAGTGGAAATGAAATACCCGCCAGTTCATTTACCATTAGTGAAATACCCGTTACCCCACCATCGATAAAACTGTTTGGCATCAAAAAACCTCGCAGCCCGAAAGAAGCCGAAATTACACCCAACAGCAAGTAGAAAAAATCCCAGACTTCGTGCGTTACTTCTATCTCCAGATTTTTTACACGTTTTTCAAAAGGCTCAGAAATCTGTGAAGGCTTTTTGTGCTTTTGACGGTTTTTTACAACGTTGACTATTATGCTTTTAAAGAATGGGTTCAAGGATTTTTGTTTTTAAAATATGAATTCAGCCAAAGTTAAACTTATTAATTTTAATATGAAATGTGGAATAGTACAATAAAAAAACCGAAGCTTTCACTTCGGTTTTTTTAAAATCTGGTGGGCGATGAGGGGTTCGAACCCCCGACCCCCTCGGTGTAAACGAGGTGCTCTGAACCAGCTGAGCTAATCGCCCTCATTGTTTTGAGGTTGCAAATATAAGTTAGTTTTTAATTCCCGCAAACATTTAATTGAAAAAAATTACAAAACCTCCGCAACCACAAAAGTACTTCCGCCAACAAATACCAAATCATTCGGTAAAGCGGCCTTTAAAGCAGTTCCGTAAGCCTTTGATACCGAAATGTATTCTTCTCCCAACAATCCAAAACCTCTGGCTTTGGTCAATAATAGTGACGCTTCCAAACCCCGTGGAATATTCGGCTTACAGAAATAATAGGCTGCATTCTTTGGGAAAAGTGGCAAAACGGAAGCCAAATCCTTATCGCTAACAACGCCAAGAACAATATGAAGTTTTTGAAAATCTTCGCTTGCAAGCTGTTCCATCACCAATTGTAAACCTTCTTTATTGTGAGCAGTATCGCAAACCACTTTTGGGTTATTATTTAAAACCTGCCAACGCCCCATCAAACCTGTGTTTTTAACTGTATTCATTAAGCCCTTTTGGATATTTTCCTCTGAAAGATCCCAGCCTCTTTTTTGAAGAATTCGCAGGGTTGAAATTACAGTCCGTATATTTTTTTTCTGATAAAAACCTTGCAAATCTGAAGTATAATTGGAAGCATCACAAGTTTCGGCAAAAACAATTGGCGCATTTTTTTCCAAAGCAATTTTTTCAAACACTGGTTTTGTTTCAGGCAATGTTTCTCCAATAATAATAGGGACTCCTGTTTTAATTATCCCCGCTTTTTCAGACGCAACTTTTTCCAAAGTGTTTCCCAAAAACTGGGTGTGGTCCAAACCTATATTGGTAATTACCGAAACTTCGGGCGTTATGATATTGGTACTGTCCAACCTGCCGCCCATACCCACTTCAATTATGGCAATATCCACTTTTTCACTTCGGAAATAGTCAAACGCCAAACCCACGGTCATTTCAAAAAAAGAGAGTTGATTGCTCTCAAAAAAAGGTTTGTGTTTTTCGACAAAATTTGAAACATATTGTTCCGAAATCATTTCGCCATTAATCTTTATCCGCTCCCTAAAATCCTTTAAATGCGGCGAAGTATAAAGTCCCGTTTTATAGCCAGCTTCCTGAAAAACCGATGCCAACATGTGGCTGGTGCTGCCCTTGCCATTGGTGCCAGCTATGTGCACGCTTTTAAAACTTTTTTCGGGATTTTTTAAATATTGGGCAAGATTGAGGGTTGCGGCTAAATCTGCTTTATAGGCAGACTGCCCCACCCTTTGGAACATGGGCAACTGTGCAAAAAGCCAGGCAATGGTCTCTGGATAGTTGATAGCGGAAATTGTTAATATTATTTTTTGCCTTTTCCTTTTTGTAATCCCCGCTATAATCATAGGCAAGGCACTAGAAAGGCATTCTTGCTTAGGGGTTAAAGATAAATAAAAAACGAGATTTTTTAAGAGCAATCTACTACTGCGAGAGGCTGAACCTATAAATAATTTTACCTATTTGTTTAGCGGGCGCTTTTTCGTCGGCATTAAATTTTGTGGCCAAAGCGGCTCTTTTGGCGGGCTCCAATAAACAACGGGAATTGTTTGTTGTACCACGTACACCGGGCGTTGCACTAATCACTCTTCCGCTGCGGTCCACTTCAATGCTAACCACAACCGTTCCAGCCTCGTTGCAATCCTGTACAAACTTTTCCTTATTCAGCGCTTTTCTTCCACCGAGTAAATAATTGCCATCGCCATCCAAACCTTTGCCGGTGCCGTAATACGCACTTGCGTTGGGATCGCCATAGGGGCTTCCCTTGTCACCAGGGTTAGCGTCGTTGCCTTCGCCTCCTTTTGCGGTTCCGTCACTTTTTGGGCCGTTTAAAATACTTGAAAGAGCATCGGTGGTAGCTTTATCGGGTTTGGGATCTGGCTTTTTTACTTCTTTTTTAGGCTGTTCCTTTACCGGGGTTTCAGTTTGCTCCTTTTTAGGTTTTTCCTTTTTAATTACCGGTGCGTCTTCATTGTCTTGGGTAACTACTTCTTCCTTTATTTCAGACTTTGGCTGTGAAACAGGTTGAGCTGTGGTTTTTTGTGGTGCGGACTGAATTTTTTCAGTGGGTTGTATGTTTCCACTACCAGTATCGGTAGTTCCAAAATTTACCGCTATGCCCTGCTCCAATGGTGGGTCCATATATTTCATTCCCACATAAAACAAAAGAATAAGAATGATTACGTGCACGATTACCGTGATGGTCATACTTTTTCGTTTATGTTCAGTATCGAGCAGGCTCATGGGTGAGAATTATTATTTCTTTTCTTTTTCAAAAAATATGCCGAGACGCATTATATTAGTTCGGACGAACCGCTAGCACTACTTTAAAATTGTTGCGGTTTGCAATATCCATTACAAAAACGGCATCTTCAATGGGCACTCCCTCTTCGGCGCGTAGGATGATAGTAGGTTCTTCTTGCCCGGCAAGTGTTTTTTTCAATTCGCTCTCTATGCTGTATTCACTTACACGTTCTTTATCTACATAATAAGCGCCATCTTTTGTGATGCTGACGGAAGCTTTCTGCACATTTGACGTTTTCCCCTTTGCTTTCGGAAGTATCAAATCCAAAGCATCGGGCGTTATTGCTGGCGAAGTGAGCAGAAAAAATACCAATAACAGGAACACAATGTCTGTCATGGAACTCATGCTGAACTCGGCGCTTACTTTATTTCTTCCTCTTAAGTTCATTAAGCAGGTTCATTTAAAATGTCAAGGAAATCCACAGCCGTGGCCTCCATTTGGTGTACCACCTTATCTGTCTTTACAACCAAATGGTTGTAGCCCATATAGGCAATAATACCCACAATCAAACCTGCAACCGTCGTCGTCATTGCCGTGTAAATACCTTCAGCAAGACTTCCCATTTCGGCCTGGCCGCTACTGGTGGCAAGTTGGTGGAAAGCCAAGACCATCCCGATTACGGTTCCCAAGAAACCAATCATAGGGGCTGCTCCCGCTATAGTTGCCAAAACACTTACGTTTTTTTCGAGTCTGTACACTTCCAAACGCCCTGCATTTTCAATTGCAGTGTTGATGTCTTCCAAAGGGCTTCCTATTCGGGAAATTCCTTTTTCGGTCAAATGTGAAACCGGCGTATTATTCTGCGCACATAATACTTTTGCAGCTTGGATATTTCCTTTGGCAACATGATCGCGTATTTGATGCATAAAGTTGCTGTCCATTTTGGAAGCGGCCTTAATTGCGAAAAGGCGTTCAAAGTAAATATAAACCGCAACAAACAGCAGTACAAAAAGTACCAATATTATTACTTGTCCTGCCACCCCTCCATTTAAAAGGAGGTCCATTATGGATAGGGTTTTCTCTTCAGAAATAGGTTCAAGATCCTGCGCTACTTCAGCACCCTCTTGAATAAAGAAGTTTAACATAAAAAAGGTTTTGTTTTAGTGAATAACGGTATATGGTTTCAGAAATTGTTATGCATTGTGAAATAGCACTCTTTCTATTAAAAGGAATACTCCGGCACCGGCTATAAAACCTATGAAAGCAAGCCAAGTAATCTTTTTAAGATACCAGATAAAGTCTATACGCTCCATTCCCATTGCGGCCACACCAGCGGCAGACCCAATGATGAGCATACTTCCACCCGTTCCGGCAGAATAAGCAATGAAATGCCACAAGACGGAATCCATCGGCAAATCGTACATTCCCATAGATGCCGCTACCAGCGGCACATTGTCTATTATTGCGGATAAAATACCCAGCAATATAACCACCACGTCCTGATTTGGTATGGCATTCTGCAATACTTCGGCCAGATAGCGCAAGGTTCCTACCTCTTCCCCATTTACAACGCCATATACAAGACTTTCCAATCCTGCAACTGCCATCAAAATACCGAGGAAGAAAAGGATACTGGAAATTTCAATTCGCGAAAGGGCTTTATGTGCGGAATACAGGTGTCTTCTTTCCTTGCTGAAATCTTCTTCGGGATGGATATATTCCGAAACAAGCCATACCACGCCCAAGGCAAGCATCATCCCCATATAGGGCGGAAGATGCGTCAAGGTCTTGAATACCGGTACTGAAACAATCATTCCCAACCCCAAAAAGAGCATCGTTCTACTACTTAAAAGAGCCTCCTCTGCTTTGTCCTCGCGGGCATCCACATCTATCATTCCGCGGAAAGCGGGCATATAGCTGGCAATAACGAAAGGCAACGCAAAACAAACGATGGACGGTATCACCACATATTCAATAAGGCCTGCGGCAGATACTTTTTTCGCAATCCATAACATGGTTGTTGTAACATCGCCAATTGGAGACCAAGCGCCACCGGCATTTGCCGCAATAACTACCATAGCCGCATACCATAAACGGTCCTCTCTTCGGTGAATCAATTTTCTTAATAGTGTAATCAATACGATGGTTGCGGTAAGGTTATCAATAATTGCCGAAAGGAAGAACGCCAATATCCCGATAATCCATAGAAGCTTTCGCTTGCTTTTGGTTTTCACGGCACTCTTTAATACTTCAAAACCGCGATGAAGGTCAATAATCTCCACAATGGTCATCGCTCCAATTAGGAAAATAAGGATTTCGGCAGTTTTTCCTAAATGGTGAAGGAGCGTGCCTTCAAAGCCTTCCATAGCATGCTCTCCTCCGGAAAGAAAATTAAACGCCTGCTCTTCTGTATTAATCACGTCAAACCATCCACTGGTAAAACCGATAGCCAAAACTGCCCAAATAAGCGACGCCATTATAAGTGCCGGTACCGTTTTATCAAGCTTAAGGGGATGTTCCAGAGTGATGGAAAGATATCCGATTACAAAAATTAAAATGATAATTGATTCCATAATAGATGTTGATTATTGAAAATTATAATAGTTGCTTGAGGGCAATTTCAAAAGCGGTCTTGCTAATATTTGTTTTGGTACTGTTGTTATCAAAAGTATTTTGTATTGCGTTTTTAATGGTTATGGAAGTATCGTTAAAGATAGCCTCGTCCGTCATTTGCACCCTGCGCTCCATAAAATATGCGAAAACGCGCGCCATGCCGCAATTGCTTATAAAATCTGGTATCAAACTTACGCGCTCATCGGTAAATTCCATAATGGGTCCAAAGAAAATTTCCTTATCGGCAAAGGGAACATTGGCCCCACAACTTATTACCTCAAGGCCGGTTTCTATCATTTGCGAAATCTGTTCTTTCGTAATCAAGCGCGATGCGGCGCAGGGCGCAAAAATTTCCGTTTCCAGTTTCCAGATTTTTTCATTTATTTCATCAAAAGGAATCATCTTATCGGCAACCAAGGTATTGCCGTCCTTTTTAAGAAAAAGTTGTTTGATCTCTTCAAAAGAAAAACCGTCCTTATCGATTATTCCGCCGTCGCGATCAATTATGCCCACAACCTTGGCGCCCATTTGCGAAAGATAGTATGCCGCGGCTGCCCCCACATTTCCGAAACCTTGCACGATGGCGCGTTTCCCTTTTACATTGCCGCCGTAAATATCGTAATAATGGCGCACGGCTTCTGCCACGCCATACCCTGTAATCATATCGGCCACGGTATATTTTCTGGAAACATCTGGTGAGAAATTTACGTTCTCCAAAACTTTTATAACACCTTGGCGCAACTGCCCAATTCTGTTGATTTTATCTGCTTCCGTTGGGGAAAAATGTCCGTTAAAAACACCTTCCTGCGGGTGCCAAACAGCACTCTGCTCCGTCATCGGGATTACTTCGTGTATTTCATCAACATTCAGATCGCCGCCGGTGCCATAATAGGCTTTCAGCAAAGGCGAGACTGCCTTAAACCAGCGTTCCAAAACACCTTTTTTACGAGGATCGGAAGGATCAAAGTTAATCCCGCTTTTGGCTCCGCCAATTGCGGGCCCGGCCACGGTAAACTTCACTTCCATTGTTTTGGCAAGCGAGAGCACTTCATTGGCGTCAAGCCCTTTTCGCATACGTGTTCCGCCCCCTGCAGCACCGCCGCGCAAGGAGTTTATGACCGTCCAGCCTTCGGCCTCGGTTTCGGGGTCATTCCAATGAAAAACTATTTCGGGATCTTTTTCTTCGTACTTTTTGAGTAATTCCTTCATTAAATGTGGAGAGTTAAGTCACTCCTTCGCTAAAGCTTCGCAGTGTGAGGACAAATATAAAAAACTTGTGAGGGTTTAGATTTATTTTAAGTGAAATTTATGGATAGAATATTTTTCCCGAGGAATGATTTTTTGAAGCTCCCGTAACGCTGGCCAAACAATTCACCTCACCTCGAAGTTTCAGTACGCCCAAAAGTCCAAAAATTAGGGCCTCTTTGTATTCCACGATTTCAGGGGAAGGAATAACAACCTCAACCAAAGCGAGCTTTTTCAATCTTTCAATCAAAAAAGAATTGTACGCCCCGCCTCCAGTTATTAAAACGGAAGCATTTCCAGCTAATTGTTTTGCAAGTTGTATGGCAATATGCTCAGTAAAAGTTCGCAAAATATCCTCGGAAGAAATTTCAGAAGCTTCCAATAACGGAAAAATGTACCCTTTTACCCATTCCAAACCCAAAGATTTCGGGGGTTTTTCAACATAAAAAGAAAGTGCGTTCAATTTTTGAAGCAACCCTTCGTCCAAGTTTCCGGAAGCGGCCAGTTTTCCGTCTTCGTCAAAATCCTTTCCCAGTTTTTCAGCATATTTGTTTAAAACAATATTGGCCGGACAAATATCAAACGCAATCCGTTGCCCATCTTTTTCAAAGGAACAATTTGCAAAACCGCCCAGATTCAAACAATAATCGTATTCGGAAAAAAGCAACTTATCTCCTATGGGCACCAGCGGCGCGCCCTGTCCGCCAAGTTCCACATCCTGCACCCTAAAATCACAAACCACAGTGTGACCGATCATTTTTGAAATGCGCGGCAGATTGCCTATTTGATATGTAAAACCCTTTTCGGGCTGGTGCAAGATGGTATGGCCATGGCTACAAACTGCGTCAATTTCAAGAATGTTATGTTTTTTTATGAATTTTAAAATTTCTTCGGATAGCTTTTCGCTGTATTTAAAATCCAGCCGCTCAAGTTTCTCTTCGGAATAATTTATAGCTTCGCGAAGTTCGTCTTTCCAATATGACGAATAAGTAACAGTCTCGGCGGCAAGGATATTAAAATTCCACTTTCCATTAGAATAGTCAAAAACAATTTCAGCCAAATCAATCCCGTCTAGCGAAGTGCCGCTCATTACGCCGATAATGTGGTAACTTTTCTTTTTCAATTTATCATTTGTTTGAAATTTAAAGATACCAAGGAAGTTTTGAAAAAATTTAAAATTCAAGCCTCTAATTTCAAAAATTGCTGTTTTTATAATTTGGAATTATGTATTTGGCATTTGCCCTATTTTTAAAGTACATTTGCATTTCTTAAAATCGAATTTTTTCAAACCAAAGCCTATGGATTTCAGTCTATCCGAAGAACAGTTAATGATTCGCGATGCCGCTCGCGATTTTGCCCGAACAGAGTTGCTTCCGGGCGTTATAGAACGTGATAATCATCAAAAATTCCCGACCGAACAAGTGAAGAAAATGGGCGAGCTCGGTTTTCTGGGGATGATGGTCGACCCCAAATATGGGGGCGGAGGGATGGACACCGTTAGTTATGTGTTGGTAATGGAAGAGCTTAGTAAAATTGACGCTTCCTGCTCCGTAATCGTTTCAGTAAACAATTCATTGGTGTGCTATGGCCTTCAAGCCTATGGAAATGAAGACCAAAAGCAAAAATATCTAACAAAATTGGCAACTGGCGAAAAGCTGGGCGCATTTTGTTTGAGCGAACCGGAAGCGGGTAGCGATGCTACATCACAAAAAACAACTGCCATTGACAAAGGCGACCATTATATTTTGAACGGTACCAAAAACTGGATTACCAATGGTGGAACCGCAGATTATTATTTGGTAATCGCGCAGACCGATAAGGAGAAAAAACACAAGGGCATCAACGCTTTTATAGTTGAAAAGGGTTGGGAAGGCTTTGAAATAGGTCCAAAAGAAGACAAGCTTGGCATTCGCGGAAGCGATACCCATTCCTTGATTTTTAATGACGTAAAAGTTCCAAAGGAAAACAGGATTGGCGAAGACGGCTTCGGCTTTAAATTCGCAATGAAAACACTTTCAGGGGGAAGGATAGGCATCGCCGCACAAGCGTTGGGAATTGCCGCAGGTGCTTACGACCTTGCCCGTGAATATTCCAAGGTGCGCAAAGCTTTTGGCACCGAAATATGCAACCACCAGGCCATCGCCTTCAAGCTTGCAGATATG
>Ga0209344_10003312_pt1 | contig 16125 bp, 12 predicted proteins | sample Cruoilmetagenom6_FD_187293 | JGI IMG/M metagenome (GOLD analysis project Ga0209344, IMG submission 187293) | Oil polluted marine microbial communities from Coal Oil Point, Santa Barbara, California, USA - Santa Barbara Oil Seep Sample 6 (SPAdes)... | ecosystem: Environmental > Aquatic > Marine...
TCACTTGTTTCGTCATAAGCCTCATCAATAATTTCGCTGGAAATGGTGATTAAACGTCTTTGAATATATTTTTGGATAATGATACGCGCATGAAACTCAATATGAGCTGAAGAAGAAACCTTTTGTGTAAGGTTCACCAAATAAAAATCGCCACCTATACTATCTAACTTACCTTCTTTCTTTAATTGATTAGAAACTGTTAATAGATCAATTGGTTCAGACGCATTAAACAATAAAAACATGGCATTAAAAATGTCCTGATGTGCTTGTCTGTAAAAAGCATCAGCATGTAAAATATCGATTACATCATCAACTCCTTTTTTATCAATCATCATGGCTCCCAATACAGCTTCCTCTAAATCAACTGCTTGGGGAGGTAATTTTCCTTTTTCGAGGTTTATTAGTGTGCCTTTTTTAATAGTTTTGGCACGAATTGGTTGCAAATTTTCCATCAAGCAAATGTAATTTTTTATAGCTAAAAATCTCTCTAATTTACAATTTTATTTGTTGACACTTTCTGTTAACAAGTGAAAGTTTTGTTAATAAGTACATTGAAATATTTTGCAATGAATAATTAGCTATTTTTGACATATGAAAAAGCAAAACATTCATAAAATACTCACTTTATTATTTGTTGTACAACTAGTTTTTATTGCTTTAATTTCAAGGTTTCCAGGTTTAGTTGAAAAGTATTATTCAAATGGAATCTACCCGTTTATTTCTTTAGTTTTTAGGACTACTTTAGGATGGATCCCTTTCTCAATAGGTGATATTTATTATTTTTTGTTAGGTGTATTTTTGATTTTATCTGTTTATTATTTTTTTAAAAATGGTTTAAATAAAATTAAAGAAAGTGCCTTTAGGTTCGGAGCTTACCTATCTGTATTCTATTTTTTGTTTAACCTACTCTGGGGCTTCAATTATTATAAAGATTCGCTATTCAATACTATGAATTTAGATCAAAAAGAATATACTGTAGATGATTTGATCCCTTTGGCAGAAGACCTTTTAATACTTTCAAAACAAACTCATTTTCAAATCACTCAAAATGATACTTTAAAAGTTACAATAAAAAAATCAAAAGAAAGTATTATACAAGAGGTACAAAATGGCTATAAATCATTAAGTAATACGTATCCACAATTTAAATATCAGAGAAAATCTATAAAAAAATCTTTATTTAGTTTGCCTTTAACTTTTATGGGATTTTCTGGTTATTTCAACCCACTCTCTGGAGAAGCACAGGTTGATTATTTAGTGCCAAAAACAGATCTTTCAATGATTAGCAGTCATGAAGTGGCTCATCAATTGGGCTTTGCTTCTGAAAGTGAAGCTAATTTTATTGGTTTTTTAGCTTCTACTCATCATCCTGAAAGCTATTATAGATATTCAGGTTATACAAAAGCCTTAAGATATTCTATAGCGGCTATTTATGGTAGAGACTCAATCAAAGCAAAACAAATTATTGATAGCATTCCAGAAGGAATACTAAAAAACATAAGAGAATCACAAGACTTTTGGAAATCTTACCAAAATAAAGCTGAACCATTTTTTAAAATTTTTTATGACAATTATTTGAAAGCAAATCAGCAAGAAGATGGTATAAAAGGTTATAGTAAAATGGTTGGTTTACTTGTTGCATATCGTGAAAAAAATGGCTTTCAAGAGATTCTTAAATAAATTTTTACTTTTATTACTTTGTAACAAATTATAATCATAAATTTAGCATAATTAATTAACTCACCTTTTTATTCATATGAAACAAACAAACTCGAAACTGCAACCGAGGATATTGTTTTTGCTAGTAGTATTTGGTTTTCTAAACCTTTCTGCACAAGAATATTTTCCTAAAAATGACGGTGTTAAATCAACAAATACAAATTATACTGCATTTACAAATGCAAAAATATTTGTTACACCAACACAAATTATTGAAAATGGAACTTTACTTATTAAAGATGGTAAAGTAGTAAATGTTGGAGCTACGCTAACAATTCCAAAAAATGCTTTGACCATTGATCTTTCCGGTAAATCTGTGTATCCTTCTTTTATTGATATCTATTCTAATTTTGGTATTGAAAAACCAAAACGTAAAGGTGGTTTTCGACGAACAGCTCAATACGAATCAAAACGGAAAGGATATTATTGGAATGAACATATCATGCCTGAAACAAATGCTATCGATAAATTTAAATTTGATGATAAAAAGGCTGAAGGTCTACGAAAAGCTGGTTTTGGTGTTGTGAATACTCATTTGCAAGATGGAATCGTAAGAGGAACAGGTGTATTAGTTACGCTGAATTCGCAAGGAAATAAAGCTCATAGATTATTATCTGATCGATCCGCTCAACATTTATCATTTAGCAAAAGTGTCGTAAAAGGCCAAGCATATCCAGGTTCATTAATGGGGGCCATGGCTTTATTAAGACAATTATATCTGGATGCAGATTGGTACTCCAAGGGAAATGTAAAAACAAAAGATTTGTCAATTGAAGCTTTAAATAAAAATAAAGGTTTGGCGCAAATTTTTGAGGCTGGTGATAAGCAAAATGCTTTACGAGCTGATAAAGTAGGCGATGAATTCGGAATTCAATACGTTATTGTTGGTGAAGGGAATGAATATCAAGCAATAGATGATATTAAAGCATCTAATGCTTCATTTATTTTGCCTATTAATTTTCCAAAAGCCTATGATGTATCAAATCCTTTTCAAGCTAATTATGTTAGCCTTGGTGACATGCGTTATTGGAATCAAGCTCCAACAAATCCAGGTGTCCTTGCAAAAAATAATGTACGTTTTGCATTAACCACATATAAACTAAAATCACCTTCTGATCTAAAAACTAATTTACTTAAAGCCATAGAGCATGGTTTAGATAAAACCAAAGCTTTAGAAGCATTAACTACTGTGCCAGCAAGTATTTTAGGTAAAAGCAGTCAAGTCGGTTCTTTACAGGCTGGTTCACATGCCAACTTTTTAATAAGCTCCGGTGATATATTTGATAAAAAAACTACGCTTTATGAAAACTGGGTTCAAGGGACTAAGAATGTAATTACTGATATGAACATTAAAGATATTCGCGGTGATTATGACGTGAAAGTTGTTGGTAGTGATTACAACTTAAAATTATCTGGTGAAATATCTAAATTAAAAGCTGAATTAAAACTAGATACTGTAAAACTTAAATCAAAAATAACATATAAAGATGGCTGGCTGAGTATTTTATATATTCCATCTGATGAAAAAAATTCTAGATACGCACGTCTAACGGCTGCGATTGGTGAAGGTGATAATCTGTCTGGAGCTGCAATCTTAGTTAATGGCGACAGAACAAAATGGGTGGCAACTAAGAAAGAATCAAAAGATAAAGAAGATAGTAAAAAAAGTAAAGAAAAGACTAGCATGAAATTGATGCCACTCTCCTACCCTAATATTGGATTTGGATTAAGACAAAAAGCTGTTGCTGAATCTATCTTATTTAAGAATGCAACCGTTTGGACAAATGAAAAGGACGGGATTCTAAAAAATACCGATGTCTTGGTAAAAGATGGCAAAATTTCTAAAATAGGAACAAATTTGAGTGCCGGGAGAGCTAAAGTTGTAGATGCTACCGATAAACATTTAACATCTGGAGTAATAGATGAACATTCACATATAGCAGCCGCTGCAATTAATGAAGGAGGCCACAATTCATCAGCTGAAGTAACTATTGAAGATGTAGTGAATCCCGAAGATATAAACATTTACAGGAACCTTTCCGGTGGTGTGACAACTATTCAAATCTTACATGGCTCAGCAAATCCTATTGGTGGTAGATCTGCAATTATCAAGTTAAAATGGGGAGAGTCTGCACAAAATATGCTGTACAAAAATTCTCCTAAATTCATAAAATTTGCCTTGGGTGAAAACGTAAAACAATCAAATTGGGGTGATAATCAGACTATTCGATTCCCACAAACAAGAATGGGTGTTGAGCAAGTATTTATAGATTATTTCCAACGGGCAAAGGAATATAACACTTTAAAGAAAAGCGGTAAACCATATCGAAAAGATTATGAATTAGAAACTTTGGCGGAAATTCTTAATAAAGAACGTTTTATCTCGTGTCATTCTTACGTGCAAAGTGAGATTAACATGTTAATGAAAGTTGCTGAGAAATTTAATTTCAGAATAAATACATTCACACATATTCTTGAAGGATATAAGGTAGCTGACAAAATGAAAGAACATGGTGTTGGTGGTTCGACTTTTTCTGATTGGTGGGCTTATAAATTTGAGGTGAATGATGCAATACCCTATAATGCTGCACTAATGCATAATGCTGGAGTATTAACTGCTATCAATTCTGATGATAGAGAAATGTCAAGACGTTTGAACCAAGAAGCAGCTAAAACAATAAAATATGGTGGTGTCTCTGAGGAAGATGCCTGGAAGTTTGTGACTTTAAATCCCGCAAAATTATTACATATTGATGATAAAGTTGGGAGTGTAAAAGTGGGTAAAAATGCTGATTTGGTATTATGGAATACGAACCCTTTATCTATTTACGCTATAGCGGAAAAAACTCTTATTGAAGGAGTTACTTATTTCGATATAGAAAAAGATAAAACAATGCGAGAAGCTATTAAGAAAGAGCGCAATGAACTCATTAATATGATGCTGAATGAAAAGAGTAGCGGTGCCGCTATGCAAGCTCCGCATAAGCGAGATAGACAAGAATTTCGCTGTGATACTGTTGAATATTAAAAAATGATAATTATGAAAAATTTTAAATATATATTTCTTGCTTTTATTTTAGTTCTTTCCTTCAATAGTAAAGCGCAACAAACACCTGCTGATGCACAAACTGAAGCAGTAACCATCTTAGGTGCAACTGCTCATCTAGGCAATGGGAAAGTTATTGAAAATAGCATTATCGTTTTTGAAAATGGTAAAATCACTGTTATTGCAGAGGCAACTATTTCAAAAATTGCCAATAAAGGAAAAGTTATTGATGCCAAAGGTAAACATGTATACCCTGGATTTATTACCTCGAACTCCTCATTAGGTTTAGTTGAAGTTAATGCAGTTAGAGCAAGTAATGACCAACGAGAAATAGGAGGTATAATACCGCATGTAAGAAGTTTAATAGCTTATAATGCCGAGTCTAAAGTCGTAGAATCAATGCGGCCAAATGGAGTTTTGATGGCTCAGATTTCTCCTAAAGGCGGAAGAATTTCAGGAACATCATCTATTGTACAATTTGATGCTTGGAACTGGGAAGATGCTGCGGTTAAAGTTGATGATGCTATTCACTTAAATTGGCCTGGTAGTTTTTCTCAAGGCAGATGGTGGTTAGGTGAACCAAGAGGATGGAAGCCAAACAAAAAATATACGAAACAGGTAGATAAATTGCGCTCTTTTATGCAACAGACCAAAACCTATTCAAAAGGTGATAAATTACCTAAAAATCTACCATATGAAGCAACTTTAGGTTTGTTCGATGGTTCTCAGAAATTATTTATCAATGCCAATGGTGAACAAGAAATAACAGATGCTGTAAATTTTGCGAGGTCAATGGATATAGATCACATTGTGATTGTAGGAGGCTATCATGCTTATAAGGTGACTGACCTGCTTAAAAAACACAATGTTGCCGTTTTAACCGGTAGAACACATACTAATCCTTTAAGTGAAGACGATGATTATGATTTTGTTTATAAAATGCCAAAAATGTTAGCAGAAAGTGGTGTATTAGTCGGTATACAAACCGGTGATGCCTCTAACTTTCAAACCCGTAACTTACCTTTTTATGCCGGACAAATAGCCGGGCAAGGCTTGGATAAAGAGGAAGCCTTAAAATTGATCACTTCAAATACGGCTAAAATATTAGGGATAGATAAGGACTACGGTAAGCTTGAAGTAGGAAAGAGTGCTACGCTATTTATTAGCGAAGGTGATGCTTTAGATATGAAAACCAATGTATTAACACACGCCTTCATAGACGGTAGAATGATTAGTTTAGAAACGCATCAAACAAAATTATATAACCGTTACCAAAAGAAGTTAAGTAAGTAAAATAATAAACTCTTAAAAAAGCGTTCTTATTGAGCGCTTTTTTTATTTTTGACAAACTTTCTATGTGTACAAAGAAATAACAAGCATACAAAATCCGCTGATCAAAGAGATCTTACAACTTCAGGAGAAGTCAAGAATGCGAAAAAAATTAGGATTATGTATTGTTGAAGGAAAACGCGAGATTACACTTGCGCAAAAGGCAAATTATCAAATTGAAAAACTACTTTACCTTGACGGTATTTTTGACGAGGATTCTTTAGGTGTTTTCAACCTTGAAAACCAACAAATTATATTAGTATCAAAAGAAGTTTATCAAAAAATAGCTTATAGAGACACTACCGAAGGTCTAATTGCCATTGTCAAAACTAAAGAGTTATCATTAGATCAAATTTTATTTGACACTAAGAATCCGTTGATCTTGGTGGCTGAAGCACCTGAAAAACCGGGAAATATTGGTGCTTTACTTCGAACGGCTGATGCTGCTAATATAGATGCTGTACTAATTGCGAATCCCAAAACAGATATGTTTAATCCAAATATCATCCGCTCTAGTGTAGGCTGCATATTTACTAATCAAATCGCTACTGGTTCGACCATAGATATTATTACATTATTAAAAAAACATCATATTGATATTTACTCTGCCTCATTAACGGCATCAAAATTGTATCATACTATCTCATATAAAGAATCTAGTGCAATTGTTGTAGGCACAGAAGCGACTGGTTTAGGTAAGGAATGGTTAGAAAATTCAACACAGAATATTATCATACCGATGCAAGGGGAAATAGACTCATTAAATGTTTCTGTTTCTGCTGCAATAGTCATTTTTGAAGCAAAAAGACAGCGAAATTTTAAATAGTGATGTTCAGAAAAATTACAGTACTCATATTAATATTCCAAGTAATTTTGGTAAGTTGTGGAAGCTCAAAAAGCGCAGCAAAAACAATTTCAAATAAAACGAAGTTAGAGAGTCAGTTCAGGCATTATAAAGGAACTAAGTATAAATATGGAGGTATGGATAAGAGAGGTTTCGACTGCTCTGGTTTTACAAAAACAATATATAAAAATGCCTTTAAGGTAACTTTACCGAGAACTACTGCTGAAATGTCAAAACTTGGTAAAAAGGTTTCAAAAAAGAAACTGAAACCGGGTGATTTAGTTTTTTTTCGACCCTCTCGAAGATATAGGCATGTTGGGATTTATATTGGTGAAAATACATTTATACATAGCTCAACTTCTAAGGGAGTTATCAAATCAAAATTAGATGATTTTTATTGGAAAAAAAAATACAGATTTGCTAAACGTATATTAAAAAAATAAAAATGAATTCAGAAAATTTATTTAATGTAATAATTGCGATATTAACTATTAACTTTATAATAAACAAGCTTTTAGATTATTTTAATGCGCAACATTTTGATGACGAGATCCCTCTGGAACTGAGCGATGTTTATGAAGATAAAGAATATTATAAATCACAAGATTATAAGAAAGAAAATTATAAATTTTCTATGTACCTCTCTATATTTTCTTTTATTCTAACAGTAGCTTTCTTTTATTTTGAAGGCTTTGCTTATGTAGATCAAATTGCGCGGAGTATAAGTGATAATGGAATAATCATTACATTAATCTTTTTTGGTATAATTATGCTTGGAAGTGATGTTTTAACTACACCTTTATCCTACTATAAGACTTTTGTTATTGAAGAAAAATATGGCTTCAATAAATCAACAAAAAAATTGTTTTTTATTGACAAAATAAAAGGATGGCTATTAATGATCATCCTTGGGGGTTCGATTCTAGCCTTAGTAGTATGGTTTTATCAGCAAACAGGAAAGAACTTCTGGATATATACGTGGATTTTCATTGCGCTCTTCTCGATTTTCATGACCATGTTCTATTCAACTTTAATAGTTCCTCTATTTAACAAACAAACACCTCTTGAAAAAGGCGAATTAAAAAGTAAGCTTGAAGATTTTTCTAAAAATGCAGGATTCAATTTAGACAAGATATTTGTAATTGATGGCTCAAAAAGATCGACGCGTGCAAATGCTTATTTTACAGGATTTGGATCGAAAAAAAGGATCGTTTTGTATGATACCTTAATTAATGATTTAGAAACTGATGAAATTGTGGCAGTTTTAGCACATGAAATAGGACATTATAAAAAGAAACATGTTATATTTAATATGTTCTTATCGATCTTATTAACGGGTCTTACCCTCTACATCTTATCATTATTTATTGATAATTCATTATTATCCAATGCTTTATCTGTATCTCAACCGAGTTTTCATATTGGCCTGATTGCATTTGGGGTTTTATATTCTCCTATTTCAGAACTTACAGGATTAGCTATGAATTATCTGTCAAGAAAATTTGAATATGAAGCAGATAATTATGCAAAAGAAAATTATAATGGTGCCTCATTAGTATCTTCATTAAAGAAACTATCAAAAAATAGTTTGAGCAACCTTACTCCACATAAAAGCTACGTGTTTATGCACTATTCACATCCAACCTTATTACAAAGAATTCAAAATTTATTGCATTAAAGTATTTTTAGTGTTTGTCAGTATAAATCTTTATAGTATTTTTAATCTATGGCATATGTTGCAACATTAGAAGATGAGAAAAAAGAAATAGCTAAACGCTATAAGGATATGTTAAGTATTACATATCAAACACTTTCTGCGCCTGATAAGAAAATCATACGTAAAGCTTTTGATATTGCAGCTGATGCACATAAAGATCAGAGAAGAAAAACAGGTGAACCATATATTTATCATCCAATTGCCGTTGCCAAAATTGTAGCGGAAGAAATAGGTTTAGGCGCAATTTCAATTGCTTCTGCCCTATTACATGATGTTGTTGAGGACTCTGATGATTATACTTTTGATGATATTGAACAATTATTTGGTGAAACAATAGCAAGAGTTGTTAATGGCTTAACAAAAATATCTAGTTTAAGCAAAGAGCAAAAAGTTTCTGTTCAAGCAGAGAATTTCAGGAAAATGCTATTAACACTTAATGATGATGTACGTGTTATTTTAATTAAGATTGCAGATCGTTTGCATAATATGCAAACAATGGATTCCATGCCGGCTCAGAAGCAATTGAAAATTTCATCCGAAACTTTATATATCTACGCTCCGTTAGCGCATCGATTAGGTTTATACAATATAAAAACCGAATTAGAAGATTTAGGGTTAAAGTATACTGAGCCAGAGGTATATAAAGATATTTTAACTAAAATAACTGAAAGTAAGGAGGAGCAAAATAAGTATATTAAAGATTTTTCAAATGTTTTAAAAAGTTCTTTCGATAAAGAGAAAATAAAATATTCTATTAAAGGTAGACCAAAATCAATTTATTCTATTCGGCAGAAAATGTCAAATCAAGGAGTTACTTTTGACGAGGTTTATGACAAATTTGCGATTAGAATTATCTATCAATCAAATGAAGAGAAAGAAAAATTTGATGCCTGGAAAATTTATTCTATAGTAACAGACCATTTTAGACCTAATCCGAATAGGTTAAGAGATTGGATATCTCAACCAAAAACAAATGGATATGAGTCATTGCATATTACTGTAATGGGAAGCAAAGGACGCTGGGTTGAAGTACAAATTCGTTCACAACGTATGGATGAAATTGCAGAAAAAGGTTATGCCGCTCATTTTAGATATAAAAATGATGCTAGTGAAGATGATCAAGGTATGGAAGGTTGGCTTAACAGGCTTAAAGAAACACTCGAAAATCCCGATGTAAATGCAGTAGATTTTGTTGAGCAATTCAAGTTAAATCTATATGCAAAAGAGATTTATATTTTTACCCCTCAGGGGGATATTAAATCCTTACCTAAAGGAGCAACCCCAATTGATTTTGCATTTGCAATTCATACAGAAGTTGGTTCTAAATGTCGAGGTGCAAGAGTAAATGGTAAATTAGTTCCTTTAAGTCATGAATTAAAAAGTGGTGATCAAGTTGAAATCATAACCTCTATTTCACAAAAGCCAAAATTAAGCTGGTTAGATATAGCTATTACGGCTCGAGCTAAGTCAAGGATAAGAACTGCTTTAAAAGAAGAACAGAAACATATAGCTGAAGATGGCAAGGCAGTTTTGTCAAGAAAATTGCGTCACTTAAAAATTTCTTTTAACGATAAAACAATAAATGAACTAGTAAGGTTCTTTAAATTAAAAACCAGTTTGGATCTATTTTATCGATTTGGAAATGGTTCCATTTCAAACCAACAGCTAAAGGATTTTATTGCTCAACGTAATAATAAGTTAGTTAGTTTTTTTAAAAACAGAATACGCAGATCTTCTTCAAATGACACTAGTAAGGAGGAAATCACAAACAAATATGATCTGCTTGTTTTTGGTAAAGATGAAGATAAACTAGAATATAAGCTATCAAACTGCTGTAATCCTATCCCTGGTGATAAGGTTTTTGGCTTTGTAACAGTTAGTGATGGAATCAAAGTGCATAAACAGAACTGTCCAAATGCCATTAGTATGCAATCACAGTTTGCATATAGAATTATTAAAGCTAAATGGATAGATTCTTCACAACAAGAATATAAAGTGATCCTTAAAATTACTGGTATCGACAATATGGGACTGGTTAATCAAGTGACTCGTATTATATCAAATAATATGCATGTTAATATCCATAAATTAAATATAGCTGGAGACAATGGGATATTTGATGGAAAAATAACAGTGAGTATTAAAAATAATAGCCAACTTAAAAAATTAATTCAACAGGTCAAGAATATTGAAGGTATTGATAAAGTTGAACGTATCAATAAATAATTTTTTGTTCAAAAGTTGTTAATCTTTTTAACCATTTGCGTTACAAATAATTTAATTATAATGTAAATTTGTTTGCAATAGTATGAGTAGTCTTAAACAAATAGATAATACAAAAAATCAAGAAATTGTAAAAAATGTTTTTACGAAATTTCTTGAAAATAATGCGCATAGAAAAACGCCTGAACGTTATGCTATACTTCAAGAAATTTATGATCATGACGAGCATTTTGATATAGAATCATTGTATATCTATATGAAAAATAAAAACTATCGTGTTAGTAGAGCTACTTTATACAATACTATAGAATTATTATTAGAATGTGGTTTGGTAAGAAGACATCAATTTGGTCAAAACCAATCTCATTACGAAAAATCATATTTTGACAAACAACATGATCATATTATCTTAACAGATACCGGTGAGGTTATTGAGTTTTGTGACCCAAGAATTCAAATCATTAAAAAAACCATAGAAGAAGTTTTTGATATAACGGTCGAAAACCACTCTTTATATTTCTATGGAACTAAAAACCAAGAAAAATAATTATTAAATGGCTGTAGATTTACTATTAGGACTACAATGGGGAGATGAAGGAAAAGGGAAAATTGTAGATGTTCTGACGAAAAATTATGATATTATTGCACGTTTTCAAGGAGGGCCAAATGCTGGCCATACATTAATATTTGATGGAAATAAGCATGTACTTCATACAATTCCTTCGGGAATTTTCCACGAAAGTGCTATAAATATTGTAGGAAATGGCGTTGTAATCGATCCAGTCATTTTTCAAAAGGAAATAGAGAATCTCTCACAATATAATATAGATTTCAAGTCAAAATTGCTAATCTCTCGTAAAGCTCATTTAATATTACCAACTCATAGATTATTAGATGCAGCTTCTGAAACCTCAAAAGGAAAAGCAAAAATTGGGTCTACTTTAAAAGGAATTGGCCCTACTTATATGGATAAAACAGGTCGTAATGGCATGCGTATTGGTGATCTTGAACTGACCGACTGGAAAGAAAAATATCGCGCTTTAACTGCAAAACATATTAAAATGCTTGATTTCTTTGATGTTCAAATTGAATATGATCTTAAAGAACTTGAAAGCGAGTTCTGCACTGCAATTGATTCTTTGAAAAAATTGACTTTTATTGATAGCGAAGAATACTTGAACCAGGCAGTAAAAAACAATAAAACTATATTGGCAGAAGGAGCCCAAGGTTCGCTTCTAGATATTGACTTTGGTACTTATCCTTTTGTAACTTCTTCAAATACAACTGCGGCAGGTGCTTGTACGGGTTTAGGAATTGCACCAAATAAAATAGGTGATGTTTTTGGTATTTTTAAAGCATATACAACAAGAGTTGGTTCTGGTCCCTTCCCTACTGAGTTATTTGACGTAGATGGTGAGACAATGGGAAGAGTTGGCCATGAATTCGGAGCAACAACCGGGAGACCACGAAGATGTGGTTGGCTTGATCTGGTTGCATTAAAATATGCTGTTCAAGTAAATGGAGTTACACAGTTAATGATGATGAAAGGAGATGTTCTTTCAGGATTTGATACATTAAAAGTTTGTACTTCTTATACTTACAAAGGAAAGAAAGTAACTCATCTACCTTATAATATAGAACCAGAAAATGTTTCAGTAAATTATACTGAGTTTAAGGGTTGGCAAGCAGATTTGACAAAAATGAACGCTGCAGACCAATTACCGGTCAATTTGATTGCATATATTGATTTTATTGAAAAAGAGTTAGAGGTACCTGTAAAAATCGTTTCGGTTGGACCAGATAGAAAGCAGACTATTCATAGATAAACTTCATAAACTATTCTTAAAAAGTCATTCTGCAGAATTTCTATCGTCTTTTTCGTTAGTTTTGTAGCAAATTAATTAATTTGTATAAACTACTTTTCATAGTATTTTTTTTCCTGTTTTACTTAACAAATTTTGCACAACAAAAAAGAATTAAAATTGTTCATGCAGACAATTCAACTATTGATGAAAATCAATATCCAGGTGCCACTATTCTATTAGGGAATGTATATATTGAACATGAAGGTATTTTTCTAAGAAGCAAAAAAGCTATCTATTATAAAAATGATAATTTTCTAAAGGCTTACGGTGATGTTTTCTTAAATCAAGGTGATACCATCACTCAAACAAGTAATTATGTTGAATATAATGGTGATAAGAAGAAAGCACTTTCTTGGGGGAATGTTGTTTTAAAAGACCCCATTATGACTTTGACAACTGATACGTTACGTTTTGATAGATTACAACAAAAATTATATTATCGCAGTGGAGCTACCATTAAAGACACAACCAATATTTTAGAAAGCAAGATTGGAAATTATTTTTTAGAAACAAATAAATTTGAAGCCTTATCAGATGTTGTTCTCACTAACCCCGATTATGTATTAGAGTCAAATAACCTTGTTTATTATACAAATACTGGTAAAACATACCTTGATGGGCCTTCAACAATTACCGGTGAAGATAATTTTATCTATACCGAAAAAGGATATTATGATACAAAAGCTGATATATCACATTTTACCAAAAATTCAAGAATAGAATATCAAAACCGAGAAATCAAGGCAGATAGCCTCTACTATGATCGTACTTTAGGTTTTGCTTCTGCAACTCAAAATATTCAATTGAAAGACACCGCTAATAGTACAGTAATAAAAGGAAATTATGGTGAATTTTATCAAAAATTAGATTCTGCATTCGTGATAAACAGAGCTGTAGCTATTTCAGAAATTGAAAAAGATTCAATGTATGTGCATGGTGATACACTATTAGTTACCGGTAAACCTGATAATAGAATAATTAGAGCATATCGAAATGTGAAATTTTTTAAGAGTAATTTAAGTGGTAAGTGTGATTCTATACATTCTGATCAGGCAACTGGTCTGACTCAAATGTTTAGAAATCCTATTTTGTGGTCAGAAGAAAATCAAATTACCGGTGATACAATTAATTTAATTTCTAATACTGTTACTGAAAAGTTAGATAGTTTGAAAGTGCTAAACAATACATTTATTATTCAAAAGGATTCTATTGGTTTCAATCAAATCAAAGGAAGGAATCTATTAGGAAAATTTATTGATAACGATTTACAAGATGTCCTTATAATTGGTAATGGAGAAAATATATTTTACATTCGAAACGAAGAAACTAAAGAGTTAATTGGAGTTGATAAGACCAAATGCAGTTCTATGCGGTTTGAGTTTAAAAATAGTGAATTACAAAAGGCTAATTTTATTACAAAACCTGAAGGGGATATTTTTCCGCTTTCAGAATTTCCGGAAAACGTCAGAAAATTAAGAGGTTTTATTTGGCGAGAAAAAGAGAAACCACTTACAAAGGATGATATTTTTATAAAAGATGATGAAACAATTACAAAAGAAGAAATATCTAAAAAAGATGATCAAAAAATACCTGATGTAATAAAAAAAAGTCTAAATTCTAAAAAAACAGAACCTACTGAATTAAAAAAATCTTCCTTACCTGATAAAAAACTTATTAAAAAGGAAAATTAATTGTATGCCATCCGATTTTTTTAAATACCAAGCTCAAACTTCAGAAAAGCCTCTAGCACTTGAGGTTTCACATGCAAATGGTTGTTATGTTTATGATACTTCCGGAAAAGAATATTTAGATTTTATTGCCGGAGTTTCGGCAAATAGTCTAGGGCATTGTCATCCTAAAGTTATCAAGGCTATTAAAACTCAAGTCGATAAATATACTCACGTGATGGTGTATGGTGAATTTGTTCAGGAACCTCAAACGGAATTATGTAAAAACTTGATTAAAAATTCTCCAAATTCTCTTCATACTGTATATTTAACCAATTCAGGTACTGAAGCGACTGAAGGGGCCTTAAAATTAGCAAAACGCTATACGGGAAGACATGAGATTATCGCTGCAAAAAATGCGTATCATGGTAGTACACAAGGGTCAATGAGTGTTTCTGGAGAGAAAAGTCAAAAAAGTGCATTTAGACCCTTAGTTCCTGGTTCAAAGTTTATACACTTTAACAATACAAATGATATTGAAAAGATAACGTACAAAACTGCCGGTGTAATTTTAGAAACCATACAAGGAGGAGCAGGAATAATTGTTCCTACTAAAGGTTATTTAAAAAAAGTAAAACAAAAATGTGACGAAGTTGGTGCCTTACTTATTTTGGATGAGATTCAAACAGGAATTGGGCGAACGGGTAAATTTTGGGGGTTTGAAAATTATAACGTTATTCCTGATATAATAATAACTGGTAAAGGGCTTGGAGGAGGAATGCCAATAGGAGCCTTTATTTCATCTTCGGAAATTATGCAAACACTCACAAAAAATCCGAAATTAGGTCATATTACTACTTTTGGAGGGCATCCCGTTATCGCGGCAGCCGCTTTTACTACTCTAAATGAAATTGCCACATCCAATTTGATGCGTGAAACACTCCGAAAAGAAAAATTAATTCGCAATTATTTAGTTCATGAATCCATTATTGAAATTAGAGGTATTGGATTAATGTTGGCCATAATTGTGAAATCGCCTGAGAGAGCGTCAGAAATAATTTTAAAATGCCTAGAAAAAGGGTTACTCCTCTTTTGGCTATTATTTGAAAGCAATGCAATACGCATTACACCTCCTTTAATAATCACTGACGATGAGATTGAAAAAGGTTGTAAAATTCTACTTGAAGCTTTAAACAGTATTGAGTAATTTTTAACACAAAGTTAATTTCAGTTAATCTTTATTAAAATATAGTTAAACCCTATCCATCTAAGTAACAGATGCTTATATTTAACTATCTTAGGATAAATATTCATCCCTAAATTATTTATTATGAAAAACTTGAAACTTTTTGCTCTTGTAATAACTATTGCATTTGCATCATTATCATTTACTCCACCTGATACTGAAGTTAGTAAACAACTCCACAACCAAATTGTCAAATTAATTGGAGACACCACCGATATTACTTTAGATAAGGTAATTAAAACTGAGGTGCTTTTTACGTTGAATGATAAAAGTGAAATTGTTATTTTATCAGTTCATTCACAAAATAGAGTAATTGACGGTTTCGTAAAAAATAAATTAAATTATAAAAAAGTAGAAGTAACGGCTTTCAATCAGGGTCAAGTATATCGTTTACCTTTAAAAATTAATATTGGATAGGAAGAATGAAAAGTATATTTATTTAAAATCCATTAGTTTTTTTTAGCTGATG
>Ga0209344_10003313_pt1 | contig 16125 bp, 13 predicted proteins | sample Cruoilmetagenom6_FD_187293 | JGI IMG/M metagenome (GOLD analysis project Ga0209344, IMG submission 187293) | Oil polluted marine microbial communities from Coal Oil Point, Santa Barbara, California, USA - Santa Barbara Oil Seep Sample 6 (SPAdes)... | ecosystem: Environmental > Aquatic > Marine...
CTTCACTTTTTGGAAATATACCTTATTCTACCGCAGTACCTGATAACCCTGGGTTAGATTCTGAAGATCCTACCTTAGATGCTCAAGCAGATATTTATGCTGCTTTACAAACGTTGCTAGATAATGCCATTCCAAAACTACAGAATGGTTCTACAACATCCAATACGAATGATCAGGACAATTATTTTGGTGGAGATGAAGACGGTTGGATTGCGGCAGCGTATACATTAAAGGCCCGGTATTATTTGCAAACAAAACAATATGGGCAAGCGCTAACCAATGTAGCGATTGGAATTAATAGTGGTTCTGGTACGATGTCATATAACCCAGTTGGGGAAGTTGACGGAAATAGTAATCTACTGTCAAATTTTGTTACAAGCTCCCGTGCAGGAGATATGACAGGAGATGGAACTTTTTATAGAGATCTTATGGATCCTGCAAATATAGCTAGTAGAAATAATGCAAAGACGGATGAAACTGCAAGAAGGAATTATAGTTTTATAAGTGGCGATGGTGAACAAGCTGATGGTATTGATGATCCGACTACACCTATGAAATTGGTTAGTTATGAGGAGAACCTTTTGATTTGGGCAGAATGTTTACTTAGAGCTAATAATGATGTACAAGGAGCAATAGATAAGCTAAACGAATTACGTGCTTACTTAGCTTCTGGTAATGCTTTTAATGTATTGAATGGAGATCCGTTACTATATGATGATTATGTTTTGGCGGATTTTGAAGCTGGAGGTATGGAAAATATGGACAATATAGCTACCGAAAGAGCAGTACTTAGAGAAATTATCGAGGAGCGCTACGTCACTGGTTTTAGTACTTATATGCCGTTTAATGATGCCCGTAGATTAAGAGCATCTGATAGTGATTTAATTGTGCCTTTTCCGTTGAATAATGGAACAACAACTGTTAATCCACAGCGATTTTTATATGCGCAAGAGGAGATTAATAATAATAGCAATATTCCTGACCCAATTCCGGATTTATTTGCACCGACTCCTGTTAATCAGTAGTATTTGAATTAGTTTAGAAAGAGGTTGTTTAAATATGCTATTTAGGCAGCCTCTTCTTTTTTTTAAAACAAGAGTATGATAGATGTAATACAAATTGGCTTAGGGCCATTAGGAATACAGACTGCCAAATATATTCAAGATAAAGCTGAAGTTCAAACTGTTGCAGCTGTAGATATAAATGCTAATTTAAAAGGTAAATCTTTAAAAGATTTTAATTCAGAGCTTTCTCATGAGGTTCTTATTCAGGATTCTGTAATAAATGCTATTGAAGAATTGAAAGAGAAACCTAATGTAGCTATTATAACTACCGTCTCTAATTTAGAGAAATTAATTCCCCAAATCGAGGAGGTAGCCAAATTACAAATCCCAGTAATTTCGACATGTGAAGAATTGTCCTACCCTTGGGTCTTACAGCCTGAGTTGAGTAAAAGAATTGATAGTATTTGTAAAAAATATAATATAGCATGTTTGGGTACTGGTGTGAATCCTGGGTTTTTAATGGATTATTTACCATCGGTATTGAGTTCTGTGTGTAAAAATATTGAACACGTAACTATAGAGCGTATTCAAGACGCCACTACAAGAAGAGTTCCTTTTCAGAAGAAGATAGGTGCTGGGTTAGATATAAAAGCTTTTAAAGAAAAGCAAAAAGAAGGCACATTAAGACATGTTGGTTTGCAAGAATCGGTGCATTTGGTGGCAAATAGCTTAGGTATACGATTGGATGAATTTACAGAACAATTAGAACCTGTAATTTCTTCAAATGATATTGTAACTAAAGATTTAAAAATAAAAGCAGGTGATGCGCGTGGGGTTGAGCAAATTGCCAACGGTTATCAAAATGGCACTTGCAAAGTTAAAATGCACTTTAAGGCTGCTATAGGAGAAGAAAGGTCTTATGATAGAATTACGATTAAAGGAACGCCGTCATTTTCTTCTGAAATAGATGGTGGTATTAATGGAGATATTGCAACTTGTGCAATTACTATTAATAGTATTAAGAGTTTATTAAGAGCTCCCGCGGGACTTCATACAATGGCCGATATTGGGGTTCCTGGGTATATCAATTAATCATATAACGGAGTAGTTAAATTTTTGAAGATTGTTCAGATGAGTAATTATCCTAAGAAAGTATATTTAAATGGTGAAATTTTAGATTATCAGAATGCCAAAATTTCAGTCTTTGATAGAGGTTTTTTATTTGGAGATGGAATTTATGAAGTAATGGCTCAAGTGAATGGTAGTTTTTTTTATGAAGTTGAGCATCTAAATCGACTTGCTGATTGTCTTCAAAAAATAAATATAGATTTTGAAATTAGCACTTTATCAGAAAAGATTAATAACCTCTTGAGTGTATCTGATTTAGAAGGGGAAGATTGTTTGTTGTATATTCAAGTTACCAGAGGGATTGCTCCTAGAAAACATGCTTATCCTAATAATTCAAGCCCCACTTTGATGATGTATGCTCTGCCTTATAAATTACCAGATATTAATCAAAATCATACTGCAGTAGTTACAGTTAAGGATCAAAGATGGCATCGTTGCGATATTAAAACAACTTCACTGCTCGGTAATGTAATGGCCAATGACTATGCAAGTAAGCAAGAGGCATACGAGGCTATTTTCATTAGAGATGGTAGAGTAACGGAAGCATCACATTGTAATGTTTTCTTTGTTAAAGATGCTATTGTATATACGCATCCGGCAGATGAATTTATCTTGAATGGAATTACGCGACAACAAATAATAATATTATGTGATGATCTTTGTATAGAAGTTAGAGAAATGGCAATTTCACAAGAACAACTATTAAGTATGGATGAAGCATTTTTGACAGGAACAACAACGCAAGTTGCTTCAATAAGGCAAATTAATGAATATTTTTTATATCAAAACGATAAAGTCGGCCCTATCACTAAAAAACTCCAAAAAGCTTTTCTAGAATTAAAAAATAAAAAAGTGAACGTTCAATAGATTAAATTTTAATAATCAACAAACACAAGAGTAATGAAACTAATTTCCAATTTATATTACAAACCTACCATTTTTTGTACCCTTTCATTCCTTTTTTTTAGTGTCCTGATTTTTGGACAAAAGTCTACTATAGCTAATAAAAAAATTCGAAAAGAGGTTCAAAAACTTGGAGTGCAAAAAGCTGTTAAAGAAGCCTTCAAAATTATTGACAACATAGAAAGGGAAACAGCTCAAGATCTTATTAATTTGACTGAAATACCAGCACCACCATTCAAAGAAATGGAAAGAGCAACTCATTTTAAAAAGTTACTGGAAAAAGCCGGTGCCAGTAAAGTGTGGATTGATGATGAAGGTAATGTATTAGCTTTAAGAAAAGGGAATGATGGTAACAAGGTTGTCGTATTAGATGCTCATTTGGATACAGTTTTTCCTGAAGAAACTGATGTAAATGTACAGCAACAGGGAGATACACTCTATGCCCCTGGAATTGGAGATGATACTAGAGGTTTGGCTATGGTTGTAGCAGTGCTGAAAGCAATGAACAAAGCTGAGATTAAAACCACATCAGATATATTATTCATAGGCTCAGTAGGTGAAGAGGGCTTGGGTGATTTAAGAGGCGTAAAGCATTTATTCAGTAAAGAAGGCCCAAAGATAGATTCTTGGATATCAATAGACGGAGGAGCTATTGGGCGTGTTAATAATGCTGGTTTAGGTTCAACAAGATATAAAGCTGTGTTTAAGGGTAAAGGTGGACATTCTTGGGGAGCTTTCGGACTCGCAAATCCGCACCATGCTTTAGGGATGGCCATTTCACAGTTTACTAAGGATGCTACTGAATATACCTCCAAAGGCCCCAAAACAAGTTTTAATATAGGGCGTATCGGGGGTGGCACATCTGTAAATTCAATACCTTTTGAATCTTGGATGGAAGTAGATATGAGATCTGTAAGCGAAGAAAGGTTAGATAGAATAGATAGTATTTTTAAATCTTCAATGAATAAGTCGCTCGCTGCTTATAATAATACTGGTGTAAAAGGCGCTGTAATATTAGAGTTGATAAAAATTGGGAGCCGACCCTCCGGAGAACTTCCAATAAAAACTCCGTTAGTACAACGTGCAATTGCAGTGTCTAATTTTTTTGAGGCCAACACGAGGGTTACTAGAGGCTCGACAAATGGAAATATTCCTATTTCAATGGGAATACCTGCCGTTACAATTGGTAGAGGAGGTGTAGGTGGTGGTGCACACTCTTTAGGCGAATGGTGGATGAACAAGAATGGAGCTGAAGCTATAAAATTAGCTTTACTATTAACTCTGGCAGAAGCGGGATTAGGTAATTGAAATAATTGAAACGATGAGATTGATTCAAAAATATATTAGTTTAAGAATATTGATTCTGTTTTTTATCACACTAGGAATCTCTTGTCATAAAAGTAAGGTTGAAGATGGTGTAATTTTTGACACATCCTTTTTAAGTGCAAGGCTTGATAGTGTTAAAAGAATTAGCGAAAATAGATATTCAGTGTTCATTGATCCATCTTTTGAACCTGTAAATAAAAGCCCTTGGTTTGCTTTTGTAGTTACATCTGAATCTGAAAAAGAAATTGAAATAGAATTGAATTATGGGAATTATAAACATCGTTACATTCCTAAATTAAGTTCTGATAAAAAAGAATGGAAGAAAATTGATCCATCACAAGTAAAAATAGACACTGCATTAGGGAGGGCTATCTTAAAACTTAATGTCTCTCCGCAAAAATTATACGTCGCTGCGCAGGAAATAGAGTCAAGTAAAGATACCTATGTATGGCTAGATAGCACAATAAAAAAACACCCTTTTTTACAAAAAAATGTCGCAGCAAAAACGGTTAAAGGAAGCAATAATTATGTTGTTAACTCCAATTTAAAGGCGAATAAAGCTATTGTATTGATTGCGAGACAACACCCTCCTGAAATACCTGGAGGGACTATTGGTTTTAAAGCTTTTTATGAAGAATTGTTAAATGATACTAAAACTGCGAACGCATTTAGAAGAATGTATAATATTATAGCATTTCCTCTTTTGAATCCTGATGGAGTTGATATGGGAAACTGGAGACACAATGCTAACGGAGTCGATTTGAATAGAGATTGGATAGCATTTACGCAGCCGGAAACCAACATGGTTAAAGAGTATCTTAGTACTAAAATAAAGAAGGACGTCAAAATCAATTTTGCCATAGATTTTCATACTTCTTACTCAGGTCCTTATATGTTAGTTTTAGATTCTATAAATGAGCGTAAAACAAAAGGTGTTATTCCTGATTGGATCAAAAACATAGAAGCCAATTCTCAGTTTAAAGTAGAAACGAGAAGACGCAGTCAAGATCTACCTTATTGCTATAATTATTTTTATAATCAATTTGGGAGTGAAGCAGTGACATATGAAGATGGTGATGAAATAGATAGGAATATAATAAAAGATCGAGCAAAAGTATACGCTCAAGAACTAATAAAAACAATGCTATTATCAAATAATACCAAATAACTATAAAACATGAAGATTATAAATATTTCTAAGACAATTTTAGTTGTCATGCTCATGATCTCTTGTACAAATAACCAAGAGTTTGATGTACTGATTTTAAATGGAAAAGTTCTTGACGGCTCTGGAACTGATGCGGCCAATGTCGATGTAGGAATTATAAATGATGAGATCGTGAAAATTGGCGATTTAGGCAATTATGAGGCAAAACGGACGATAGATGCAAAAGGATTAACGATCTCACCTGGTTTTATAGACTTACATGCACATCTTGATCCTATTCTTAAACTTTCAGATTGTGAAAGCCATATTCGACAAGGAGTAACAACGAGTTTAGGGGGGCCAGATGGAAGAGGAGCCCCATTGCCTTTTGGGAAATTTTTGGATACACTAGACCATATTGGTGTAGGGATGAATGTAGCATATTTAGTAGGCCATAATGCAGTAAGAAAAAATGTGATGGCTCTTGAAAACCGAACTCCTACCGAAGAGGAACTGCAACAAATGCAAGATTTAGTGGTAAAAGCAATGAAAGAAGGAGCCTATGGTATTTCTACCGGATTAAAATATTTACCGGGAGCCTTTTCGAAAGTTGATGAAGTGATTGCCTTATCAAAAGTGGCATCAGCTACAGGAGGAATATACACTACACATTTAAGAGAAGAAGGATTGGGTATTTTTTCAGCAATTAATGAAGCGATTACAATTTCAAAAGAAGCAAATATCCCGGTAATATTAACTCATCATAAGGTAATTGGAAAACCTATGTGGGGTCAAAGTCATAAAACATTGGCAATGGTTGATTCTGCAAGGGCACTTGGTTTAAACATACTAATAGATCAATATCCTTATAACGCCAGCCATACAGGTATTTCAGTCTTAATACCTAGTTGGGCTCGAGCAGGAGGTAATGAAGCTTTTAAGAAAAGGGTTTTAGATGCCAAATTAAGAGATAGTATTAAGGCAGGGATTATCTATAATATTTTAAATGATAGAGGCGGTGATGATCTGGCAAGAATTCAATTTGCTAAAGTGAAATGGAACGCTGAACTTGAAGGAAAAACGCTGAAATATTGGTGTGAACAAAGAGGTTTAGTACCTAGTTTAGAAAATGGAGCAGATCTTGTAATTGAAGCACAAGTAAATGGAGGTGCTTCCTGTATTTATCATGCTATGGATGAAAAAGATGTTGAACGTATCATGAAACACCCACAAACAATGATAGCTTCAGACGGAAGATTAGTGAAACCAGGCGTAGGGCATCCTCATCCAAGGTGGTATGGTACTTTCCCTAGAGTGTTGGGTCATTATGTTAGAGAAAAAGGAACGCTTTCTTTACCTGAAGCGATCTACAAAATGACCTATTTCCCAGCAAAGAGTTTAGGATTGTCAGATAGAGGACTTATTAAAGAAAAAAAGAAAGCTGATATTGTCATTTTTAATCCAGAGACAATCATTGATAAATCAACATTTGTAGATCCACATAATTATTCAGAGGGTATACATTATGTAATTATTAATGGTAAATTATCAATTGATAATGGCGAATTTAAAAAAATAAAAGCCGGAAAAGTATTAAGAAAAGATAACAGATGATACGCACGAACCTTATATCGCTCTTTTTAATATGTAGTTCATTCTATGTTTTTTCACAAACGGCTAATGGAAATATTGAAACATATGTGGGTACTATAATAGACAATGCACCTGGTAGTTCAGGTGATAACTATGATGAACCTAACAGTACTCAGTTAAATACATGGAATGGTATTATAACAAATATTTTAAGCGAAGATATTGCTGCTGCTAGAATAAATGCTAATGACCTTAACTATCAAATTACTGAGTTTACCGACACTTCAATTTCACCAAATCAAGTGTTTTACATTTTGGAAGAAAAGAGTTCTCAATTACATTATTGGGGCACATATATATTTAGCAAAACACCAACCAGGAATAATTTAATCATTCAAGCACCTCATTCAAGGTTTGATACCAATACTGGTAAACAGGCAGTTTATTGTTTTAAAAATACAGTAGCTAGAGCTGTTTTTATCAATGGTACACATCGTTGTAATAGCGACAGTTTTTCATCATGTTCCGGAACAACAAGTGTGTGTGGTTCTAGCGATAATTACAGAATTTCTGATCAAGCACATGTGGTTAATTCGATGTTTCAAAAAACAACTGAAAATTTATTTACAAATATTTCAAATTCAGTTTTTATTCAATTGCATGGTTTCGGAAAACAGTCGACCGACCCATATGTAATCATGAGTAATGGCACAAGAGAAACTCCAACTACTGACTATGCCGATATGATTAAAGATGCTCTTTTAACTGAAGATAGTACATTAACTTTTGAATTGGCTCATATAAATACTAGCTGGACACGTCTCATAGGATTTACCAATACTCAGGGAAGGTTAATAAATAACTCCTCTAACTTTTGTAATACCTCAGCAACAACAACATCAGGAAGGTTTATCCATATAGAGCAAGAAAAATCAAAATTAAGAGACAATGAAGTAGGATGGGAGAAAATGAGCAACGCTCTTGAGAATGTTTTTGACACTACATTGAGTAATGATGAATTTGGTATCAAAAATAACATACGTGTGTATCCGAATCCTAGTTTAGATAAGGTTTTTATTCAAGGGGAGAATATTCGATATGTGGATGTGTATAATTTGTTGGGACAAAAAATCAGAACAAAATATAATTCTCAAAATAATAATTCAGTTGAATTATATTTTAACAACAATTTTAGTAAAACGTATTTTTTAAGGATTGTGACTCCCTCTAAAATTATTCTAAAAAAAGTTATTTTACTATAGAGTCTTAATAAAAATGAAAAATATATATGTCATAATGCGCCTGTTATTTTTACTATTTTTTATAGGTTATATAGGGAATGCTCAGACATTGTCTAAAAAAAAGATTAAGAAAGTTTCAGAAGAAAAATTTGTTGAAGCAGTATATAAATTAAGAGAATTTTTAGAAATTCCGAATGATGGTAATTTTTCTGAACAGATTGAAAGTAATCTTAAATGGTGTAATAATCTTTTTGAATCACTAGATTTTGAAACTAAAATTTTACTCACTGAAGGAGCCCCTCTATTGTTTGCAGAAAAGAAGTTTCATAAAAATGCAAAAACAGTTTTATTTTATCTTCAGATTGATGGACAACCTGTAGATAGTAGCAAATGGAATCAAAAGAATCCTTTTATTCCAGTATTAAAGAAAGAAGTTGGTCTGGATAAATGGGAATCAATAGATTTCAATCTTACAGACAAAAACTTTGACCCAAATTTAAGAATATTTGCACGTTCTGCATCAGATTCTAAGGGGCCAGCAATGGCGTTTATTTCAGCTCTAGAAATCTTCAAAGACAAAGGATGGAAACCCGCTTATAATGTAAAAGTGATTATGGATTTTCAAGAAGAATTGGGCTCTCCTCATTTAGCTAAAGGAGTAGAAACCTATAAAGAACTTCTTAAATCTGATATGTTATTTATAATGGATGGGACTAGGCATGTATCGAATTTACCTACACTTACCTACGGTGCCAGAGGTATCGCTACAGCGACGCTGAAGATTTATGGCCCTAGGTACCCTTTGCACAGTGGGCAATACGGTAATTTTGCTCCAAACCCTGTTTTTAATGCAGCAAAATTGATAGGTAGCCTTAAGGATGAAAACGGTAGAGTTATTATACCTGGGTTTTATGATGGGATTCACATAGGGGAAGATGAAAAAGTTCTTATTAATAGTTTGCCTGAAAATATTGAAACTATTAAAAGACGTATAGGCGTTGCAGTAAAAGATTCAGTGGGTGACACTTACCAGGAATCTCTACAATATCCTTCTTTAAATATTAGAGGGCTAAAGGCTGCATGGGTTGGGAAGGAGGTAAGAACTATAATTCCTTCAGAGGTTATTGTTGAAATTGATATGCGTCTGGTACCAGAATCTGATGGTAAAAAACAAATGGAGTTGTTAAAAAATTATATCCAACATCAAGGTTTTCATTTGGTTGATTCAGTCCCCTCCGAACACGAAAGAGAAACATATTCAAAACTCGCATCTTTTAATTATAGGTTAGGCTCCGTTCCTTTTAGAACCAATTTTAATTCAACAATTGGTATTATTGCTAAAAGGGCAATGAAGAGAATTTTTGATGATAAGATCATTAATATGAGAACGACTGGTGGCTCCCAACCCATAGCAGCATTTATTAAGACTTTAAATATTTCTGCCATTTCTATTCGAATTCCGAATCCTGACAATAATATTCACAGTCCTAATGAAAATCTAAGACTAGGAAATTTTCTTGAAGGTATTCAATCTTGTTTAGCAATTTTAAGCGAACCTATTAACGAAATAATCAAATGATTCCTTGGCTGATCACTACTACTACAGTAGTTGTAGTATATTTTCTCGATCGTTGGGAAAACAAGCATATTAAGTCAGTATTCGATTGGGTTCCGGCAATTTTGTTAGCTTATTTGATTCCTGCCGGACTTTCTGTAGTACTTGGAAAAGATTTTTCTAGTGACTCTATTCATGAATACAGCAAACTCTATTTTATACCCCTGGCTATTGTTGCAGTAATGAGTAGCCTATCAATTAGTCAATTGAAATCAATAGGGTGGAAACCAATTATTGTTTTTGTGTCTGGCTCATTATGGATTGCTATTTTCCCTTTTTTTATTGCCCTATTTTTCCTTGACAGCGATTTGATTTCAGAAATTTTTATAAATCAAAATTATTGGAAAGGTATTCCTCCTATTGTTGGAAGTTGGATTGGTGGAAGTACTAGTCAATTAGTACTTAAAGAATTAGTAGAATGTCCGGAAAATATTTTCTTAACAGTGCTTATATTAGATAATATTTTGGTGAATGTGTGGACCATACTGATGTTCCAAGGAATTAAGAGAAGTAATTTTTTAAACGGTTTATTAAAAATTACAAATCTAACTATGCCTAAAGATATTGAACGACAACGGGCCAAAACTATAAATTCCCTAATCTGTTTTTTAATATTGCTTGCAATTGTTTTAGCAGCAAATATGCTGTTAGATAGTTTTGTAGCTAAAATTGTGGTTTTATCTTTTATAGGTTTATTACTGAGTAATGTAATTAAGAATTGGAACTTCAAATTTGTTTTAAAATTGGGTGGAATACTAATTCTAATTGTTATGGCCGTTTTGGGTCTCAAGTTGAAATTTAGCTTGTTTCAATTTGAATATAACTTTTTGTTATTTCTTGTCATCTGGTTAGTTAGCCATTTCTTTATAATGTTAATTGTAGCTAAGATTCTTAATGTAAATGTAGCATGGGTTCCCATTGCTAGCATGGCAAATGTCGGTGGAATAGCTACAGCACCAGCCGTAACTGGTGCTTATGAAAAAAAATGGATGCCACATGCTATAATACTGGCAATACTAAGTATGGCAACAGGTACTTTTTGGGGCATGTTAACTATATACCTTTTTAAGACTTTTATTATAATTTTCAAATAAAAAGAGCTTGAACATTCTTATTTTATAGGGTTTTAGTTATTTGAAGTTCTTAATTTTCAATATATTTATAAATATATTGAATATAAGTATGTTAACTAAACCAAAAATACCTGTTTTATTGTTGCTAACTGTATTCATGGTATTTTCTGTTATAAAAGTAAAGGGTCAAAATAGCACTATTGATAGTTTACAGCAATTGGTAAAAAAACAAAAAAAAGATGCGCCTTTAATTGATATTTACTACCAGCTAAATGAAGCTTATATCAATGTTCCCGATTCTTCTTTAAAATACCTTAAAGAAGGTATTGACTTAAGTAGAAATTTAAAATTATATGAAAAGGAACATCAAGGACTAAATTTATTGTCCTCACATTGGTTTTTAAGAGGGGATTCCAAAAAATCCATGCACGCTATTGAACTTGCTCTTGATAAAAATGAAAGCAGTAATATTTTAGAAAAAATAAAGACTTTTGACAATTACGGTAAGGTGTTATTTACATTAGCGCGTCATGAGGAAGCAGCAGCAGCACATATAAAATCTTTAGAATTATCAGAAGAAATTATAGATAGTCTTAGTATGGTCATTTCCTTGAATAATTTAGGAAATATTTATCGATATCTAGGTGAGTCAAATAAAGCATTAAATTATTATGAAAAAGCATTAGAAATAAGTTTAAAAAAGAACTATAAAAGTTATATAGCTTCCTGTTTTGGTAATTTAGGTATAGTATATAGAGCGACAAATAAACCTAAAAAAGCTTTAAATGCATATAAAGAATCTATAGAAATGCATAGGGAGATGGGAGAAAAATTTCATCTGGCTATTGGACTAATGAATCTTGGAGTTTATTATGAATCGTTAGAACAGTTTGTGAATGCAAAAGAGTGCCATTTAGAATCTAACAAAATTAGTAAAGAGATAAAAGATGATATTGGAGTTGCACTCACATTGATAAATCTAGCAATCATTGAAACAAAAACAAAAAATTATAAAAAAGCAATAGGCCTTTTAGATTCGTCATTAATACTAGCAAAAAATATTGAATACAAAGAGGGATATAAACATATATATTTGGCGTATTCCGAAACGTATTCGAGTATGGGCAATTACCGAGCCGCATATCAAAATAGAAAATCTTTCGAACAATGGAAAGATAGTGTTTCAAATGAAAGATATCTTCAAAAAGTAACTGAATTAGAGACAAAATACGAAACCGAGAAAAAAGAGAAAGACATTCTCTCACTATCAGCAGAAAAAATTAAAAATGAGGCTGCTATTGAGAATCAGCAAACACGTATTAAAAATTTAAGTTTATCTCTACTTGGCTTAGCACTTTTATTTGCTGCTGCATTCATCATATTTAAACAACGTACTAATAATAAAAAACAACAAGAGCTTATTGCTGCAATTGCAGATACGCAAATTGAAGAACGTAAACGTATAGCACAAGATTTACACGATGGTGTAGGTGGTACCTTAGCACTAACTAAAAATAAATTAGAAAGTTTATTAATTTCAGAAAAAGAAAAATCGAAGGAAATTACAGAATTTTTAGAAACCCTTTCCCAAACAGGCGATCAGATTCGGCAAATATCACATAATATGATGCCTGGTGAATTGGTAAAATTCGGGTTGGTTTCAGCAGTTCAAACAACTTTAGATCAAATAGATGATGAGAGTCTGAAAACCTATTTATACACACACGATTTAGACAATAGAATAGATCAGACAAAAGAAATCCATACCTTTAGAATTATTCAAGAAATTGTACAGAATGTATTAAAACATGCTAAGGCTAGCACTTTAAATGTACACTTAAATAAATATGCTAAAAAATTAAGTTTACTTGTTGAAGATGATGGAATTGGCTTTGCCTATAATGACCAGAATTTACAAGGGATTGGCTTAAAGAATATTAAAAACAGAGTCGCCAACCTTAAAGGGAAATTAAATGTAGATTCTGGTATAGGAAAAGGAACTACGTATAACATAGAAATTCCATTATAATGATCTCTATTATAATTGCAGATGACCATAAAATGTTTCGTGAAGGTATCGTTTCATTGTTAAAAGATGAAAATAATTTCTCAATTATTGGTCAAGCTTCAAATGGACAAGAAGTAATCAAACTTTTTGAACAAAAAGTGCCAGATGTTCTATTATTAGATATTGAAATGCCTTTGATGGATGGTTTTGATACCTTACGTGAACTTAAAAAACGTAAACTCTCTTCAAAAGTATTAGTGCTTACAATGCATAAATCTGCTGAATTCATTAAAAATATATTAAAGGTGGGTGCTTCTGGTTATTTACAAAAAGATGCTGGAAAAGAAACACTAATAAAAGCCATTAATGAAGTAATTGATAAGGGTATTTATTATTCTTCTGATACTAATAAATTGATTTTGGAAAGTTTTCAAGAAAAACATTTGAATTCTCAGATTTCACCTAGAGAAAAAGAGATTATTCAATTGTTAGCTGATGGTCTAACAACAAAAAAGATTGCTGCTCGCTTATTTATAAGTCCCCATACAGTTGAAACACATCGACAAAATATTCTACTCAAATTAGGACTAAAAAATACCGCTGAATTGGTTAAATATGCCATTCAAAAGGGATTATTTTAACCATATTCTTCATTAGTTACCAAACTCTTTTCTCAATTCACCTAGGTAATTCTTATGCCATCTAGTAGTTTTCAGCCATTTTAATTTTTAGCATTTTTCAACCATAATAATCATTGTTTTTGATTAGAACTTGCAATACACAAAAATGACGTGTCATGAAAAAGTTAAAAAGATTACTATTCTATTTTGTCAGTATTTTTTATTTCATAGCGTGTAATAATGAAACAGCATTAGAAATAGGTGATGACGGTTTTGTGTATGCGATAGATGCGATAACAGGTGTATTAAATTGGAACAACTATATGCAGGCTGGGCAAATAAGAAGTTCTCCTGTTGCCGTAGGTTATATTACAACTTCTGTTCACATAAATACCACAAATAGAGTGTACTCTCTTAATGCACAAAATGGCGAAATTCTCACACAGTTTATAAACAGTACTGAAGGTAATAATCTTAGCTCCTGCATGATCAATTATGCTTCCAATTGTAATGTGGATGGATGGGAATACTTCCCTCAATTTCCTTCATTGGTGAGAGGAAAGTTTATGGGCCCATATATACAAATAATAACAATATGAATAAATCAATCTAAAAATATTAAATCAAATTATTATGAAAACTACAATTAAAATTCTATCCCTTTTGTTATTAACAAATTTTTTTGCCAGCTGTGCTGCTTTGCTAGACGAAAAACTACAGGCAAAAGTTGATGCTATTTGTCCGGCTACTATCTCAACCTCAAATTATGATGAACCCTCCGGAGAAGATTCTAAACTAAGAAGAACAAAAACCTCTAATAATAATGATGAGAATCAATTTTTTATAAGTTATAGAGTGGGTTTATCTACGGAAGTTTCGATCAACGATAAATTCTCATTCGAACCAGGCTTGCTTTTGGCAGGGAAAGGTAATAAAGCGAGTAATAACGGCTTTGAAGAGAAAGTAAATTTAACCTATATAGATGTACCACTGATGATAAATTATAAATTAGGTGAAAGTAAATTTAGTATCAATGGTGGTTTGCAACCGTCAATTTTGGTAAATGCTAAACGCAAAACAAAAATTAACGGTACAGAAGATTCAAAAAAAGTTACAGACCAATTTAACACATTTGACCTAGCTGTAAGTTTAGGAGTTGCTTATCATTTTGATAACGGCTTTGGGCTAAATTTTGGTTACGACCATGGTATAACTAATATTAATAAAAATGATGTTGATTTTGGAAGTGGTTTTAAGGCCCACAATAGGGTTTTGAGGTTTGGGCTAAATTATGTACTCGGCAAAAAATGATGAATTTGAGTCTTACTCGATAAAAAAATAAATTATGAAATTTCATAAAGTTAAAAGCAGTATAATTTTGCTGGTGCTATTCATTTTATTGCTAAGTGTTAAGATGAATGCTCAAAACAAGGTATATATTAATAATAAACAAATACCACAAAAGACCCTGAATTATTTGGCTAATTATTATCAAATTAAAATTCAAGATGGTCATTATTGGTATGATAATTATAATGGTGCTTGGGGTATTAAAGGAGGCCCTACCTTGGGCTTTGCCCTACCTTTTATGAATTTAGGGGGCCCATTAAAAGCCAATGCATCTTATGGCAACACGAATGTTTTTGTAAATGGCAGAGAATTACATTATAAAGATGTTATTGCCCTGCAAAAAATTATAAAAGTACTACCAGGGTGGTATTGGTTGGATGCAAAAGGGAATGGAGGATATATTGGAATGCCCGCCACTTTTAATCTTCGCTATTTAGCACGTAAAAAAAGAGGTAGCTCATTATACCGAAATAGCTATACCGGTTTGGGGACAGGTAGTGGTGGAGGTACTTTTTATATGATAGGTGACGGTGTAAGTGTTATAACGGGCAACTAATCGATCTAAACGATAAAACTCAAGGTCATGAAAACAACATTTACTTATCTTATTTTATTTGCAACTATTTTGTATGGTTACTCACAAAATACATCTATACCAGATAGTAACTTTGAAAAATCGTTGATAGATTTGGGATATGATACAGGAAACCCCGACGGTTTTGTGCCAACAGCTAATATTAGTACGATTACTTACTTAGATGTTTCAGGTAAAAATATTAATGATTTACAAGGGATTCAGAATTTTACTGCATTATCTACATTAATCTGTTCTAACAATAATTTAACTGATATTAAAATCACGAATAATGTTGCTTTAAGTGGGCTAGATTGCAGTAATAATAATTTGGCAAGTTTGAATATTAGCGAAAATATAGCTTTAGTAGAGTTGTTTTGTCAGAATAATAATTTAGAAACTCTGGATGCCAGTAATAATCCTGCATTATCAATCTTTTCTTGTCAAAGCAATCAACTCACTTCGTTAAACGTAAAAAATGGAAATCCTGCCAATATCGCTAGTTTTGATGCCAGAAACAACCTCAACCTCACTTGTATTGAA
>Ga0209344_10003314_pt1 | contig 16124 bp, 16 predicted proteins | sample Cruoilmetagenom6_FD_187293 | JGI IMG/M metagenome (GOLD analysis project Ga0209344, IMG submission 187293) | Oil polluted marine microbial communities from Coal Oil Point, Santa Barbara, California, USA - Santa Barbara Oil Seep Sample 6 (SPAdes)... | ecosystem: Environmental > Aquatic > Marine...
GGTAAACGGTCATGAAGTCCGCCCTTCCCACGAATGGTAATCTCGCCCTTTCTCCAGTCGATGTCGTCGACCTGAATGGCGAGAACCTCCGGCGCCCGCAGACCCAGCCGTGCCTGCAGCAAGATCATCGCATAGTTCCTGCGTCTGACCTTTCGCGGCGAGCCGGCCCGGATTGCCGCCAACAACAGTTCCACCTGTTCGGGCAACAGGTACCGCCTAAGCCGTCCAGCAAATGATCGCCGCATATTGGGGATCGCTGCAGCGATGTCCGTTTGCGTCATGCCGGCTCGGTATAAATACCGAAAGAAGTTCTTGAGATGAGATGGCGGTCTGCATTCGCTCAGCGGTGATCTGCGGTTTGCGATCAGATGTTGGAGGAACTGGACCAGGTCCTCTGGTTTTATCGCCGACAGATCGTCAGCGTGGGCTCCGAAGCGAAAGTCTAGAAAACGGACAGCCCATCGCCACGACGAATTGATCGTCGCATCCCTCAGCCCGCGCTCTTGTCGCAAATAGGATTCATAATCGCACCGCAGCCGAATTCGCGCATCATCCGCTTGGGCAGCAACGGGCGGCTTTGAAAGACCTTGCTCCACCAAAAAACCCACGAACCGTTCGGCTATGAATGAAGGCCTGATCTGCAGGCGTTTCAGGGCGGTAGTGCGGTTTACCAACTCTCGCGCGGTCCTTACATCAAGATCGTTAAGCGAGATACATTCAGCGTCAAGTGAGCGGCAAAGCATTTTGAGGCATCGTTCGTGCCTCGCAATGGTTGTGCAGCTGAACAGCTCCTCGCGCATCGTATCGACATAGCGGCGCACCAGGTCGGGGACAGCTTCGTCTTCGGGAACAGGAGATTTACGCATGGTGTTGGACATAGGTTTTTCCTCCGCTCGGAAATGAGCAGAGTGAATCCGCAGCCACGAGCCTCACGCTGGCAAGTGGTCTGGCGAAATTATGCCGACCATTGGGTCGCAAAATATCGCTGCGCCGGGGAAAGACACCCCCGGTGCGGCATAATCGCGATGGCGGCATTAAGTGCAAGATCCTGTGCCATATGAGAAACCTCCATCCGGAGCGGGCCGATCCCGCTCGATGGCTCCTCAAAGGACCAGGGACGGTCGCGATCACCGCGCAGGCGAAGACGGAGCGGCGGCACGCTTGCGTATCCAATCGGACTGTTTGGCTTTCATCGGGCGTGCTGCAATCCTCACGACATGGCTAGAGCAGATCCTGTTTAATCCGGGTCATATCCCGCAGCCCTGAAGTAGTTTGCGCATTCCGTTGGCGTGAAGCGGGGTATCAATGCGCCGACCGCGTCCCAGAGAGCATCGATCTTTCGCTCCGCCCGGGCCCGCAATAGGGCCTTCAGTTTTGAGAAGGCGTTCTCAATGGGATTGAAGTCGGGGCTGTAGGGCGGCAGGAACATGAGCTTCGCACCCCTGCGCTCTATGGCGTCGCGCACACCGGCTGTTTTGTGTGCGGGCAAATTGTCCATGACGACAATGTCCCCGACCTGAAGGGTCGGCAGCAACACTTGTTCGACATAGGCCAGGAAGACGTTGCCGTTCATCGCTCCGTCGTAGACAAACGGCGCGGTCTTGCCGGTCAGGCGCAGAGCAGCACCGGTGAATGTCGTTGTTTTCCAATGGCCGTGCGGCACGCCAGCTCGACAGCGCTCGCCCCGAATTGCACGTCCACGCAGACGTGCCATCTTCGTTGAAAGACCCGTCTCGTCTATGAAGATCAGCTTTTGAGGATCGAAATCGAGCTGGCCATCGAACCAGGCTTGTCGACGCTTCAGGACATCTGACCGATCCTGCTCCAATGCGTGTGCGGACTTTTTTATATGTCCAGCCACGGCCACGCAGCCATGCACCAAGCGCGCTCCGACTGATGCTGACTTGCCGCTCGGCCGACAAGGCAGCAGGCATTCGCGAAGCGATCGAGGCCACCGGGGCCAAATTGCACTACCTGCCGCCCTACAGTCCCGACTTTAATCCAATCGAGAATGCATTCTCAAAACTCAAGGCACTGCTCCGCGCCAGAGCCGAACGAACAATCGACGCCTTGTGGGACGCGGCTGGCGAGATCGTAGCCCTGTTCACGCCATCGGAGTGCGCAAATTACTTCGCGGCCTGCGGATATGATCCAACATGAAGTGGATCTGCTCTAGTGGCCTGACTCCGACGCCTCGAACCCCCACGCGAACAATGTTTATGACCACAATGCGGCTCGCCGGCCTAGTTCACTACGTCTCCAATAGGAAAGTTGGGCGGAGACCAGACTACGCAGCCGATTGCACCAACGGCAAGATTGGGGCCGGAATCGGTCAGGCAGCTTTTTATAAAGAAGCGGGACAAGCAGACATTCGATTCAAAACGGCGAGGCGTTACTACCGGCCCATATTCGACTGGCCTGTACATCTGTACATGTAGACACCCAAGCCTGCTTTTCGCTATTTTTCATTTTGAAAAGTTGCGCATTTTTGGAGGCTTTCATTATGGTTTTTAGGCTTGCGGCGTTTGTGTTTCTGCTTGTGTATAACGGTTCCGCTTTTGCCCAAGGTTGCGTCGATTATGACATCTACGATGTAGGCAAGACCTATCCAGGCGGCAAGTTCATCGTGAACTATTTGGCCGACATTCAAGAGCAGGACCTTTACAGCTCCAAAGGAGCAAGGTTGTCGAGCGTTGAGCAGATTTTACGACAGGATCGCGCCAATGTTCACAAATTCAAACTGGGCAGCGAAATGGACACTCATGACCGTTTTTTCGGTAGGCCCGCTAACCGCGCGCTGCTGGATAGCGCTCAGCTTGTGACTAATTGCAACGTCAATCTATCTGCGCTCAAAAGTCAGATTTTGCAGGGTCGAGTTCCCGGCTTTCTTGACGTGATGGTGTTCAAGATGCTCAGCACGGGACGCTATGTGATTTTCATCAATGTTGTTAGTTAACAGGCATTTTACTTGTTTAGAAATCCATTAAGCGTGACGAAAACCTGCTTTCCTAAGCCGTTTCTTTCCGAACATAATGAATAAACGGAATGGTTGCCGCTCTACCCAGACGACAATACGTGCTTGAAGATTGTGATGTTCACGACCACACAATGGGAAATACGGCAATTATGCTGACGGATACAGTTATCGGGATTGACCTGGCAAGCGTGTTTTCCAAGTGCACGGGGCGTCCCTGACGGGGCAGATTAGGTTCCGCAGTTAGCAAATTTGCGACACGTCCCCGCGTCAACTCATTTACCCGTTGCTGAAGTCTGCGCATTCTTGCTCAACGCCGGCTCAAAAGTTGGGTTTATTGTGGTTTCCGATCATTTTGGCCTCTATAGGATTAATTTACAAGATTGCCAAAAACAGTGGAAACAGCATGGTCGATAAAACAATCATCGCAGATGATCACCCGCTGTTTCGTGAAGGATTGCGGCGTATCATACAGCGAGTTGTGCCAGGAAAAATCATTGAGGTAGCTGATACCAAGTCGTTGCTGGTTGAAGCTCGGAAAAATCCCGCGCCGACAATGATGCTTCTGGATCTGGTATTCCCAGGGTTCTCAGGCGCAAGTTCAATCGCGGAGCTGCGGAAAACCTACCCGCAGACAGCTCTGATCGTCGTGTCCATGACGGATGAACAGCAAATTGCCAAACAAGTCATGGCCGTAGGTGCCAATGGCTTTATATCCAAATCAGTTTCCGCCGACCATATGGTCGAAGCAATTCGCCAAATACTGGACGGCGAATTGGTGGTGTGTCTTGACAACAAATCGGACACTGCTCCGCAAAATCCGAGCGTAATAGATGAGCTTCCTCAACGTCATGTTGATGTGCTTATCCGGTTGGGGCAGGGAATGACAAACAAGGAGATCGCACGCGATCTGGATATATCCCCCTTCACGGTAAGGGCACATATCTCTGCCTTGTTTAAATCTCTGGGTGTTTCCACACGGGCTGCGGCTTCGGCATTGGCTGCACTATATGGTCTGATCTGACGCCTGCTGCCCGGCGTAGTTCTCAGATGCTTTGTCGTTGCCGTTCTGGTTCATGGCCAACAGCACGGAGCGCAGCTGCAAGGCGGAGACAGGTTTGTGCAGGGTCCAGAAGCCCTGCTGTTTAGCACTCTGTTCAATCTGAGGGCTCATTGTGCCACTGATAATGGCAGTCGGAATTGGCTTCTGTGAATTCTGATTGATCGACTTGGACAGTTCAATTCCATCCAGTTCGCTGTTGAAGTGAAAATCCGCAAGCAAAACGTCAATGTCGGACGGAAATTGATCCAGGGGTGTACAGGCCACAACATCATAGCCCCACCGAGTGAGAAGTTTCTCCATCCCGGCTAGCGCCTGCTGATTGTCATCCACAACCAAAACTCTTGTCCCTTTGGAATCGAGCGGCATTGTCATTGCTGGTGGTGGAGTTGTCTGCGCGTGAGGTACAGCAGCCAATCCTCCAATGCCAACGTGGGTACCTTTGCCTTCTGTAGACTGAAAACTCACTTCAAGGTCCAGCAGCTGTGCCGTACGCAAGACAATCGACAATCCCAACCCCAGTCCATCGGTGCGGCCAGGGCCATCTGGGTTGCCGCGAACAAATTCCTGAAAAATGTCCTCCTGAAGATGATCGGGCACTCCAATTCCAGAATCCAGCACATGAACACTAGCCACGCCATTTTTCACCCGTGCTCCGAGGAGTATTTTCGCGTTTGGCGCATACTTGACGGAATTGAATATTAAATTCTGAAGTATGGACGAAAGCAGTGCTTTGTCTGTTCTCACCCAGATCGAGTTTTCGACAAGCCTAATGGTGCTGTGACGCTCTTCCGCTTCCGGCAGCGCTTGTCGCATCGTTTGGCGCAGAACTTCATCCAATGAGAAAACTGTCAGCTCGGGTTTCAGTTCGCCCGTGTCCAGTGAAGTGATATTCAGAAGCGATTTGAACAATTTGGAAAGATTGTCGATTGATAGATCAATCGTATCCAGTACTTCTCTCCCATCGGCATCAAGGTTTTGGTTGCGTAAACACTCCGTGAGCAGACTGATGGCGTGTATCGGTTGGCGCAAATCGTGATTCGCCTGGGCCAGAAACTGTGTTTTCGCAGAATTTGCTGCATCCGCCTTCTTTGCCGCTGCAAGGTATTTGTCTGCCAAATCAAGGTTTTCCAACTTTGTCGCCAAATAATCGGACAATTCCTCACTGGTATCGTTCGCCAATCCGCACATCATGACCATGAAGATAACCACCAGAATGCCTAGAAGGACAAAGTCACCGCCCAACATGAAAATTCGGAGTGCGAGCAACCCTGTGAACGGGATTTCATAGAAGAAAAACGAGAATTTAAATATGCCAAGAGAGCGGGCAGCCGCAGCTGAAGCGCCTGCAACGATGGCCATCTGCATGGAGAAATGCGCTGGATTCTGGACATCCAGTCCCAGTGATACGAACGTACCCCAGCTAATTCCCACAATTGCAAACAAGCCGTGCAGACGGTTCTGCCACCGATCAAGATCGAGGTTGTTTGTGTCGGCCTGCTCAGCTTGTTTGCCGAGAACATAGAGCATCGTCGGCGTAACGACGATTTCCCAAATCCCCCAGAGCAGCAGCCACTGAAGTGCCAATACATCTGATGCCAAGTAAATCAGAACGCTCGCCGACGCGATGTGGCCGAAGAATATTTTTGCTGGGGCTCGCGAAAACAGTCGGGCGCGATCAGCCTGGAAGTCGACAGCGCCGTTGAATAGCGATTTCATGCGACGGCCTTTCCCTCAAAACAATCAGCAGCCTAGCGCTTGTGGAGTGTTGCCGCACTAGTACATCTGTCCTAATTGCCTCCGACCAGATTTTACACCTATCAATTGGGCGCGGTAGCAATGAAATTTGATCGGAATCAAAAATGACCGAAAAGCAAAAAACTCAAAAAATGATTGTATTTGTCTGCGGCGCATTCTTGTCCTTAGTGCCAACTGCGAGCCAAGCCGACACAAGTGCACCGTTTTACTTCAGTGATCACGCCGGCAATGTGCAAGGTCTGTACACAGATACTCGTTGCAATGGAGTGAGCGGCTGTAAGAGTTTCGGTAGATTTTGCGGTACAGATTTCTACTCAAATTCATATGCGATCGATTCAGCAAACAAAACATGGCAATATAAGGGGTTCATCGGAATCCGACAGAATTCGGGAAATTATCCTGTTGTATGCGAGTTGAAAAAGTAGATCGATTTGTGAAATATTTTCTTCCGGTTCCTCTGGTGATTTTGGTTAGTTGCTCGCCAACCTGGGAGTCGTCTGGCGCTGTTTCAACACAAAGCAGTGGCGAACAGAGGAAAATCGTTGCGGCAAGCGCCGAACGGGCCGACAGCCTCAACGGCGACGAGGTCTTCATACTGATTTATCGAGAAGGGGGATTCATCGGATCCGCCACCGCGTGGCCCCTGCAATACAATGGCATCAAGATCGGGGCCCTGAAGAATGGTTCCTTTATAGCCATAAAGACCAATGCGGGGGCAAAAAAGCTCACACCGGAATCCCATCTCGGAGTTTACTCCGAAGGAGTAGAACAGTTTGCGCTGAATGCCGGTGCCGGCCGCACCTACTATCTTTTGCATGGCCCAGACTCGATCTACACCTCAAAGGTTAAAATTAGAGAGATTCCTGCGACCAAGGCCAGGGCGGAAATCGCCAAATCCTCACTTGTCAAAGTTGTGAACGACTACAGAGGAACAGCGTCCAGGTCGACAAGCAGTGTGGACTCCGTCCGTGGGCGCGCATTCGTCGAACGGGGAATTCGAACCTTGCCGGCAACACCAGGTCTTTTTTTGCAAAGCGGAGATAAGATCAATGTCCAGGAGGGCTCAAGAGCCGAAATTCTCCTTCGTGGTCAGCTCATCATCATCACCGAAAAGACGTCATTTCAAGTGCCTGATGCGTCCAAAGCCACGCCGCCTCCAGGCATGGCATCCAGGGCCTGGAACAAAATCAAAAAGTTGCTTGAGGGGGAGAATTTCGAACTCAAAACACCCACTGCCGGACCAGGTGTGCGCGGTTGATTGGGCCAAAGGTCTCGGCATCCGTATTTGCTTTCGAAGCTGCGCGACAACGACTTGTGCTTTTGCTCTGCCAAATGATTGGAAACTTGATGCGAAAAGTCTTTAGATTTGTTCAATTTGTCTTGGGCGGACTTGGCGCTTCGCTTTGCATGTCAGAACAGGCACACGCATCAGTCGACCACTATCGGTGCTTGTATGAAGCTGGAACCGATTTTGGTGAGCGCATTGATTTCGGCTACGATTTGGAAAGAAATTCGCTCCTCGTTCGGCAACACCGCGATGGTGCAGGCTACACCCCCGATTTCACGCTTGGCAACGTCAGCATGGAGGGTGGCAAACTGCAGTTTACGTTTGAGTTCTGGGAAAATGGCACTGTTGCCATGCGAGAAAGCCTGACCCTCGATTTCGAAAACATGATACTCGATGCCGCTCACCATTTTTACAATGAAGATGGAAGTTCTGCCGGGGATGGGCAAACCGCTCTCGCTGCTTGCAGCAAGGAAGCTGACGGCGCAAAATTACAAAGCGTCGCCGTGGCTGAAGCTGCAACCAACCCTGTTGAACCGCCACCCGCTTCAAGTGGCCAGAGAACAACGGCAGCCCCCAATCCAGCTTGTCATACCAGAGAATTCGGTACCGAAGGCCCCAAGTCGGCTACATATTGTGTGATCAGTCAGCTGTCATCTCAGAATGGGATCTCCTACGGGCCTGAAAATCTGGCGCAGGCCGATGGGGCTTGGTGCGAGGGTGATGAAGGCCTGGGCATTGGTGCAGGTGTGGAACTATCCTTCCAGCCGTATGGCAGTGATGCGCCGCCGCTAGAATATGACCGTCTGCTCATCTCAAATGGATACGACAAATCCACCAAGGCGTTCATGGAGAACTCCCGAGTGAAGAAAATCGAGATCAAGTCAGATGATGAGTATGGCGGGCAGACCTGGGTGCGCACATTGCAGGATGAAACAGGTGTGCAAGAAATTCTACTGGGCGGAAAAGTCCGCCCCTACGGTATCCTCATCACCATACTGGATGTTTATCCGGGACAGAAATACGAAAACGCTTGCCTCAGTTACGTGAACGCGGATTTTGGGTTTTAACACCTCACGCATGGCGCAGATTTAACCAGGGAGAAGAGCGAGTATGCGGGACCTAATGGGTAAGGCGGTGCTGATCGCCACTCTTGTCATTTGCGCGTCTGGCGCGTCCGCGCAAGAATGGCGATCCAATTCGAGTAAGACCCCGAGAGGCCTGGAAGCTGCGTCCATGAGGGTTCAGAAGTTTGAATTTGCGATGGAATTCCATTGTGACGAACATGACTGGGAAGATCACAGGCTTGGCGTGAAATTCTTTGGGCCGGCACTTCCGCGTCTGTATGGGGAAGACGGTGATACGGCCAAACTCTCGCTTCTTTTCACTTTGCGTGATGGTGTGCTTTATCGAGAACCTTTTGATTCATATTATTTTGACGGTGGTCTTGGCGATCAGGCATGGCTTGGGTCAATCAACGCTGGCGCATCTGAACTCAATGCTCTCGCACGGGCGCTCAAGCTGGACATATTGAATCAGGACAGCGAGGTTGTTTACAGCTTTGGCACGAAAGGCACTGCCGCAGGTGTCGCCGTACTTCGCCAAACCTGCAAATTTGATCCAGTGCCGTCCGCGCATCCTGCACCCGCGAATGGAAAGAAAGCCTCCCTTTCTGTTCCAATTCCTGCGGTTTCAGAACCATCGGACCACCCAGGCAAGAAGCAGGCACCGGTCGGGCAGTTCAAGGTCAAGGTTGGATGGCCTGAGATTATCGGTGACACCAAAATACAAACACCTGCAATTATGAAATTCGCGATTATTGATGCGGGGTTTGCCGACGTTGAAGATCGCACGAAGTTCTACATCACCACGCAATTGGACCCGTCACATCGGTTCCATCTTGTCCTAAATGAAACTGCAGCGTTGATCTGACGATGCCGCGTATCAGGAATTGCGCCCATTGCGGAAAGCCCAACCTTAAACCCGTTTCCCGGAAGCTGTTGATATTCAATTCCGCCGTTCACTACAAATGCGGCGCATGTGATACCGAAATTGATCTCACGCCGCTGGCCAGCATTGGGGTGAAAACGACTGTTGGGGCGCTGGCAATTGTTTTCTGGAGTGTGATCTCGTTTCACGGCAACTCGCAGCCTGGGCCGATCGCGCTCATTTTGCTCGGGTCGGCGGTCATGGCGTTGGGTTTCATCACAATTCTCCCAGCACTGGCCCACTATAAAAACCCACCGGTAAAGTCAGAGCAGCGCTTGGATATTGCCGTCAGTCAGCAGGGAAATCATGTCGTCAAACGACTGATAATCTGGATCGAAAAATTTGGGTTTCTCGCGGGACTGTTCGCGCCCTTGTTTGTGATCATCGGCATCCTGACCGCAGCAGCATTAATAGGCTTTGTCAACTTCACCTATTTTGGAAATTAGGTTCGGCTTAAATGCTCTCAGCCCGTTGGAAACACAGGTTCAGAATGACCATGGCGTTCATTTTGAACTTGTTCGTTCCCGGGTTAGGAAGTCTCGTTCTTGGCTACTGGGTTCAGGGGCCGATCCAAATCGTTCTGACGCTGTTTGCCTTTGTATTGCTTGCAACTGTGTGGCTGACGTTTTTCGGCATGGTGCTGTTTGTGCTGGTCTGGTTATATGCGCTGATCTTGTGGATTATCTGCTTAAGGCGGAAAAGTTCAATTGATCAGGCTTAGGATTCATTGATTGATCCAGAATATGACGGTTGCTGCTATTGCGATGGCGAATGACTGCTTATGGGAGGGCACTGTAAAGTTAAATCATTTCGGTCAAAACTCTGGCCGACCGTTCTCGCTTATGCGGCCTGCGGGCGTGCGATTTCATTCCAGATTTTCATAGCTTCTTTTCTCAGTTCGCGGTGATGGTGGGACGTAATATCTTGTCGTGGAATATGAAAAAGATTGGCGACTGGGTCGTGAATGGAAACAAAACGTTGGAGGTGACGGGCTGACTTGAAGCCTTTCATGATCCGTTCTCGTCGCCGGATCGGTTGATGGGAATTTTCAGCTCGGTTATTCAGACCTTTGTGCGAACGATGTTCGACACCGGGCATGATTTCGCGCTTTGCAGCGCCATAGGATCGCAGCTTGTCGGTGATCATGACGCGAGGTGAGTGTCTCTGTCTTTTCAATAGCTTTCGCATAAGACGTTTGGCGGCCTTGGTATTGCGGCGGCTTTGGACCAGCACGTCAAGAACGAAGCCATCCTGATCAACAGCCCGCCACAGCCAGTGCTTCTTGCCATCGATGGAGATAACGACCTCATCGAGGTACCATTTGTCGCCAAGCTTTCCGGCTGAACGCCGCCGGATTTCATTTGCAAAGTGGCGACCGAATTTCTCCACCCAGACACGTACGGTCTGGGCCTAACTGGCCCGAAGCTGCATATTTGGTCGTAATTTGGAACAAGAGTAGAACAAACAATGTAATTGACGGTTGATATTTACCGTCGAAGACTGCTCTCTTTTGGGAGGGTTGGATGTCAGACCGCGCATTTCTGGAGATCTGGAGTTTATCGTTTTCGGATTTTGAATTTTTGGAGACGTACCACCAAGGATCCCGGGTTTGGGTCGGCGTGCAGCTTCTCTATTTTCGAGATCATGGACACTTCACGAGGGATTTGGCCGACATACCCGATGAGACTCAGACTTATGTTGGTGATCAGCTTGGGCTTGATGGTGCTACGCCCTACAGTGTTTCGAGGGATACGGTTCGGCGCCACCAGCTGGAAATCTTGCGCTACCTCGGATTTCACCGGGCCACGCAGAGTGACCGTCAGAACTTGCGCGATTGGCTCAAAAGCGCACTTGGTGGACGTGACGCAAGTTTTGAAGATTGGGTTATCGAAGGCTATCGCTGGTCACGACAGCATTCGATTTTCATCCCTTCTGACAAGATTATGGGACGGATTGTGCGCTCATCCCGAAAAGCGTTTCGCGACGCGCTTTTCCAACAGATATCCGAGCATCTGTCACCTGAGACCACCTCTGCGCTCGTCGCCTGTCTTTCTGATCCACTCCTCCCAACCGGGTTTCAGCGCATGAAAGACGATATAGGTGCTGCGACCTTGGAGAACGTGCTCGCGGCATCGGCCAAGCTTGCGTTATTACAACGGCTGGATTTGCCTTTTGACATGCTGGTGCACATTGATCGGAGATGGCTTTCGTGGATCGCTCGACAAGTCGAAGGAGAGACGGCATCGGAGATGCGTCGCCATGAGCAGTTCCATCGCTTTGCCCTCTTGGCTATTTATCTCATGCAGCGGCGCGCGCAACTGACCGACGGATTGGTCGATCTTCTACTTGAGATTGTCCATCGGATGGGCACCCGGTCACGGCGCAAGGTCGTTCAGAAGATTGCTGCAGACATCGGTGCGGTTCACGGCAAGGAACGCCTGTTGGTTGATATTGCCATAGCGGCGGTCAGTGAACCGAAAGGCGTGGTTGAGGATGTGATCTTTCCGGCTGTCGGGGCCGTCAAGCTGCAAGCGGTGATCAAAGAATACGAGGCCAAGGGGAGTTTGGATCAGCGGATTCAAAAGGTGATGCGTGGATCTTATGCCAGTCACTACCGGCGCATGTTACCGCCACTTCTGTCGGCTCTGGAATTTCGATCAAACAATAGATCATGGCAGCCGATGTTAGAGGCCTTACGGCTTATCATGCGATGGAATAATGAAGGGCGGCGGTTTATGCCCGCTGAACGCGCGCCCACGGGCACCATTCCGGGAAAATGGCGGGATACGGTTGTCGACGACCACGGCCGTCTGAATGTCATCTCCTATGAGATTTGTGTTCTGACCCAGCTTCGGGAGCGCATCCGGGCTAAAGAGATATGGATCGTCGGGGCTGACAAATACCGCAACCCGGACGACGACTTGCCACAGGATTTTGAAGAGCGCCGAGACGCTTATTTTAAAGGCCTTGGCCTGCCTCAAGATGCACAGGAATTCATTGCAGGCGTCCGGAAGCAACTCGAAGAAGAACTGCACCTTATGAATGCGACAATTTCTGAGAATGCCGGTGTAAGGCTGAACTGGCGTGGCGATAATCGGATCAGGGTCACACCATTCGCGCCAGCACCGGAGCCGCAAGGTCTTGTCGCCCTCAAATCAGAGGTTTCCCGAACCTGGCCAATGACAGGGCTTCTGGATGTCTTGAAGGAAACCGCTCTTGAGACAGGGTTTCTGGAACAATTCCAAACCTCGGCCAGCAGAGAGGCCCTTCCACGGGAAACACGTGATAGCCGGCTTCTTCTTAGCCTTTATGGCCTTGGTACCAATGCCGGTCTCAAGCGAGTCGCGTCAGCCACGTCTGGGGTCAGCTATGATGAGCTTTTGCACATTCGGCGCCGGTATATCGACCCACCGTCTTTGAAGGCGGCCTGTGCACGGGTTGCGAACGCTACTTTGGCCATCCGCAATCCGGATGTCTGGGGAGACGCTGGTACGGCCTGTGCGTCAGACTCAACCAAGTTTGGGGCTTGGGATCGTAATCTCATGACAGAATGGCATGCCCGCTACGGCGGGCGCGGCGTCATGATTTATTGGCATGTGGAACGGCAAACAACCTGTATTTATTCCCAGCTCAAACGATGTTCCTCGTCAGAAGTGGCGGCCATGATTGAGGGCGTCTTACGACACTGTACGGATATGGAAATCCAGCGACATTATGTAGACAGCCACGGTCAGAGCGTTGTGGGTTTTGCTTTCTGTCATCTTCTAGGATTCGAATTGGCCCCGCGGTTGAAGGCTATTGCGCGTCAGAAGTTGGCGTTGCCAAATGCGGGGATGCGAGCCCAACTTCCGAACCTGCTCCCCATCCTCTCGGGTGTTATCGATTGGAATGAGATCGAACGGCAATATGATGAAATGGTAAAATACGCAGCCGCCATGCAGACCGGGACGGCTGATCCCGAGGCGATCCTGCGACGCTTCGCACGCACCGATGTGATGCATCCAACATACAAAGCGCTGGCGGAACTGGGCCGGGCCATCAAAACGATCTTCCTCTGCCGCTATCTGCGCTCTGAAGCTTTTCGACGAGAAATCAATGAGGGGCTGAATGTTGTTGAAAACTGGAATAGCGCCAACGGGTTTGTCTTTTTTGGGAAGGGCGGTGAAATCGCAACCAATCGTATCACCGATCAGGAGACCTCAGCCCATGCTCTGCATTTGCTGCAGTCGTCACTTGTCTATGTAAACACCCGCATGGTGCAGTCGGTATTGCAGCAACCACGACTGCAAAACAGTCTCTCCAAAGAAGATCATCGGGGGCTGACGCCACTCATCTATTCTCACATCAACCCATATGGCCGGTTCGAGGTCGACCTGAATAAACGTATAGATTTTGATCGAACCGTCGCTTGAGGGATGTTATTATGGGTATACCCTATCTGACGTATCGGATGAACACATGAAACAGCTGAATACCTGTTCACTTTGGGTGCCTTTCGATATAATGAACACATATTGACATAGACACACTCAAAATGAACACATCCGGCGCAAAAATCGGCTACGCACGCACCTCAACCACAGATCAGAACCTTGATGCTCAGATCACGGCGCTGAAGGCGGCCGGATGCGGCATGGTCAGGACTGAGCAAAAGAGCGGTGCCAGCCTTGAGGGGCGTCCAGAACTTAAAACCATCCTCGACTTCATCCATCCGGGTGAAACTCTGATCGTGACACGGATCGACCGGCTGGCCCGATCTCTCAGCGACCTTCAGGTCATCGTTGCGGCGCTGAAGGGCAAGGGCGCGCATCTTGCCGCGACCGAACAACCGGTGGACACCTCAAACGCCACGGGTAAGGCCTTCTTCGACATGCTTGGGGTCTTTGCCGAGTTCGAAACCAACCTGCGGCGGGAACGGCAGGCAGAGGGGATTGCCGCAGCCAAGCATCGGGGCGTCTATCGTGGGCGCACCGCAAAGATCGATATGTCGGCTATCCAGGTCAAACTGGCCAAGGGCCTCTCTCCCACAGAAGTCGCCCGGGACATGGGAATATCACGGGGCACTGTTTATAAAGCAAAGGCTTTGATGTGAAAAAGAGCAAGACAAAGCAGCGATCGCCAGTGGCCAAGCCGCCGGCCCCAACAAACACAAAAGTACCGCCGCCGCGCAACCTTACGCCCCCACTGTGTGAGAAACTGCGCCGGGACATGATGCAAGCGTGTCTCAAGGTGGCGGAGACGCACGGGTTGACGGTTGAAGGTGGCGAGCTGAGCGACATCGATCTGCGTCATGGCTTCGACATTAGTTTCCGCGTCGGCATTCCAATGGAGGACGGCGCGATCTATTCGCCAGACAAAGCGCTCTTCGAAGTCCTTGCTCCACATTTTGGCCTTGAGCCATCTGACTATGGCCGGACCTTCAAGTCACGCGGAGACCTCTACCGGATTGTGGCAATCAATCCCAATAGACCAAAGTATCCGATTAGCACTGAGCGGGTCTCCGATGGGCGCGGGTTCAAGATGCCAGCCGAAAATGTGGTGATGTATCTACAGAATTCAGACGCATAAACGTTCATGAACTGTTCCCGAAGAAGCCCAAATATGCAGCTTCGGGCCAGTTAGGCGGGGAATTTGTGGATATGCCGGTCTGCCCGGCCGTGTTGCATAATTCCGAGCATTGGGCGCAAATGTCCCGTTCCTGGAATTTGGATCTGTCGCAAACTCTTCGCTAACCGGCGACCGATAATGATCTCTCGATATTTCCGGGAGTTCTCAATGTTCAAAGGCCGCCATTTCGACCGATCGGTGATCTTGCTTTGCGTACGCTGGTATCAAGCACCGGCGGCTTCGCCTTACGCAAGGTCTTCTACACCGTCCCCTCTCGTCTAATCGGCCACCGGCTGCGGGTGCGTCTGTTCGATGAGCGCCTCGACGTCTTCATCGGCGGCACGCATCTGCTGACGTTGCCACGGGGCCGCGCCCACGCGAACGGCAAGCACGATCAGGTCGTCAACTATCACCACGTCATTCATTCCCTGCGCAAAAAGCCGATGGCGCTTTTGGGGCTCGTCTATCGCGACAAGCTGTTTCCGCGGGCTGAATATCGTAGAGCCTTCGACGTTCTCATCGAGCAATTGCCCGACAAACAGGCTTGCAAAATTGCCGTCGAACTGTTGGCGCTGGCTCATGATCGTGGCTGCGAGCGTGAACTGGCCGAAGAGATTGCCAGAGTGCTCGACGATGGCAAACTTCCTGATCTGGCGGCCTTGAGAGCGGTCTTCGGTCCGGACCCGAACAAGTTGCCGACCGTTCATGTGCAACTCGCTTCCCTCAATGGCTATGAAGCCCTGATCGGCGCGTCTTATGCAGGAGAAGCCGCATGAAGAACATTCACACAATCGACGAAGCACGGCTGGGCATCATGCTCAACGAGCTCCGGCTGCCGACAATCAAGACGCTCTGGCCGCAGTTCGCCGAACAGGCCGACAGAGAAGGATGGCCCGCCGCCCGTTTCCTCTCAGCCATCGCCGAACATGAATTGGCCGAACGCGCCCACCGCAGGATTGAACGCCACCTCGCCGAAGCCCACCTGCCGCCGGGAAAGACTCTCGACAGCTTCGCCTTCGACGTCGTGCCCATGATCTCCAAGGCTCAGGTCATGGCCATTGCTGCAGGCGACAGCTGGCTCGCCAAAGGCGCAAATATCCTCATGTTCGGCCCGCCCGGCGGCGGAAAGAGCCATCTCGCGGCAGCAATTGGTCTGGCTCTCATCGAAAACGGTTGGCGAGTGCTGTTCACCCGAACCACCGATCTTGTCCAAAAGCTGCAGGTCGCACGACGCGAGCTCCAGCTTGAGGCCGCCATCGCAAAGCTGGATAAGTTCGATCTGCTCATCCTCGACGATCTGGCCTACGTCACCAAGGACCAGGCCGAAACGAGCGTGCTCTTGGAACTTATCTCCGCCCGTTACGAGCGCCGATCCATCATGATCACCGCCAACCAGCACGTTGGAGAATGGAACCGCGTCTTTCCGGACCCAGCCATGACGCTGGCCGCGG
>Ga0209344_10003315_pt1 | contig 16120 bp, 15 predicted proteins | sample Cruoilmetagenom6_FD_187293 | JGI IMG/M metagenome (GOLD analysis project Ga0209344, IMG submission 187293) | Oil polluted marine microbial communities from Coal Oil Point, Santa Barbara, California, USA - Santa Barbara Oil Seep Sample 6 (SPAdes)... | ecosystem: Environmental > Aquatic > Marine...
GCTGGATCACGGCCATATCGTGCGAGATAAACAGGTAGCTGAGCCCGAACTCTTCCTGCAGATCCATCAACAGATTGATCACCTGGGCCTGGATCGACACATCGAGCGCGCTGGTGGGTTCGTCGCAAACGATAAACTTGGGTTCGAGGGCCAAGGCGCGGGCGATGCCGATGCGCTGGCGCTGACCACCCGAGAACTCGTGCGGGTAGCGATCCGCGGCTGCTCGGGGCATGCCACAGCGTTCGAGGATGCTCTCGACGCGTTCGCGGAGCTCTTCCTTCGAGGAGACCATTCCATGAATAACCAACGGCTCGCCGACAATCGAGGCGATTCGCATGCGTGGGTTGAGCGAGCCGGCGGGGTCCTGGAACACGATCTGCATATCCCGGCGGAGCTTCAGGAGCTCTTGACCTGAGGCATTGAACACATCGTGACCGTTGAAGATCACGCGACCACCCGAGGACGGCTGGAGCCGGAGCAGCGTCCGCCCAACGGTGGTCTTGCCGCAGCCAGACTCGCCGACAAGCCCGAGGGTCTCGCCGGGCTTGATATGAAACGACACGCCGTCGACGGCCTTGAAGTGGCTCGTCACGCGCTGGAGCAGACCACTCCTGATGGGGAAATGGGTCTTGAGCTCATCGACGACCAGCAATGGCTTATCGGCAGATGAAGAGGTGTTCGTTTGTGCATGCTCGTTGGTGTCGCTCATGCGGTGATCTTAGCCGAACTATCAGACGATTGCACAGCCCGCGAGCGTCCGAAAGCGTTCGCATCGGGTCGATGGGGCACATTTGCTTTCGATTTGAGTTGACGCGGGCGGGTTCTTGCGTATTGTTAAGCCCGAGGCCCAGCCTCGCCCAAGGTATTGACGGTTTCGGCCGATCAATACACAGGGGCATATAGCTCAGTTGGTAGAGCACGGCATTGAAAATGCCGGTGTCCGTGGTTCAAGTCCGCGTATGCCCATTGGTTCACTTTGCAAAGAACCGCAACACTCGGAAGGGGTCAGCATAAACGCTGATCCCTTTTCTATTTGCGCACCGTTTGGTTCATTGTTGCCGTTTGGTGCCGCTTCATGCTGAGACGCATTTTGAGACACAAGTGAGACGCATTCTGAGACACCCTCAGTCGGGCGCGGCGTTTCAATTGGGGTCGATGCGGCCCGGTCATAATCCTCATCGCGCACCATGTAGTAGTGCGCTTCGGCGATCGCCTGAGAGTGCCCCATCCATTCGGTGCAATATGCCGCCGGGTACTGATTCATCAGCTCAGTTGCTCTACTCGCACGAAGAGCGTTAAACAGGTTTGGCCAATCTTTGAGCCCAGCCCGGTCAATGATGCGCCGCATATGGGTACGGAGATTGGCCGTCCGATCCCGATGATGATGCACCACATACTCAGCGCCCTCTGGGGCCAACTCGAATGCGTCCATCAACTCCGCCCGCAGCTCTGGGAATAACGGCACTAGCCGCTCTCCCTTGCCCGCATGCCGTTCGGTCTTGGGCGACCGCACACGGAGCCGGTTCTGTGCCCAGTCCACATCAGCCCATCGGACCCCTAAGACCTCTGAGGGGCACCTGAGCCCCCCGTATCGTGCCAATGCAATGATGCACCGCCAATCAGCATCGGGGGCCGCATTGATCAGCTTGCGGGTCTGCTCGGGGGTGATGAAATCCTTTTTGCGGGTACTGGTCCGTGGGCCTGCCTTGACCCCTTCAAACGGATTGCTCGGGATCATTTCCCAGCGCACCGCTTGACGAAAGAACATCCGCGCCCCGCGCACATCGCGCCCGATTTTGGCTTCGGCGTATTCCTTGCCTACCAGCCACGCCCGCCACTTATCCCCATCGCGGGTCGTGATGGAATCGAGCGCCCGATCCGCTTTGAAGTAATCCAGCAATAAGCGTTTGGTCTGTGCGTATCGCACACGGGTCGTATCTTTCACACTCATTGTCTGGAAGTACTCATCGAGCATCGCGCCCAGTGTGTGCGCCTCAGTCGCGTTGCGGACCTCGGCGAGACCTTGCCCAACCAGCTTGCCATAGAGCCCGTCTGGAAGCTCTGCGAGCCATTGGGCCGTCTGCCCGTCTACAGGGGTGCCCGTGAGCTTGGAAGCGATCAGACGCTCTAGGCGAGCCAGGAACGCCTCCCCCGCTTTCACATTGATCTTACCTAGGCGGATCGTATGTCGCTTGCCCGATGCGTCTGCCCATTGGATGCGCTTGCTCCCGTTCTTGTCTTTGCTGAGTGATGCCATCAGATTTCGCCTTCCTTGCTAGAGTCTAACTGGTTTTGTGATTTTCTGCGAGCACTTTCTTCATCTCGCGCGAGTTGGTCGCGGATTTGATCCAGTCGATTCGCCCGCGTTTGTTTCGGACCGTCATAACGATTCACCCATGGGATGAGATGGTCGGGGTTCTTACGCCTTTGCCGGATGGGTGGTCTTGATTGCTTTCCCTGAATGTCCGCCGCGATAGCGGCGCTCTCTTTGTTGGATTCTTTTTTTGGGGTTGTTGGGGATATTGGATCGTGTGCGGTTTTCTGCACGGTTGCTGCCGGAATCCCGCACCCTTGCGGCTGGTTCCATGCACCGTTTACCGTGCATGAATCCGCACCCTTGCATATTGGCTTTGGTGAGCTAGTGGCTGTTTCGTACACATTCGATCGGGCTTGCGAATCGGTATCATCTGGCTCACGATCGAGCGCCTGCAATCGGAGTGCATCCAGATCAAGGTTCCAGATATTCACATACCCCTTACCTGTCTCAGAGCGCCCACCGCCACCGCGTACTTTCACAATCGCGCCAGAGCTTTCGAGGGAACGAATGCGCGCGATCGTCGCCCGTCTACCCAGACCAAGCGCCGTTTGGAGCCGTTCAATGCCAATGATGATTTGAAGCGTATCCCGATAGAGTCCATCGGCCATCATCAGGAGCGTCCCCCGTTGAGTCGGGGTCAGGTTCGATGCCGCGATGATCCCGCGTAGCTTCACATCGGTAATCAGTGGCTCGCCTGAGCCTTTTCGATTGGGTTTAGAGCTAGGCATCGTCGCCACCCCCCCGTTTGCTGACGGCTTCCCACACCGCCGCCGGGCTGCCTGATCTGGTCTTTCGGCGCTCGCCGGTATCCCGAATCTTTCCCTCTTTGACAAGCTCCCCGCGCCTTGGGGTGTAGCTCTGGGTTTTGATCCCCGTGAGTTCCTGCCCTTGCTCATCGGTGAGCCCTGTAGCGCCCGCGTTCTGGATCGCCGCGTACACACGCAATCGCTGATTGGGGGTATGGGGCGCGATGCCAGCTGCGGCTAGATCAGAAGTGCCTTTGGGCGCATTTCGTGAGTAAGGGGGTAGCGGGCATCGTCGGGATCGGGTAGACTTGATTTGTACAGTTCTATCGGCATCGTCCGCGCCTGCCAGCGCGGGCGTGCCATTTCCAAACAGTTCCATTTGCATCACGCCTGCCCTCCGTTCTGGGTCTGGTGAGTGATGAACGCTCGGAGCCCTTCAACGGGCACCTGCACGATGCGGCCGATTTTGAATGATGGGATCACCCCGTCTTTGAGCCAGCCGTGCATTGTGCGTTCTGAAACGCCAAGTGCCCGCGCCGCCTCACACTTTCGGAGAGCCAGTCGCACAGGTGATGGATCGCTGAATGTACTCAGGGGAGAGGGTTGATTGCCCTGCACACCATCCCTCTCCAGGCTTTGTTCAAACGAGCCGATACGGTCTGAGCCAATGGGCTTTGACTTACTCATCGGACACCTCCCCCACCTGATCGGCGAGTTTAGTGAGTTTGGCTCGGGTCCGTTCCAAATGAACCAGCCATCGTCGTCCTGCCCGGATAGCAGGGATGGCATTTCTCTTGGCTTGCTGCTCTAGCCAACATACGGGGATGCCGAGTTCCGAAGCAGCATATCGGATCGACACGAAAGTTTGTGATTCTGTTCTATTGTTCATGCCCGATTCTGCCCCATAAACCATGGGAATAAACGGGCATATGGACAGCGTTGCGCATCCTCACACATCGTTGCGCATAATCACAGTTCCGATCATCTTTCTGTAGGTTTTCTCCACCTTTGGAAGTCGTCCTCCCAGTTATGAATCACATCTACACGCGAATACTCCGCGTTTTTTCCATCTCCCCGCTTCCTAACTTTGAGCGTTTTTCGATTTGGGGTCGCCGCTTGCCTGATACGGGCACGAAGATCAATAGGGAAAGCAGTTATTGGTTGGAAATCTGGATCGTCAGGTGCAGGGAGTTCAGAGAAAAAATCGCTCAGTGCTTTATACCTACGGAGAAAAAGGTCAACCTCCGATTGCTCAATCTCCCGTCCGTTGTCTCTCAATGCTGTGAAGGGGAGAATCGACAGACCACCAACTATCGAAACGATAGATGAGCCAGAGTATTTGGGAGAATACACTCCAGTGATCACACCATCACCCTTAGATTCCGATTCCTCCAAGCGGTACTGGGAGCTATTCGCCAAATGGCCAACCATGTTTAATTTTTGCATCGTCATGCGAAACGCATTCCGGTTGTCAGCTCGAATGCCATTTTCTGTTTGTGGGGCGCAATCTACTAATCGTTTGAGTTCGGTTGCGACTTTCAGAAGTGCTCGAAATGCTCCATATTCTGTTGGGCGATCTGTAAGAATCAACGACCCTTCTTCATCGAAGACAGGCTCCCAATCGTCTAATCCATCAGTACAAGTCTGGTTAACATTCAACAAGAACGATTGCTTTTTTTCATCCATGATTTACCTTCCTCGGGCCGGGCGGACACGGCTGGGCCGGAAGGTGAGTAGCCCAGCCGCATTCGCTCCATCGTCGGGGATCAGCCGACAAGCTCGATATGTGTTATCCTACCATAGTATTTTCACAGTATCACACAGATGAGGGAATGATATGGTCCGCTGGAAATGTACCCAATGTGATGAATCGCTGGAAGCACCTGACGATTTTCCTGATGTAATCGAGTGCCCTAAATGCGGCCACTACTCACGCCCCGCCCAAGCCTCATCACCAAAGTTGCCTCATCCTGATCTGGTAAAAGCCGAGCAAGAGTTCAGGGCTAGTGAAAAATCGAAAAAATCGTACGCCGAAAAGCGATTCGACCACTATACAGATGGAACCAAGTGGGTCTATCGCATAGGTACGATGTTGTGTATTTCAGCGATTCTCGTCCTCTGGTATGCCCTCGCAATGGACACAACCAATGGCGATGTGCACAACACCGGATTATTGAATAATCGTCTGGTGACTGCAATCATCGGATCAGCTTTGTTCGTATCGGGCAGTATCGGCATCGCCCTCGGAGCAATCAGCACCGGGATCATTCGATTGATGCTCGATGTATCTAGCGAAACAACATAGTAATGCAACCGATTCTCAGCGGTCCCTGAGATACAAACGAAACCCCAGAGACCAATCATTTAGATCGGTCTACTTTGACTACACCGGGTTGCCCACAATGATTACTTACCCCGGATGATGCGAATCAGCACCCCCGCCACGATCGGGCGCTCAGTCTCTCGATCCAGCGCCCGCCCGCACCCTTCGCAAGTCGGATCATCATCCTCATCGGGCACCAGTCGAATATGCGGCCCTTCATAAACGATTGCCGAATCGGGCGCTCCGCATACCTCACAAGGCGGGCCATCCGTGCCCGCTCTTGGGGCGAGGGTTTGCTCTAGACGCGATAGTCGGTTGAGTATGCTCACGATTGCCCCCGTTCGCTCAGTCGCTCGGCGGCTGCTTCCAACGCCTCGATACGCTCCAGTAAATCGCTTTGAGCCGCCTTGCCTACCGTCCGATCCAGAATCTCCCTCGCCGCCGCTAGATCGCCCTCACGGGCTTTACTGACAAGCTGAGCAATGATCGCCTCAATATCCCCCTCATCGACCGCCGCTAGGATCGCGGCCCTGAGCTTGGATACCTGTCCGGCATGCGGGTTGCCGGGGCCGCCCGCGTTGCCTTGGGTGAATCTTCCCGTTGAATCTCTATCGAGCTTCATTCGCTCCCCCCCAACTCAATTGACTGGGATGGATTTGCAAGCCAAGTGAGGGCATAGTGCACGATGGGCGCAGTGTTGCACATCTCCGATTTCACTTCATTTGATTGCAACTGAGCCGCATTCTGAGACGCGCCCTCGCCAAAACTGGATTCTGAGCCCGTTATGGGGGTATGTTCAAGTCCGCGTATGCCCATTGGTTCACTTTGCAAAGAACCGCAACACGCAGAAGGGGTCAGCATAAACGCTGATCCCTTTTCTTATTTGCGCTGCCATGTTCCGGATTAGATTCCATCGATCAGCGTTGATGCTGCTTCTTGCACTAGTAAATGGTAGGATCTGATACAGACTCACTTCGTGATGCTCACCCGGGCGATCGCCTCTCAAACACTCTGTGGTAAAAAACTACACTGGTAGACGACTCTGAAAGGCTGCTATCTATGAAAGCAACGATTCTGCCGCGATACATGCTTGGATCGCGTCAAGCTATTCTGGAAGTGGCTACCTCCCGCTGGTCGCTGCTTGTCGGCGCGCTGTTCGTGCTCTCGGCCGGATTTGCACGCGAGTACGATGGTGAAGATCTCGTCCACGAGCCATGGCACGCGCTGTGTCCGCTCGCGGCATCGCTGGCGACCGGCACCCTGCTCTTTCTGATCGTCCACACGGCTGCGATATTGAATCAGGATAAAGCCCAAGACAAGCCTCCAACCTTTGTACGCACCTGGGGTGTGTTCATGGGGCTGTTCTGGATGACCGCGCCGATGGCCTGGCTTTATGCGATCCCGTATGAGCGTTTTATGAGCCCGGTGGAGGCCGTGCGGGTCAATCTCTGGACACTGGCGATTGTTGCGGCATGGCGCGTCGTTTTAATGACCCGAGTTGTTTCTGTGCTCTATGGGATCGGCTATGCCGCGTCATTTTTCTTGGTGATGCTCTTTGCCGATGCGGTGGTCATCTTTGTCATGACACAGGTCCCGACGCCGGTGATTGATGTCATGGGCGGCATCCGCCATTCACAACGCGATGCACTGCTCGCCAATGTCACTTTCCTCGTCACGACTGTATCAGTACTCAGCGCACCGGTCTGGATCATCGGGGCTCTGGCTGCTGCGTTGGGTATGAAACCCAAATGGTCTGCACCCGAGCCAAGGACTGACGACGGTCGCTCGCGAGGATTGTTTATGGTTGCCATGGTTTCCCTGCTGGCCTTTGTGCCCTTGTTGATATTGAGCCAACCAGAACAGATCAATCGGCGTGAAGCTGAGTCACTTCTCATACAAGATCGAGTCGGTGAAGCCTTCACAATCATGTCGGAACTGTCCCCAGACGACTATCCGCCCCACTGGAACCCGCCGCCCAAACTCGGTTACCGTGAATCAGTGCCGAGCCTTGAGTCTGTTCGCATCGCGATGTCCAACCAGTGGCCGGCGGATTGGGTGGCTTCGATCTATCTGTCGTAAATTGATCGGAAGTTGCGAAGCGATGTTTCTCTTTTCTGGGGCGGTTCGAGTTGGTCGAGGATTGTTGAAGAACTCTGGGAACAAGGAGTTCTTGATGAGGTCGAACCCGAACACCGCGTGACGGCACAGTTTTTACTCAATCATCTGCCATCGCTCAACGAAGCCGACCGAATGGCGTTGGAAGAGATCGTTCAGCACGATCCACCGAGCGACTAAGCCAGCATGCTTGATAAATTTAGTGAGCAATCAGAGCTGCACCGGGCGGAACTTCACGCTCTCGCCGGAGACATCGTCCACGAGGAGGGCTCGGTTCTCGCCGAGTGTGGAAGCGGTGGATTTATCCATGAGCATAGTTGAATCCGAAGCGCTCATCTGCATGAGCACGCGGAGCCCGAACTCCCGGATCGCTGATCGGTCCATGGCCCGCTCGAGATTGCTCAGGTTGTCGCACCAAGTCGCGCACCAGATGCCCTTGGCTGGACCTTCGAGGAGCATGTTGGCCAGGTCCTTGTCCGGCGATGACGGGGTCTCGTCGAGCGAGAAGCCGTAGTCGTCGCTCTTACGGAGTGATCGCATCCGATGCAAACCAGCGAGCACGAGCAGGACGGGGTCCCCGCCGCTGTCGCCCCGCTCCTCAACCATTTGATTCATTTCGGAAACTACATCCCCCGCGGCCGAAACAGGCATCACCTCAATGGGCAAGCCTCTGGCTTTGAAGAATGCTTGGGCGACGCCGTGCTGGGGATCGTCTTCGGGTGTCGGATCCACAAAGACCACCCGGGCAGATGGCGTCATCGCAAAGGTGACGGCTGCCGATACCAGCATCCCGATCGCGGGGTCCGACTGCGGGCCCACGACGAGCAAGTTGTCACCCGAGCGGCGCGTGAGCGACGGAGCCGCGGGCGGGGCGATGGCGACGGCATCGCCAAGTAATAGCTTTGGGCTTGTCCGCTCTGCGTAGGCATTGTCGAAAGCTTCGAGTGATTTCTCGAACTCGGCGGGCTTGTTGCCCTCGAAGACCACCGTTGGTGGGCGATCACGGGGGTCTGGAGGCAGACGATCGAGCATCTCGTTGCGATGTTCGTCTGGGAGCCATGCCGTCTGGAAGGGGCTGTTGCCCTCGATGAGCCCGCCGGCGTTGTTGTAGATCGCCTCACCCGGTCGTTCGAGCAATCGGGCGGCGTTGTTGTCCTCACCCAGGATCAGATACGAATCGGTCTCCGAGCACTGCAGCGCGATCCGAACGCCGATCTGCCCGAGCGTGGAGCGGGCGAGCGAATAAGCGCCCGAGAGCGTCTGGGAGCCCAAGACTACATGCACACCGAACGCACGCCCCTGGCGGACGAGGCGATCGAGCAGCAGCGTCGCTTCCGAAGAGACCTCGTCATCCTCGGTGAAGAACTCTTGGAACTCATCGATGAGCAAGAGCAGGCGGGGGAGCTGCTCGTCGGGGGCCAGCTCGCGGGCGCTCTGGAGATTCTGCGCTCCGAGTTTGCGGAAGAGCTCGCCCCGAGCAGTCAGCTCGTCATCGAGGCGTTTGAGGACAGAGAGACCGAACTCTCGATCTGATTCGATCGCGATCGCTCGCACATGGGGGAGGCGTCCGCCGGTGTAGGCTTTGAACTCGACGCCCTTCTTGAAGTCCACCAGATACATCTGCAGCTCATCGGGCGAGTACCACATCGCCGCGGCGGTGATCATCACATGGAGCAGCGTGGACTTGCCCGAGCCGGTCCGCCCCGCGATGAGCGCGTGCTGACGGGTGCCGATGCCAAGGCGGAGCTCTTGGTTCTTCTGGGCCCCGAACCGCCCGAGCGGCACAACCAGCTCTTCGTCGCAGTGGCGTGACCAATCTTCGCCCACTTCCGGGGCAAGCCGATCGAAGGGGACTTCCACACGCCCGGCTTCGGCGCTGGCAATCGCGACCCGATCGAGGATCGCTGCGGTGAGCTTGTCGCTTGGTTCTGCGTCAAGGCTCGTCGTCACGCCGTCGTAACGCTGATATACAAACCGGGGCACGCCCTGCTCGATCTTGAGCTCAACCGCGGTGGATTCGAGGCTATTTTGAAGATCAGCAGGCAAGGTGTGGGTGTTCTCTACGCTCAGGATAGCGTACACCCCGCAGCGCGGGCCGGACTCGAGGATGCTCTTGAGCCGAGCCGCACCGCCATCGGTGAGGGCTTCTTGCAGGTCCGCGATGATGACAAATCGATAAGGCTCGGCGATCTCACCAGCCGCGGCGTTGTAGTCTTCGATGGTCGCGTAGTCCGCGCGGAGGTACTTCTGGATGACCATCTGCATGTGCTCGGTCAGGTCTTGGAGCTGGCGCTCAATATGCTGAGGCTCGGCCCATATCTTCTGGCCGACCGGTGATGGATCCAGATCCGAAAGACGCATGTACCCGGCAAAGGACTGCCCGATCCCGATCGGATCGCCCATAACGAAGCGTGCCTTGCGAGCGGGGAACGCAGCGAGGATACGCGTCATCGCCATGCGCATGGTCGAGAGGGCCGCGTCCCGGCTGTTCGTGTCATGGCGGATGAGCAATGACTTAGGCCCGGGCATCGCGAGCACACCGGGGTGATCAAGCTGCGCGGACACCCCGAGTTGCTCACGGACAGCGGGATCGATCTGATCAAGGCGTGCCGACAGATCCAGGTGCGTGCGCACGATCGGCAAGACCCTTGGCACCTCAGCGGGCTGATCTGCGCCCGGGAGCTGATCCCAATCTTTGTTCGCACGCTCGCACTGTTCGAGCGTCTTGTTGAGCTGGTCAATCGCGGGTCGGGCCGTCGCGAGCAGCTCCGATTCATGCGCCGATCGAGCGGATTCGAGCGTTGACTGTGCCGAGCGGACTTGCTCATCGTGCTGACTCTGTGCAGATGCAATCGATGCGTTGGAGCGCTCATCGAACTTCTCGGTCTGTTCGGTTTGCCACTTTGTGAGCTTCTCGATTTCTTGGTCGAATCGTTCTTGGGCATCCGCCCGGCGGGTTTCGAATGTCTCCGACGCGGATTTCACCAATGCGCCGGCTTTGCGATCAAAGTCTTTGGTCGTGACACGCAGTGTTTGATCACCCTTGGCGATCTCAGCGCCATGTTTCGCCCGGATCTCGCTGAGCCGATGCTCATGCTCCATCTCCAGACGCATCCATACGGACTCGGAGATCTTTCTGACATGTTCAATCTTGGTGCGGGCTTTGTGGGCCAAATCGATGCGTTTGGCACGCCCATGGATCGCATTGAGAATCCCTGCCGCAGGATATGCATCGACGGCCTGCTGAGCCTCCTCAAGCAGATCGTTGAGCTCGTCGAGCCCGATCGTGCCCGCGTCCGGAGCCGGATCGATCGGGAGATCGGCTATCCGCTTGACCATCGATGGTCCGATGAGGGTGATCAGGTTTTTTTCGAGGGTCTCGATGCTCTTCGTAGCGGCGTTCAAGCTGGTGATCTGCTGTTTGTGTGCCCGATCTTCGTTGAGCAGGTTGGATTCAAGCACAGTCTCAGCAAGCCACACACGCTCGCTCCATGCTTTCTTTTCCCTGGCTACTTGTTCTTGATAGTCGCTCCGGGCAACACCTTCTTCTCTCTTGCGATCCTGCTGAGCAGCCAGGAGTCTCGAATCGAGCTTTGCGCTGATCTTGGCGTGCGCTTCTGCGTGTTGAGCCTCGATTTGCGAGCTGAGCTTTGCTCGCTTGTCCTTTGCTTCTTTGGTGCCCCGCTCAAACGCTGCGTTGGCTGATCGAGTCGCTTGATCGCATTGAGTTTCCGCCATGGCGATGGCTTCGATATAGGTATCGAGCGATGCGATCAGGCTGGCAAAAGCCAGCGCCTGTTCATCATATCCGAGGCGATCGTGGTTGCTCATACGCTCATCATCCCTGCTCTGCATATCAAGCTCATTCGCCCGCACGCCTTGCCTCATCGCAGGCTGATTGTAGGCGATCGATCGCCTCGCACGCCTGGCGTACAGGCTGGTCGAGCCGAGCGATGTACTCATCCTCAAACCGCTCGGCGTTCTGATCTGTCCACGATGACTTGCAGCGCGCCCACGATGCCCGCAACTGTTTGACGGCATCCGTAATCACGCCCTTGCTCGAAGAATGACTCATTGGTTCTCCACGCTGTTGGCTTCCCCGGTAGCCTTCTCGTCGTTTACCTGCGGACGGTTCCCGTCGGGGCTCACGGCTTTGGTGTACTCCTCGAGGGCCTTGACAAACCCATCGAGCTTTCCGACGGCCGACTTCATATCAGACCGGGCGATCGTAGCGAGCGGCTGGACCGAACCACGGTACCGATCGATCTCCTTCTGGAGATTGAGCATCGCCCTGCGGGTGCGTTCAAACTTCTCCTCAGCCTCGCGGACCCGACGCTTGGCCAGTTCGTAAGCCTTGCGTGCATCGACCGAAGGCCTTGGGGATTCGTTTGATGTCTGCTCCACCAGCTTGGTGTTGGCCACGACCGCCTTCTCTGAGCGGATCCGGATCTCACGCTTCCAGTACGGCATCCGCTCCTGCTTGAGCCACGACAATACCCTGCCGGCATCGGTCCCGGGGCTCGTGAGTGCCCGCTGGGTATCTTCACCATATTGGATCAACGCAGGGCGAAACTGCACCAATGCGTGGATGTCGGTGACCCGTGCCCCCGAGCGCATCTCAGCGCTGCCTCAGGTATTCATCGAGCCGATCAGCCTTGCGGAGCAGGAACGGCACCTGCACATCGATGGCTTCACGGAATCGCGCCATCTGACGCATGGTGTCGTCGAAATCCTTCTGGAACTTGGCCTGCTCCTGATCGCGCCACGACTGGCTCAAGTTCGCCATCTGCCCATTGAGCTGGGTCAGCTGCTGCTCCATCCCCCCCCCGAATCGTTTGAGGAGCTGCGCGAAACGACGGATTTCTTCAGGATCTGCGACTGCTTTGGACATAGGACCCATTCTATCTGATTTCGGGGGATGGTGTGCCTGCTTCACCTGAAACAGCCAGCGGTACTCCAATGCTATACGCCATTCGACCGGTATGAGTTCCTGATCATATCTGTTACGATGCGCTCAAAGACTCATTTCAGTACCAAACAACCACGCCGATATCGCATCTCCCCGTACGCACTTTGCATTGAGCATCGACCCCGGCGAAATCGTCCCAATTACTAGATGCGCTGATTCATCGTTGATTTGGATCCCCACTCGAGCGAGCTCGTGCTCGATGATGTCAAGCCCCTTGCCAGGAGCAACGATTCGCACGGTTTGTATATGTTCAGATTGGAGCCGAGGAATCAGGTGCGCCCGGACGGCGGCCGCCCCTGAAAACCGTTCCCACTGCGTCTCACTCAGCGTGCGGATCGGCTGCGTTTCAAGCGTCCCGTGCACCTCACCGATCGCCCGATCGAAGGCGGGCTCGACACCTTCCTTGATCGCGATCTGCTGGTAACGATCGAACATCTCGCTGAGCACCGCGTCCTTGACTCCGACCGGGGCATACCGCGTGAGCACCCAGGCGTTGTTGCGGACAAGCCGATACAGGATCTCGCTGAAGTTGCGTCCTTGCAATACTTTCCGGTGCTCGAAGACCATCGCACGAGAGTGGCCGACGTGATAGCCTGCCCCGATGAGCTTGGCGCACAGGTCATACTCCTCGGCGTAGTACCCGAACGATTCGTCGTAGCCACCGACCTGAAGATAGGCTTCTCTACGGATCGCGCACCCGCACCCGATCACAACCTCGGGGAGTCCACCGGCTTCGTATCCACCGCTGCTTAAACGGATCTCGCCCCCGATGGCACCGACCGCTTCTGGCAAGCTTGTCAGCACTTTCCCCAAATCGCCTTCGATTGGTGCCGAGTCATCGTCGAGCATCACGATCCAGTCGCCCGATGCGTGCTCGACACCAATATTGCGGGCCTTCGTCGCGATGTTAGTTTCCAGGCGGATCGACTGAACGCTGATCCCGTTGGCCAGTGCCGATGGCAGCACGCGTCCCACCGGCGTATCTGACGCGTTATCAACCACAATGAGTTCCACCCGCTGGGCGTCGCCGAGCAGCTCGATCGGATACCGCCCGAGCACATCCATCGTCTTGTGAACATCATCTGTGCGGTTGTGCGTTGGAATAACGAACGAGATCGAAGTCATCGCGCAGGGGCCAGGCTGGCTTGTTCGCTAGGCATTGGTTCAAAGTTCTCATAGAAATAGCGAGCCAATCGGATAATCTCTCGGCGTTGGCATGCATGATTGCCGATCTTTGAAGCGCAGACCGCCGCAGCGAGCGAACCGATGTACGCCGCGACGCCCGAATCGGCCCCCACAACCTGGGCCATGGTGCTCAAGGCAAGGAGCGCGTCACCGCACCCGAGCGTATCGATCGGGGAGATATTGAGCGCCGGGATGTGCTCGCTCGACAGCAGCGTCGCCTGCCCGTCGGCATTGGGTTTATCCTCGCCCTCAAGCCGTGAGAAGACCACCACGCCCTCGTCGCCCATCGTGACAGCGAGACGATGGGCCTTGGTCCGGCTCATCAGCTCTGTCGCGACGGCTGGGAGCGAACTCGTCGCCGAACTGGCTGAGCCGCGGAGTTCTTGCTCTGATGGCGTGAGCCAGTCCGACCGGCTCATATGCACCAGCGAAGTCCGAGCCCCCGAGACATCGCCCGAGAGCACGGGCACCAGCGGGCGAAGAGCGCTGAAGAGCTGCTCGGTCATGCGAGCCCCAAGCATGCCCAGACCAAAGTCGACGACAATGGCCGCGTCGGCGGTCGACCCCACGCGTTTGGCGGTCTCGATAAGCTCGACGCGTGTGCGATGATCCAGCTCGATGAGCCCGGTGTGATCGAGTTTGAATATCTTCTCCCGCCCCACCATGTAGCGTTCTTTCATCGGCAGGGCGATATCCGCCTGCACCTGCTCGACCACGATCCCGCTTTGCTCCAGGCGCCCACGCATCGCGATGCCCTCGGGCGTCATCGGCAGCGGCGTGATCAGATGCGGGCAGGCCCCCATCGCCGCCAGATGCCTGGCGATCACCGCCGCCCCGCCGTCGTAGCTCACCCGACGACCCGGGCGCAGCGAGAGCACCGGCGACTCCCCCGTCACCTGAGGCCACGCACAATCCACATATGTATCAAGGATCGACTCCCCGACCACCACCACCTTGCGCCCACGCATCGAATCAAGGAGCCGCTCGATATTCGTCGGCGACAAGTCATGAGCCCGGTGGAGGTTCTTGATCGCGATCGAATCCGCATTGGTCGGCGACGCGTGCTCCTGGGCCTCATCGTCGGACATCGAGTTGATCAGGGCTGACGATGAAAACAGCACATCGCCCGAGGTGAACACCACACGCCCACCGTGCTTCTCGACGGCGTCACGCTCTGCCTGGAACCGTGGGTCCTCGTTGAGCTCGTACTCAGCACCCTTGACATACACATCCGGGTGCACCTCTTCGAGGAGTTCCACGGCCGTGGGCGCGGAGTTGACATACACCCAATCCACGCACGACAACGCGGCCAGATTCTCGGCCCGCAGCGACTGCTTGAACATCGGACGCGAGGCCCCTTTGTTCACAAAGTCATCCGCAGTGAGTGAGACGAGCAAGATATCGCCGAGCTCTCGGGCGTGCCCCAGATGACGGACATGCCCGGGATGAACAATATCGAAGCACCCGTGGCAATGCACCACCCGCTGGCCATCGGCTTTGGCCCGCTGGCACAGCGCGAGCAACTGCTCGTGCGAGCAGACTTTGGGCGAGAACGGGGCTGGCGGGTAGGGCATGGTGTATATCCGTCCGTGAAGGCTCATTTGACCCGTGGATCTGAATCACGACCGATGAGCACTTTCTTGCTCCAGCATAGCAGATGGCTCCGTGGGTTTCATGCCATCAGAGCCCCTGCGTGGGCAGAATCTGGACACATTGGCCTATTCAACTCCGAATCACTCATCAGTCAGATCGTGTTCGAGCGGGAGCTGAACACGCAGTTCATCGATCAGGATCGACTCGTCCTTCGATCGGCAATACATATAGACCCGTCGAACGCCCCAGATCTCAGCCTCCGGATCGCTCAAGATAGAACGCACGATGGCCGAATCCGTTCTCGGATTCATGTTCCAAATATGAAAGTTCGGGATCCTGAGCTTCGCCGGCACAGCAAGATTGTGCCAGAACTGTTCTATAAACAAGCCAAGCTCCCGCCTCATCATTGAGCGGCTCAAGCTGGTGGGGCCGAGTGAACGCAGCAGCTCGATCGCCTGGTCTCTTTGTTCGTCCTCGCTCATTTCTGACGAGCAACTCAACGAGTTGAGGGCCATCGCCAATGCACGGTCCTTGCTCGTACCAAAGCAATCAAGCGATTGCAACGCTCCATCGAAATAGAACTCGTGCCGGGCTTGCGAGAGTAAAACATCAAGCGGGGCAACATCGTAGGGGTTGAGTGTGGCCTCCGAATCGCCCGCCCGCAGGACGAAGCTGAAGGTTCGGGAGACCGGCGTATCAAACCATGCAAGGGTCGCCATGGTTGACGACAAAAATGGAAGCCCCGCCGCCGATACGATCAGGACGACCAGGCTCAACGGATCAAGAGCATTGATCGGGATCGCCCCCGCCGACCACTGAACAAGCAGCACGCCGACAAGGGCGATAATCCATTTCCAGAAAAAAATCCCTGT
>Ga0209344_10003316_pt1 | contig 16115 bp, 6 predicted proteins | sample Cruoilmetagenom6_FD_187293 | JGI IMG/M metagenome (GOLD analysis project Ga0209344, IMG submission 187293) | Oil polluted marine microbial communities from Coal Oil Point, Santa Barbara, California, USA - Santa Barbara Oil Seep Sample 6 (SPAdes)... | ecosystem: Environmental > Aquatic > Marine >...
GGCACTGTCTCGAGTGTGACGGATATCGGCGCTTTTGTGGACCTTGGTGGCGCTGATGGCCTCGTGCACGTGACGGAACTCTCCTGGGGGCGGGTCAAGAATCCCAAGGGGTTCATCAAACCCGGTACTGAAGTCAAAGTCAAAGTGCTCGAGATTGACCGGGAACGCGACCGGATCAGCCTTTCCATGAAAGCAACCCAGGAAAATCCCTGGGATGAATTCGTGCGAAAACATCGCGTGGGCGAGATTATTGCAGGAAAGATCGTCAAACTTGTGGATTTCGGCGTTTTCGTGGAAGTCGCACATGGTGTGGAAGGTCTCGTGCATATTTCAGAACTCGCGCCACAACGGATCGAGCATCCCAGCGAGGTTGTTTCTGCCGGTGACGAGACACGCGTGCGGATTATCGAGATTGACGCGGCCCGTCGTCGTTTGAGTTTGTCGCTGCGGGCTGTCGAAGATCAAGAGTTCTCTCGTCGCGCGAGCGGCGGGGGCAAGCCGGCACGTAAAGGCGGTGGCAGAGGTGGCCGCCATAGTGGAAAACAGTCGTTTGGGAGTTCCCCCCAGGGTGGATTGCGAGGATCCATTGGGAGCGACAGTTTTGCTGCGCTCGAAGCGCTCAAAACCCAGCTTTCTGAAGAACAGAGTTGAAATAGCGTAGGGTTTTCTTGCCGGCGGGCACGCACGTGAGATGAGACGTGAGACGTGAGACGTGCAGGACTGGGGCATTGAAGAAGCGCCAGTGCCTGGCATCTCATAAAGCTGTGTGAGGCAATGGTTGTTTTGTGAGCTGTGCGCACATGGCCCATCTGTAAAAAAGTGTTCTCGCTCTTTGTGCGTCGTGCACTCCGTGCGCGCGGGGCCTATGCCGGGCGCCCTGTGCGGGGGATCACCTTATCCGAGGAAATCTTGGGCGACTTGCTCGTAGGCCATTGCCGCGAGTTCAAGGGAACGTAGCGACACATGTTCGTCGTGTCCATGAAACATTTTTCCAAATGTTTCCAGGTCAACTGTTTCGTCGTGCAGGGAGAATCCGTAGGCGACTGCTCCTGTCGTGCGATAGAAGCGAGTGTCTGTCGTGAAAGGTGCAATCCACGGTTGCAGACCGCATGGCCCCATAATACTGGCGGTTACTTTCTCGAGCGTGTCCCACAAGGGTGTGCGCACAGGAGAAATAGTTGCTTCGTATGACAAAATATCCGTGATTTCGGCGTCAGAAAAATAGCCGCCCAGTGCACTTCTGAGCTGGTTTTCCAGGTCTTGCCCTGTCTGGCCAGGCAACACGCGGACATCGATTTCCATTTCAGCTTCGTGAGGGATGACGTTGGTTTTCGTGCCGCCCTTTACCGTGTTAATGGAAAAAGTATTGTGCGTGCACGCATGCAGAACCCGGGCAGTTGCAGGATTTGTGGTGTGGATTTCTTCGATTGCTTCGTCGAGGTAGTGGGGGTCAAGCAGACGTTCTTTGAGGAGAGCGGGCACGCGTAGGCTCTCCACAAGTTCCTGCCATACCTGATTGACTTCAGCGGGTGGGACGTAGCGCGCAAGACGTTGCGCGGCATTGGCTGCCTTCACAATGGCGTTGTCACTCTGATAGGGCATGGAACCGTGCCCTGGAGTGCCAGAAAAACGCACCTTTTGCCACATGGGGCCCTTTTCCCCGATCATGACAGCAATCTTGCGTTCTGGATCTGTGCGCTGCCTGTCCCCAATGGCCGGGAGGAAAAATCCCCCTCCTTCGCCGATCACATAGTCAGCCCGGACGAGATCAGGGTGGTGGTCGAGCATCCAGGCTGCGCCGAGCGCTCCTCCGGCTTCTTCATCGGCCGGGGCAAAAAAAATGAGATCTCCGCGTGGCTTGAAGTTTGCTTTTGTGAGTGCGGCAAAGGCAACGGCCTGCGCTGCTGTTTGGTTCAACATGTCGACAGCGCCCCGTCCCCAGATGAGGCCGTCTGCGATTTCTCCCGCGAAAGGGTCGTGCGTCCAGTGTTTTTCGTCTGCGGGGACAACATCGAGATGGCCACAAAAACAGAGAGAAGGTGCATCGGGGTCGCTGCCTTCTCTGCGGGCGACAAGCGATGCACGGGTCGGTGCGGCCTCATGGATTTCGTATGCGACACCTGCCGCGTCAAAAAACGCAGCGAGAGTGTCGGCGGAGGCCCGCTCGTTCCCGCTTTCTCTCCGACCGTCGTTCACGCAGCGATTTTGAATGAGCGTTGCCACTAGCTCAACCACAGGACTTGAGGATGCTCGCATGAGTTCAGGTTACTGTTCTTTTTGCGGGTGTGTTACTTGCCAGGAGACAGGACGAGTCCTGTCTCCTGGCATGAGGGCGAAAGTCCAGTGATGACTAGTAGCGGTAGTAGTCAGGTTTGTAGGGGCCGTCTACCTTGACGCCGATGTATTCGGCCTGTTCCGGAGTGAGTTCAGTCAGCTTGGCACCAACTTTTTCAAGGTGGAGGCGGGCTACTTTTTCGTCAAGTTCTTTCGATAGCACGTACACCTTGCCTTTTTTGTATTTTTCGTTTTTTCGGTTTGTCCAGAGGTCAACTTGGGCAATTACTTGATTGCTGAAACTGTTTGACATCACGAAACTGGGGTGACCGGTGGCGTTTCCCAAGTTCAGCAGGCGCCCCTCCGAAAGCAGAATGATGGCTTTTCCGTCGGGAAAGATGATCTCGTCGACTTGGGGCTTGACGTTGATCCACTCCAAGTCGCGGATGCCGGTAACATCGATCTCGTTGTCGAAATGGCCGATATTGCCAACAAGCGCACCGTCTTTCATGCGATCCATATGAGAACGCATGATGATGTCCTTGTTCCCTGTCGCAGTAATGAAGATGTCAGCGTCTGCGACGACGTCTTCGAGAGGTGCGACTTGATATCCCGCCATTGCCGCTTGCAGGGCGCAAATGGGATCGATTTCTGTAATGACAACACGGGCGCCTTGTCCACGCAAGGACTGCGCACAGCCTTTGCCGACGTCTCCGAAGCCGCACACGACCGCAAGTTTCCCGCCGATCATGACGTCGGTGGCGCGGTTGATGCCGTCGATGAGAGAGTGACGGCACCCATAGAGGTTGTCGAATTTCGATTTTGTGACGGAGTCGTTCACGTTGATGGCGGCTGTCCCAAGGGTACCTGCCAGGGACATTTGGTTGAGACGGTGCACTCCGGTCGTGGTCTCTTCGGTGATGCCGACGAGATTTTCCAGGATGTCCTCGTGTTTCTCATGCACGCAAAGAGTAAGGTCTCCGCCGTCGTCGAGCAGGAGGTGTGGTGGCCCCTCAGGAAATTTCAGGGTTTGCTCTGTGCACCACCAGTACTCGTCTTCTGTCTCGCCCTTCCAGGCAAACACCGGTGTGCCGGTGGCGGCAATGGCTGCTGCAGCATGGTCTTGTGTGGAGAAGATGTTGCAGGAAGCCCAGCGAATATCGGCTCCAAGATGCTGGAGCGTTTCGATCAGCACTGCTGTTTGGATGGTCATGTGCAGAGAACCGGCAATGCGGGCACCGGTAAGAGGCGCAGTGTCACCGTGTTCTTTGCGCAATGCCATAAGGCCAGGCATTTCTTTTTCTGCCAGTTCGATTTCTTTGCGACCAAAGTCAGCGAGACTCATGTCGGCGACTTTGTAATCCACAAAATCCTGGCTACGTGGGGACTCGCCCATAGTGAAGAGTTCCTTTTCCGTTCCGTTGGATTTCGTGCTTTTCTGTGTTTCCCCGACTATGCCGCGTCTTTCGGCCTGACACATTTGTCTTGCACGGTTCCTGCATGGTGCAGAAGGCCAGAGCTGGTATATGCCGCGCAAACCCTTCTGGGAATTCTGGCGGCCCTGCTCTCGCGTCCTGATCCGGCATGCACAGTGGACACAGCAGACACAGTGGACAACGGTCAAGCTTGAAATCTGACAGTTCAGGGTTGTGGAAAAGCACGATCTGACGGGCCGGTGTCTTCAGACGAGTCGACGGCACGACACTCCCGTCGCGCTGTTTCGGCGTTTTTGGCGCCGTGGAGCGATAGTGGTGCGCTGCCGTTTCGGCCTTGTAACCTGCGCGTGGTGCCGCTATCTGTGGCACTGTGTGCACAGGTCCTCTCGCATTGTATCGACCGTGGGCTTTCCCGTCTCATCTTTGTTGTGTTTTTGTTGCGTTTTTGCGAGGTTTTCACGGTGACCGGCACAGCGCTCTCGACAGGCACTTGGACGGGCGTCGCGGGAAGAAACGCGACAACACCGTGGAAACCCTTTCCGACCGGAGAAAGAGCTGTCTCATGACAACGGGTCTGAGAGCAGGCGAAATACCTAGGCGGGGTGGGAGAGGGTATTGTGCACTTACTCGATTGAGGGACACAGCACAAGTGCTGTGTCCTGGGGAACTTTCGATCAGACCCCGGGATTCAGTCTTGGGCATCGAGCGCCTGACATAACAGTCGCTCTGCCTCCGGCGATTTCTTCCAGTCTCGAGTCGAGTGCCGCCAATACCTGTAGAACGCTTCAGGCGTCTCAAATTTACCGTTACCGGTTATCAGGTCATCAACGTTGAGAATAGACCCTATGTACTCGCGTGTAGCCGAGGCCCTCGATGCGATGCAATCTTCCAGGTCTCGTGGACAACGATCTGGATATCAGTGATGCGTTCCTGACGATCTGGAGCGAATGTGTAGATCACCACCATTGAGATGAGTTCTTGGTAATCGCCGAATGGCCGCAAAATCCCAGAGAACTTCAATTTCGACCACAGAAAGTAAGTATTTCCAGTGTAGAGAGTGAATCGATTATTGAGGTTGCCATTGAGCGTCCCGCTTTTCGTTACTTTCCGGCGAGCGCACTTGATGTCAACCGCTCTCGGTCCGCCTCCAAATGCTTCGCCGAAAAACTCGAGGTCTGGATAGGAGCGTTCAGTTCCTTCAGCGACTTCAGCGCCGTTGACCTGACGAACAGCCTGCACCAAGTGTTGACGCAGCTCGATCTCCATCACATTCGCCAGAGCAGCCGGCTCACTCGGTAGAGGGAGCAGATGGCCGAGATCGGTAAGCCGGCGACGTAGTTCCTCAGACGAATCAGCTTTTAGGGGCTAGGCGTTATGGGGCGCAGATTCGCGAAAAACGCCGACTATTGAAGGCCGCCAATCTTCGGTCTCGGCTCTCAACCATTCAAGAAGCGAGGAATCCATCTCCCGAAGATACTGGTACCGCCAACCGGTGTGAAAAATACTGGGAGAATCACTTCATCAGACAACGGCTGCCACCTCGGCGGCAACTTGCTGGGCCAGTAGCGGAGGCACAGAATTACCTAACTGTGACTGGATAGAAGAACGCTTTCCGACAAACTCAAAGTCATCGGGGAAAGTGAACAACCGGCGCAGCTCCGGAACGCGAAGTCGGCGGTTTTCCCAGTGAAACGGTCCAACATTTGGCCCTGGCTGCGCCTGGATAGTCGGGGATGGGCTATCCGGATTGAGCTTCAGTAGAAAGGACCAGTATCGGGAACGCCACTCAAATACGGGATTCGGATGGCCACGCTTCGCAGTGTAATAGAGATAGTTATCGCCTGGTGGGATCTCGTCGAGCAGGTGTCCCCACTGGCCTCGTACGATTTCTTTAGGCTCTGAGTCCGTTACAAGCCCCTCGAATACATCACCACTGGTCACATGAGGCAATGATCCCCCGCTTTTCTTCCGACGCTCCCAATTCCCATAATGAGTTGGCAGAGGAATTTCCGGCAGAGGTTCTCCTTTGCGAGCACCCACAATGAAAAGCCGAGGCCGGGCTTGGGCGACCCCGTAGTCGGCGGCGTTCAACACTTGCCAGCGGAACTGATACCCAGCATCGAGGATCTCCTTTTGCAGTTGCTCGAAGGCCGGTCGACTCGCCTTATTGTTGAACGTCAGGGCGTAAACGTTCTCGAGGATAAAGAAGCGAGGTTTTGCCTCAGCGAGAGTCGCTGTGTAAGCCTGCAGCAGACTCGCAGCGGGATCGATACCATCACGTTTCCAGTCCAGCCAGAACCCAGACTTGGAAAACGCAACACATGGGGGTCCGCCGACTAGAAGATCAGGTTTGCTACCTTGACCGAATCCCCCTGCTCGAAGGATGTCTTTCGTGGTAATGCCCTTGCCGTGACCTGTCGCCAATGGATACAGGTCAGCCCGCAGGACTTCGTTGAGGCCGGAAAAATACTCACCAGCGTTCTTTTCCATCGTGTCAGCGGAATCTTCATCCCAATCGACAGCAACGACGGTATGAAAACCCGCAGCCTCGATTCCAAGATCAAGACCTCCCGTACCTGAGAATAAAGAGATAGCTGAACCCAAATCCACAGTTCCGCATAGTATCTTGCTGCGATTGGAACTCTCATCCAAGGAGGGTCGGTAACACAGCTAGGACGCGAAAATGGCATGTCGTTGCGACTGAAGTCCTCACTCAAAGAAGAGTGATCAACCTCAGACTTCATACCAGTGAAATGGCAATCATTTTGACATAACCTCACGTGTCCAAGGTAGACAGGGGTATGACATAATCCTCAACAACGGGCACACCCCTTGACGCGCGTCCACCGCGGATCCCCAGCGGTTCGTTCGCTTCCAGCGAGGCTAGCCGAAAGCGGATGCAGCAGCAGCGACGAGCAGGAACCGAGTCAGAGATGGCAGTCAGGTGAGCGGTCCACGCGCTCGGGCTGCGGTATTTTGTAAACCGCCGACCGCTTCCTGCACTGCGCCGAAGTGCAGATCTTGTCTTTCTACGCACCCGTATCGCCGTATTCGTTGACGGGTGCTTCTGGCACGGCTGCCCTCAACATGGCAACGTCCGTCACAAGGAGAACACCTGGTATTGGCCCAGCAAGATCGCTGGCAACAAACGACGAGACGCCGACACCAACGTTCATCTCAAAGCAGGAGGCTGGTTACCGATCCGTATTTGGGAACACGAAGATTCTGCACAGGCAGCTCAGGAGATCGCCGTTCAAGTGTCACGTCGGTCAGCAGCCTGACACCGTAATTGGGGCTTTACCGGGCCTGACCAATACGTAGACCAATACGTAATAGAATGCTAGCGTCGCGCTCAGCCTCTGGACTGGGCGAGGATTGAAACAAACCATTGTGGCCCTTTACACAACAGATGATCCGTTCTTGGAGTCCTGTCTTCTGAGCTTTGCTCAGTTTTCACCAGGTTCGAACTATTGTCGCCCACCGCGCTCGTCCACCCCCGGCTTCGGGCGTTCCCGTCCAATCGGTGGTCGCCACCTTCTCCGTGTCTACTGGCAAGGATTGGGATAGCCCAGAGATATGAACCATCGTCCCCGCTTGATCCTGGGGACTCTCGACAACAAATGACACGAATGCACCAGCTTGTGAGTCACCAGCCTTCGTCACCGAGCCAAAGGCCGATCCTTGACTCCACTCGCTCGTGAGCGCTTCCCAGAACGGCCGGCAAAGCACTCTGAAGTCACACCACCGGCATCGCTCTGGGTTGGGGTTTGCTTCTGCAACGAGAGTCCTCGTGGTGATCGCTTTATTGAATGACGCTACAGCCGCTAATACTTCCTCTAGTGCAGCCTCGGCTTCCCCAGAGTCGAGCGGCTCGTTGTAACAACGGCCTGAGGTGTCCTCAACGGCGATGGAAGTTGGCCACTTGCCGGTGGTCCGGTGAACGAGGACGGCATAAAGCAATAGCTGCCTCCGCTGTTCCTCAGTGGGTTCCTTTTGGTGCAGCCCGGTTTTCAAGTCTACGACTCGGGTGGATTTGCCATTGGACTCGATCCGGTCTGGGCGTCCGGACAGGCCAGATTCAGGATCACGGAGCCCAATTTCGATACTGGGATCCGATTCAGACTTGGACCGCTGGACCGGGGACGCTGTGCGCAGCTGCATAGCTCGCCGGATAATGCGCGAGCGCGTCAGCATGTATCCAGGCCACTCAGCTGGAGGTGGCGGCACCACAGGGGACCAATCCTTGGCAAGACCCGCAACGCCGCGTTCGGTCTCCTCGTCCCAAAGTTTCTGGAGCAACTCTCTGAAAGCAGTTGGGTCATCCGGCCAATGCCTGTTCTTGAAAACGGCTTCGATCACAGCATGGGCGACCAGGCCAAGTGCAGTATAGGTACTTTGTCGCTTCCAGGATTTATGCTCTGGATCCCGAGTAAACCCGACTCGCAGCCGGCAAGCGAGCAGTTGGTTGGCAAGTGAGGGTGAGATCTCACTGATTGTCGTTGGGTTGGGGGTCGGGAAGTCAGTTGTTTTCACTGAGCAACTTAAAAATCCTGCCTGGAATGCGCTCCAGCACCCAAAGATCGGAAACGCATATTTTTGTCACGCCGAGATCCAAACGCGCAATATCGTAAGCCTCGGCTTGGGTCTCGTTCAGATACTTCTCATCGTGCATCCAGAGTGGATGGCCGAGTACAACTGCCGTCTGGTCGTTGTGCACAATAGCGTAGAGATCGCCCACCAGCTCGACCCGGTAAGGTAGGGCCTGCCTATATGCCCGAACGAACAGCTCGGCCTGTTGCTCGGCTCGGTCGAACCAGCGATGAGTGGGAAGAGAAGATCCAGCAGCAAGTGCTGCAACATCCAAGGCAAGTCGCCAATCGAGCGCGCCGTGGAGGCGGCGATTGTCCCAGCTTCGCAAGCAGTCAGGGCAGGATTCCCTGCAGTCAGCATGTGCTGGACTCTCGTACTCCTCGGTCAGCTCGCCGAGAATTCCCTCCAATACCTGCTTGAGGTTCGTCGCCCGGCTGAGTTCCGGCGCGTACCCGGCGCCATTCTCCAGCCGATCAGCGAGGAACACGCTGCGCGTCTCGAAGTCGCCAATGCGGATAGGCTGGAGACCAACCTGGAGTTCGTCGGATTGAAGATCAAGCGCAATCTGACAACCGCGCCGCATGATCTCGGCGAAGGACCACATGGCGTTCACTCCAGCAGGAGAGAGAAAGGGAGCCGTTGGTACGACGCCACTGTGCAGTGCCACCTGATGAAGAGAAAATGTCACGACATCAGTTGGCCTAATCTCTCCAATCGCCGTTGGATCGAGGCGAGTGGCTTCTTTCTCGTTGAACTTGATCTTGTTTCCATAGAGCGACTTGTCATCACAGACGATGGTGCCATCCTTTTGACGGAGCAAGGAGAAGAGGTTCCCGTGATTGTCGTTCATACGGATAACGTGGACTGGATCCTCCCAGTGCTCAACGACCATTGCGCCCACGACCTCGGTAGACCCGCTACCGGGTCGCATGCTGAACAAGGGAAATCCCACAGAGCCGGTACTCTCACCCAGGTCGTCGTAGTCTCGCGGACAATAAGAGGTACGGAAACCCAAAGGCTGATGTAGCGGCACAATTTCCAGCGATCCACTACAGACTGGGCACACCGGAAGTTCCTCTTCCTTGACGACCTCGACAAGATCGCATTCCACACAGCGGTAGAGGTCAATTTTTTCCCCCAGCGGATCAATTGGAGAAACCCCACGTGCTTTGATGTCGTACGCGGCGAAGCCCGTGCAAGTATGGATTGTCCCCTCGTTTGTCACCTCCGATCCCGGAGAGAAGCCTGCTATCGCATAGTCAAGGGGTCGGTTACTTACGGTGTACTTGTCGAGATCCTCGCGCGATCTAATCTGAGATTTGTAGAGATCGCGCACCCGAGTGGGAAAACCGAACATTGGGAGCAGCCCAGCGTTGGCAAGTAGCTCAGAAAGCTCTGACTGCAGGTAGTAGGGGCTCTCGACCCATTTGTCAATCTCGAGGACAAGTTCTGATCGATGCCAATCGGTGATTTTGCTGAGATCTTCATCGGTAATGCCAGTAAAGGCTCCAAGCCGGCAGATGACCTCATCTACATCGGGTGCTCTTGTGAGAAACTCGGCGACGCCTTGACGGTGTTTGGCTTGCCAGTCCTCGGTTTGTCCGAAGGCGCCATGAACCGAGTCGCGAACTCGCTCTGGTGACTCTGGGAGGGAGCGGAAAGCCCGTCGGAGAAGATCGGCACTTGCCACTCGACGCAAGATCCGGTCACGCCTCATATCAAGGAAAGGCTGTGGTGGAGTATCACCGGTAATCTTATGGGTGTGCTTGAAGTAAAAGTCATCATGTGCGCGATCGCGCACCAGGGTAAGGGCATAGGAGAAGGCCTGCCCCATACGACCGGCGCGGCCAACACGCTGCTGGTAGTTGAAGCGCTGGGGCGGGATGTTGGCCATCATCACCGAACGCAGCGAACCAATGTCGACACCCACTTCCATCGTGGTCGTCACGCTCAGCACGTCGATGCCATCACAGGTGGCGTTTTCTCTCGGGGGCGGACGAAAGGCTCCCTTGAACAAGCGCTGCCGCTGCCGCTGCCGCTTGAGTGGCTTGGTCTGCCCTGTGAGTTCTCGGACCCGTAAACGACGTGGGGGTAAACTCGCGAGCCAAGCGTAGTAGTTGGTCTTGTCGGAGGGGATCTCCTGATCGCTCAGACCTCTGGTGTTGCAGCTTGTACTTGAGCAGACGTTCGCGGACGGGTGGAGGTGGGTCTGCCCACAATTAGGGCAGACCCAGCGTGTTGGTGAGCTTGGGCGGACCACCTGTAAGGTGGACTTCCCCGGGCAGGTTGCCAGGATCCAGCCAGGGGCGATGCCACTGCGAAAAGTGAGCGCTACCTGGTCGATGAGGTCCTTTTCATTGCAACGCCCCACGGCGACGGCGCGCAGGTAGTCCCGCACAGCCGTTGGCGGGCAATCAGACCCGGAGTAGAAGCTGCCGTTGTACCGGCAGTTCGTGCCGAGGATACGGGTCACCGACCTGAGTACCTGTCTTGCCGTCTCAGCGTCAATTGGCCATGAAGACGTATTCGCTGCAGCAGGCTCGACGATGCCAAGACCGATCGATTCCAGATCCCGACCCGCACGATCGAAGAGACCCTCGCTGACTTTGATTGTCAAATGATTCTTTTGTCGTTGTTGGGTGTTGCGCGCGGTATTGGAATCGACCTGATCCCACGCCTCGGCCTCGGGCGCTTCCCACGCCTGATACCACGGAAGGTCACGCCCGATGATCTGCTGGAACGATGCGTCGGGTCCGGCGGGATTCACCCCGATTGCAAGAAGTTCGGAACTCAGAAGAGAGAGAAGATCGCTCCAGGATACGGACTCTGCGTGTTTCGCTTCGAATATCGCAATGCGAGTGAGGTCCTCGTCTGTCGGAACATTGGCATGCTTCTTCACGAATGCCTGAGAAAGCTGGATATCGTCAGCGACGGTTTGATCAAACAGTTTTCGTTCCTCGAGCCCGAGGGAAGAAACATTGATGGAACCACGCCGTATGATGTCGGCGAGATCCTCCTTTTCTTGAAGGACCTGTCGGATCAATTGCCGCACGAGGTCGCTGAAGTGGTTCAGCTCGACCCCACTCGCTATGCGCGCCGCGTCATCGCGACTATCCGTGAAAACAATCAGGCGTGACTCTTCGACCGTCTTTCCCATGGAGCGATACAGCTGTGCCATCAGCAGCTGGACTGATTGGGTAAGGCCCGAGGTATGGGCCCGGATCGGGCTGCGGACCTCCCCGGCGTAATAGGTCGTTCCGTTCAGATGGGCCACGCGCTGGTCACAACATGGGCAATGTACAGGGAGTGAGGGTGTGCGAAGTTCTCTGTTTGTGGGAATACCGACGAGGACCATCCCGGACCCTTTGCCTTGTGGCGGGGTCAATGTGCCGAGCAATGGGTCGTAGTCAACGGCGGCGAAACCGATCTTGGACTTTTTGCCGTCAGGCGTTGACGGGCTCCAGGTGCAACTGGTTTTGGTGAGGCCTGGTCGATACCACCGGTAGTCCCTGTGCAATCGCTTGAACACCGGCACAGCGCGCTCGACAGGCACTTGGACGGGCGTCGCGGTAAGAAACGCGACGCTATTCATCTCGGCGCCAACATAGCCACCGAGGCTGATATCACCACACTCGAAACAGTACAAAAGATCGAGCACACGACCGCCGCATGTGCAGGTCGAAGTGGCAATTGTGAAGAGGCGACCGATTCCTGGATCCTCCTTTCGATCGACCTGATCGCACTGAGGATTGGAGCAAGCCCATAGGCCGCGGAGGGTGCGCACGAACATATGAGCCCGCAGCGGCACCGACTTCGGCCCTAGCTCCAAGCGCCCTAGCACCTCGAGCACCTTTTCGAGAGCCCCTTCACTATCGCTCTCGCCGAAGAGTCTCTTGGCAATCTTCTGTAAAGGTGTCGGTCTGATCCGACCGTTCTCATCGCGGCACGAATTGGCGACAGCGGCTGGGAGCGCAAAGTGATTGAGTAGGTCGGTGCTCGCTTCCTCTTCCTCCATATTGGAACAAGTGCTCAAGAAGTCGGACCGGGAGATCGGCAGGTCCGCCTCGATCAGGCATGGCTTTCCTGACGTGACATGGAAAGAGGAACGGGGTACACCGAAGAACTGCTCTAAGTAGTCGAGTCCCGACGCATCATCGCTGAGGGACGCCGAGGTGGCGAGGCAGCGCAGTTGGGGCGAGTCATGACGCAGCCCAAGGCGCCCCAGAAGGTTACGCACAATCATGGCGACCTCCGATCCCTGCGTCCCACGGTAGAGATGGAGCTCGTCAATCACAAGGGAGAGAACGTGACGCTCATCGTGTGCAAGCCACCGCCGCGTCGCGTCGAACAATGGCTCCTCGACGTCACGCATAAGCATGACATTAAGCATCGAGTAGTTTGTCACCAGCAGGTCGGGTGGGTCGGTCACCATCTCCCAGCGTGTCAGCATCTCACCCTGACGGGGATCGGAGAACTCTGCGAGATCAAGACTCTTTGTTTTGAGAAGATCGTCATACTCTGATGTCATATACCGAAGTTGGTGAGCAACCTCCTCCACACGTTTCTTATCCTTCGAACTCGATGGGGGCTTGCCATTACCCAACGTGGAACTGGTATACCGCCCGAACCAAAGCTGACGGTCCCCCGACATGGCAATCGAGCGGATAGCCCTGCGCAACCGTGTCATCTGGTCCTCTACCAGGGCATTTGTCGGATACAAAAGGATTGCCCGAACAGCAGCACTGCGCTTTGAGCCGCGTCGACAACTATGCCAGGAGGAACCCCCTGGATTCTCCCACCATCTGTGAATGGAAGCATCCGCCGGCCAAGTCAAAGACTCCGCGACAATCCGCGTGAGAACAGGCAATAGGAACGACTCAGTTTTGCCTGAACCCGTGCCCGAAGTCACGACGATGTTCCGTCCTTCGGCCAGACCGGGCTGAAGCGACTGCCGCAGCGCCTCCGCCTGATGCGAACGAAGCCGGTACGGCTCACCTGTCTTCGTGTAGATGCCAAAGAGCGCTTCGCCCACGATGTTGCCAACACGCTGATCGATTTCAAGTGCCGCGATCTCTTCGGCTAGCTCAACAGTGGCAGCATGCGGAAGCACCGGTTCGAGCAGCACGTCGGTAAAGAGCAGGCCTGGGTTGGAAAGCAAGCGCCGACGCTCGTTCATCAGCTCCTTTGATCGGAGAGAGTAGGCAGTGTCGATATAGCGCAGGTAAGCGTTCTTGATCTCCTCGTAGACACGTAGCGGGTTTGTGGTCGTCAAGTGGCTCCTCCGATCATGACATCAGCAAGTAGTTGAGATGGCCGGCAAGCTTCTTCGGTACGTTTCGGTATTCGAGGATATGCTCCTCGGTATTCTCGACAGGGGGATAGCCAGAGGCGAGCACTGCAACTCGACCATAAAGTCCAGGGAGGTCAGCACCAAGCGGGACATACAGGACCTGTTTCTCGGGGTTGTAGCCAACAAGAGATCGTCTGGAATCCGCTGCAGCCAGATACTTGACAATCCGAGCGTCACCGAGTATCGCTTGCATGGCACCGAGGTCCTTGGCGTCTCGGTAGATATAGGTATGGGTGAAATTCGTCAGGCGGAAGGCTCCTGGATATTCGGCGTGCGATACCTGTTCGAATTGGGCAGTCAGCGTATTCCATGTTTCGTAACTCCGAGCGGTGACGGCGCTGGTCATTGGTAAGCCTTTGCGCGCTTGGCTCAAAGGAAGTAGACAGGTGCACAGTCGCTCGGCAGCATGTGGGATGAATCGTGTGCGCTTGTCGATTGTTCTCTCAATATGGATGACCAGTTTCTCAAGCTCCGGCTTCAGCAAGCCGGTCACGCGCATCACAGGCGGCGCGTCGACATCCTTCTCGGTGGCCAGTGTGCCTTTGCATCCCCAGACATAGTCCTCAACGGCAACCATCATGCGTTCGCTACGGAAGCCGACCATTACCGCCGACCCGTCAGCCAACCCAACCACAAGCGGGTCTGCAACCTCCCAGCTTGTTGTCTTGAAAGAGTGAGAACTGCGCTCCACCTCAATGTGTTCAAGCAGTTCCAGCTTGCGTTCAAACGCATCACTAAAAAGGTTTGTTGTCTCCATCTGCAATGCGATTCGGGCAAGCGCTGATGCTGCACCCATTCCGACATGGCACACCGCGTCGAATGCTGCCGCCCAGTCGATCGATGCAGTTGTACGGACAGGAGTAACCCCGGATACGTTGATCCTGGGAGGAAGCGTGTTTGACTTCCTGCGAGTGGCTTTGCTCTTCCCGTGCATCGCTGGGTACCGCTTGACAAGTCCACAACACGTACAGACACCCTTGACAGTGCTCACCTCCGAAGTCGCCATCTCAAGACTCATAAGATGAGCTCCCGTCACCATGCATGAATTCTGCTCAGGTGCCGGGAAGTTGACCTGATCTGGGGGGATGCGCTGCTTTGTTGGAGTTTTCCGAGCGACATACCAGCCGGGGACCGCAGGCGGGTCGGCACCGTTGAGATCAACACTGATCTCGCAAGCGCGATCGAGAGCATCCGCGTTTGTAGTGCGGATCGCCATCAGTCCAAAACCCTGGGCATCGGGGTCGTGAGCGATCGGAAGAAGGTCATGATCGACAGAAACAGCCGGGTTGTCAGCTGATCGCAGGCGGAGTGTCTGCACGCGGATCGGCTCGCCGTCCTGATAGATGCTGATCTCGTAGTCACCATCGAGGAGCATCTCCTCGGCGAGATCCCAAATGAGCACTGCCCCAGACCCTACGGTCTTACGCTCGTGCGGGATTGGTGACGTGAACGATCGCGTGCAGATGATCGATGCCCTTAGCTCCGCTTCGACATCAACCGAGACTCTGAGTTCTGGAGGCAGTGCGCTCGACCATTTGGCAATATGGCCAGGGAGTCGTAGTCCGCCCTGCAGTATCACCTGCGATAACGCGATCGGCTGGAAAACGTTGAGGTCGACAAGCAATTTGCTCCGCTGCTCGACCGGGATCGAGGAGAGGACCTGCACATTTGTGAAAAGCGTCCACTCGTCAGGAATACCTTCGAGGTCGTCGTTCGCGATGAAGCCGGGCCTCGCTACCACCTCGAGAAGCTCGATTACCTTGGGCACAATCTCGCTGCGCACCAACACGAGAAGCTCCTCGCCGAGCTGTGCTCTTTCGCATTCAACAAAAGACATGAGGAGGTTGTCGTAGCGCATGGGTACAATCCGCCGAGGACGACGTCGCAACGGTCTGCTCTGATTGGCTCTCTGAAGAGTCACGTCACCACGAAGAAAAGTGGCCGTATGAATTGCATCAGGGTCGGCAAGAGTGAGATACCCAGACGCCATTGGAACAAGCTCGAGTGATCCGACTGCAGTTCCCCCGGCACCAATAACCTCGCACAGCTCAACGTCCGCGGTGCTGTGTGCAAGTATCACAAGGCCTATGTCGAGGCGACGTACAGGGAACGTCCGCAGGACAGCCTTCGCGCGGACCATGTCCGCAGCCACTCGGCTATTGTTGTCTGACGTCAACGGCGTTACCGGAATGCCATCCCATGACTCGAGCGTGAGTAAAGCGACTCGGATGATACGTTCCCTTGCCTCAATGTCGCTCCTCCAGAGCCGCTTGAGCGTGTTGCTCACAGGACACGGCTTTCTTGACATCCACTCAGCGATCAAGTTCTTCATATCGAACGCGGGAAGCGAGCTTCTCGGCGGGAGGGAATTGAGAGCGAAGAGATCTCCGAATCGCTTTCGATCCGTCTGACGAACAAGTGCCTGTGAGAGGGGAAAGCCAATATGTGCATGCTTGAGCGCGAAG
>Ga0209344_10003317_pt1 | contig 16114 bp, 9 predicted proteins | sample Cruoilmetagenom6_FD_187293 | JGI IMG/M metagenome (GOLD analysis project Ga0209344, IMG submission 187293) | Oil polluted marine microbial communities from Coal Oil Point, Santa Barbara, California, USA - Santa Barbara Oil Seep Sample 6 (SPAdes)... | ecosystem: Environmental > Aquatic > Marine >...
TAATTTTTGGGGTTCCCGACCCCGGTTATAATTAAGGACGGCAAAGATAGTATATTTTCTTTTTGAAATTCAACCAATTAAAGTTTTTATTTTACATTTGTCAAAATCCCTAAATACTCCTTAACCGATGAAAAAGTTTCTATTTGTTCTTTTAGCTGCCCTTTCGCTTATTTCGTGCGAAGATACACAAACCAATGAGCTTGCCCTACAGGCCAAAGTAGATGATAGACTATATACATCAGCCGATGCGCGTGCCGCATTGAATGACGATGGCACTCTTACCATCCAAGGTTTTAATGACGAAGAGTCTATGACTATCCAACTCTCACGTTTGGACGAAGGCAACTTTAGCATTGGGCAGGGCAGCGCCAATTATGCTGTTTATGAAGATATGGGCGGAAATATATATACCACTAATCCAAATGGAGAAGGTGTTGTGACTATTTCAGAACTTAACGAAACCAATAAAACACTTTCGGGAACATTCAATTTTAATGCCTTTTTACCGGGAATTGACACTATCTATGTTTCCAAGGGCATCCTTTATAATGTGTCATATACTGGTGGAGATATCGTGGATCCCACAAATGCTGGCTTGTTTAGCGCTAAGGTGGATGGCAATCCTTATATTCCGGTTATCATATCTTCACGTAATACAGGGAATACGATTATAATTTCTGGAAGCACGGCCAATGCCACCATGGTAATTTCAGTTACCGCAGGGGTAGAGCCGGGTGAATATATTTTGCCTAGAGGAGGTTTTTCAGCAAAATACCAAGGGGTATCGGGGCCTGAAGACACGGTTGAGGGATTGATAACCATTCTGGAGCACAATGTTTCTGAACAGACTATAAAAGGGACCTTTTCCTTTATAACAAATAGGACAGAAATTACCGAAGGGGAGTTTGATGTTACATATTAGTTAACCTCCAACCTTCTATTTCCCACAAAAGGTTAAAGCTTGTTAATTTACACTAAACTTAGGTTAATAATTCGTTGAAAGCCTTTATTCATGGTATATTAAGATATATCCGAATGAAGTTGAACAGTTGTCTTTAGCGGAATGATGATGAAGAAAACAACTGTATAATTTAAAACGAAAGAATATGAAGTTTACTGAAAAAATGTCGAACAAGTTAAACGAACTGTTAGAGAAAAATTATGACGCTGAAAAGGGTTATAAAAAAGCAGCTGAAAATGTTGACAACACAAAGCTGAAACAATTCTTTAACGAACAAGCACAGAAAAGATATGATTTCGGTCACGAAATAAAGAACGAAATCAAAAACTACGGCGAAACTCCAGATAAAGGTGGAAGCACCAAAGGAGCAATGCACAGAACTTGGATGGATATTGAAACCGCCTTTTCTTCCAATAATGAAGAAACAATTTTAGAGGAAGTCCAAAAAGGTGAAAAAGCTGCTGTTGAAGAGTACAATGAAGTAATTCAAGATACAACATTGCCGCCTACAACACAGAAAATTCTAACCGACCAGCGTGACGCCATCCAGAATGCGTGCCAAAGTGCCAAAAACTTTGAAGCTGTAGTATCCTAATAAATAATCTTGAAAAAGAAGAAAGAAAACCGTTTTCGGAAATACCGGAAACGGTTTTTTATTGTGAACAACTCCTAACAATTTAACTTTCCAAAAGCGGGAGGTTTTTCTATTTTTACTTCCTTGTTTCGACCCTTCGACTGCGCTCAGGGTGGAAAGTTCAAAAATCGTCAATAATCAATCGTAAATCATAAATCAGCATGTATTTAATCTTCGATACAGAAACTACCGGTCTTCCCAAACGCTACAATGCTCCAGTAAGCGATAGCGATAACTGGCCGCGCTGTATCCAGATTGCATGGCAGTTGCACGATGCAAACGGAAAACTCTTGGAGCATCAGGATTATTTGGTAAAGCCCGAAGGGTTCAATATTCCTTTTGATGCTGAAAAAATTCATGGAATTTCTACTGAACTTGCCATTGCCGAAGGCGTGCCTTTAAAAGAAGTTGCCGAAAAATTTCAAGAAGCCCTTTCAAAAACCAAGTTTATTGTTGGCCAGAATGTAGATTTTGATGTGAATATAATGGGCGCGGAATTTTTCCGGTTAGGGATTGAAAACCCACTGCCGAAACTTCCCGTTTTGGATACTTGTACTGAAACTACAGCACAGTTGTGCCAAATTCCCGGTGGGCGTGGCGGAAAGTTTAAACTGCCAACCTTAACAGAACTGCACGAGTTTCTTTTCAGTGAACCTTTTGCCGAAGCCCACAACGCCACCGCAGATGTTGAGGCGACCACGCGTTGCTTTTTGGAATTGATTCGTAGGCGGATTTTTACGATTGAGGAATTGGACGTACAGCCGGATTACTTCGAAAACTTTTCCGAAGCGAATCCGAAAACCATTGAATTAATTGGGCTTGAACATATAAACCTGAAGAAGGCTTCAGAGCAAATCAGGAAGCAAATGCAGGCCACTGCCGATAGCGACAGAATTTCTTCTGAAGAAATAAAAGAAAACGTAGCTACGCTCGAGGATGCACCGTTTGTGCACCTTCATAACCATTCGCAGTTTTCCATTTTGCAATCCACTTCCAGTACCCAGGATTTGGTGAACGCCGCCATAGAAAATAATATGACGGCAGTGTCCATAACCGATTCGGGAAATATGATGGGCGCCTTCCATTTTGTGCAGGCTGTTTCCAATTACAACAAATCCTTGGCCGATTTGCCCAAAAATGAGGATGGAGAAATTTCGGCACAGCCCATAAAAGCGATTGTTGGCTGTGAATTTTTTGTGTGCGAAGACCATCTCAATAAAAACCATAAAGACAACGGTTACCAGATTGTGATGCTCGCCAAAAATAAAAATGGTTATCATAATTTGGCTAAAATGGCATCAATAGCATACACTGAGGGCTTTTATTATGTACCGCGGATTGATAAAAATATAGTCGAAAAATACAAAGAAGATATCATAGTTTTAACGGGAAGCCTTTACGGCGAAGTGCCCGGAAAGATTTTAAATATTGGCGAGAATCAGGCAGAGGAAGCTTTGCTTTGGTGGAAGGAAATGTTTGGCGAAGATCTTTACGTGGAAATTATGCGCCACGACCAAGAGGACGAAAAGCGCGTAAACCCCGTGTTGATTGAGATGGCAAAGCGCAATAATGTAAAACTAGTAGCCTGCAACAATACCTATTATATTAAAAAAGAGGACGCCAATGCCCACGATATTTTGCTGTGCGTAAAAGATGGTGAAAAACAGGCAACACCCATTGGTCGCGGTCGCGGTTATCGCTACGGTTTGCCAAATCAGGAATACTATTTTAAGACGCAGGACGAAATGAAGTCGTTGTTCAAAGATCTTCCAGAGGCGATTTTGAATATTGAAGAGGTCGTTTCCAAAATCCAGCCTTTTAGTTTGCATCGCGATGTATTGCTTCCCAATTTTGGTATTCCCGGGAAGTTCCTGAATTCCGAAGACATTGACGGTGGTAAGCGTGGGGAAAATGCCTATTTGCGCTACTTAACCTATGAAGGTGCCAAAAAAAGATATCCGGAATTATTGGAGGTTTCCTATGAAGCGTTGACTGATTTTGAAATTCCCGAACAAGCTTCACAGCGTGTAAAGGAAATAAAGCAGCGCCTCGATTTTGAGCTGGAAGTAATCGCCAATACAGGCTATCCCGGCTACTTTTTGATTGTACAGGATTTTATTGCCGAAGCCAGGAAAATGGGTGTTTCCGTAGGGCCGGGCCGTGGTTCGGCTGCGGGTAGTGCAGTGGCCTATTGCTTGGGAATCACAAATATATGCCCTATTAAATACGATTTGCTTTTTGAGCGTTTCCTAAATCCGGACCGGGTGAGTATGCCCGATATTGATATCGATTTTGATGACGAGGGCCGAAGCAAGGTAATGGATTACGTGATAAACAAATACGGCAGCAACCAAGTGGCACAAATTATCACCTACGGAACGATGGCGGCAAAATCCTCCATTCGCGATACGGCGCGGGTTTTGGATCTGCCGTTGAATGAAGCCGATCGTATTTCGAAATTGATTCCGAATATGACCAAACTGAACAAGATTTTCGGTTTGAGCGATGCGGAATTGCGAAGCCGTTTCCGTAGCGATGAGCTTCCAAAAGTGAACGAGCTTTTAAATCTTTCCGAAGGAAGTGATCTTGAAGCCCAAACCATAAACCAGGCAAAAATTCTCGAAGGGTCTGTTCGAAATACAGGAATCCACGCCTGCGGGGTAATTATTACGCCAAGCGATATTACCGATTTCGTTCCCGTCGCAACCGCAAAGGATTCAGATTTATACGTTACCCAATTCGACAACTCGGTTGTGGAAAGTGCAGGTTTGCTGAAGATGGACTTTTTAGGGTTGAAAACGTTGACATTAATAAAAGACACGGTAAAACTTGTAAAACACAAACACAATATAGACCTCGATCCGGACAACTTTCCGCTCGACGATGAAAAAACATACGAGCTATTCCAAAGAGGGGATACGGTTGGGATTTTTCAGTACGAATCTGCAGGAATGCAGAAATATATGAAGGAATTAAAGCCGACGGTCTTTGCAGATTTGATTGCGATGAACGCGCTGTATCGCCCGGGTCCGATGGAATACATTCCAAGTTTCGTAAGAAGAAAACACGGCGAGGAAGAGATTGAATACGATCTTCCCGCGATGGAGGAATATTTAAAGGAAACCTACGGAATCACGGTCTATCAGGAGCAGGTGATGCTTTTGTCGCAAAAACTTGCAGGATTCACAAAAGGTGAAGCCGACGTATTGCGGAAGGCGATGGGGAAAAAGCAGAAAGCGGTACTGGATAAAATGAAGCCGCAATTTGTTGCCCAAGCTGCCGAAAAAGGACACGATCCCGAAAAACTTGAAAAAATTTGGAAGGATTGGGAAGCCTTTGCGAGTTATGCCTTCAACAAATCGCATTCCACTTGTTACGCTTGGATTGCCTATCAAACGGCGTATTTAAAAGCGCATTATCCCGCGGAATATATGGCAGCGGTGCTTAGTAATAATATGAGTGATATTAAGCAAGTCACTTTCTTTATGGACGAATGCAAACGGATGGGGCTAACGGTTTTGGGCCCCGATGTGAATGAATCTTTTCACAAATTTACGGTGAATGATCAAGGCGCAATCCGTTTTGGAATGGGCGCGGTGAAAGGTGTTGGTAGCAGCGCCGTGGCAACTATAGTTGAACACAGAAAAGATGGAAAATACAAGTCGGTTTTTGATTTGGCAAAGCGGATTGATCTTCGTTCCGCCAATAAAAAAGCTTTTGAAAACTTAGCGCTTGCAGGTGGTTTTGATAGTTTCGATACACACCGAGCACAATATCTGCACGATGATGGCGATGGGGTGATGTTTATAGAAAAAGTGCTTCGCTATGCCGCAAAATACCAAGAAACGCAGAACTCTTCACAAGTAAGTCTTTTTGGTGATGCCAGCGAGGTGCAAATTCCCGAGCCCGAAGTTCCGCCCTGCGAGGAATGGGGCACGATGAAAAAGCTGAAGCAGGAACGCGAAGTGGTTGGGGTTTATATTTCGGGCCATCCCTTGGACGATTTCAAAATTGAAATGAAAAGTTTTACGAATTGTAAGGTTTCGCATTTCAATCATTTGGAAGATTTCATCAATAAGGAAATGTGTTTTGGGGGTGTGGTGAGCGATGTGCAGCATCGGGAATCTAAAGCAGGAAAGGGTTGGGCTATTTTCACCGTGGAAGATTATGAAGACAGTTACGATTTCAAAATTTTTGGAGAGGAATATTTAAAGTGGCGCCATTTCTTGGTTCCGAATAGCTTCATTTACGGACGTGTTTTTGTGAAGGAAGGATGGACCAATCGAGAAACAGGTAAAAAAGGAGAGCCTAGACTTCAATATAATAGCATCCAATTGCTTCACGATGTAATGGAAACCCACGGAAAAAAATTGACCATTACCATGCCTTTAGCTGATTTAAAGGAAGGAAAAATAGATTCGCTTAAAGATTTGGTAAAAACCCATAAAGGCGAAAAACAATTGTTTTTTGTGGTTTATGAAAATGATGAAAAGATCCACCTAACCATGCCCAGCAGAAAGCATAAGATCAATATTTCAAAGGAGTTGTTGGATGAATTGGAACGAGAACAGTTTCACTATAAATTAAATTGATGCCAGTAAGTAGAGTCAAGACCAAGAGCTAATAGCCAAAAGCGAACAGCAAACAATAAAAATAAACAATACAATCATTTCCTAAACATATATTAACGCAACGGGATTTGGTATAAAATTTAACTATTTTTGAAATTCATTAAAAACAAAGATTATGGCATTAGAAATAACAGACGCAACATTTGAAGAAACGGTTTTGAAAAGTGACAAACCGGTATTGGTTGACTTTTGGGCAGCCTGGTGCGGACCTTGCAGAATGGTAGGGCCCATCATTGAAGAAATAAGCAAAGAATACGACGGTAAAGCCGTGGTAGGAAAAGTAGATGTGGATGCAAACCAAGAGTTTGCTGCTAAATACGGGGTGAGAAACATTCCAACCGTTTTGGTATTCCAAAATGGCGAAGTAGTGGGCCGTCAAGTAGGCGTTGCTCCTAAAAACGTATATGCTGAAGCGATTGATTCGCTTTTGTAAAATATCTAGAAAAGAAAAATTAAACCCTAAAAGGCTTGGCTTATTGCTGGGCCTTTTGTTATTTTTATATTTGTCCCTTACGGGTACATTAGGGGTATGCTTTTATAAATGGGAACATCCCCCTGACCCCCTTCAAAGGGGGAATTTATTTTAACTAAAAAGAACATTTGTAAATGGAAAAAACAAATAAAGTACAAGATAAAATAGACGGCAAGTTACTGGAGGAACGCAAAGTGTTTCTTTGGGGAATGGTAGATGATAAGAGTGCCCGCCACGTTGTGGACAGGCTGATGTATCTGGACGCGCTGAACCACGATGAAATTAAATTCTACATAAACAGCCCCGGCGGTTATGTTACTTCTGGGTTTTCAATATATGATACTATTAAGCAGTTAAAAAGCCCGGTCTCTACAATTTGTACCGGTTTGGCGGCATCTATGGGCAGTATTTTGCTTTCAGCAGGAGAAAAGGGAAAACGTTTTATACAGCCGCACGCCCGTGTAATGATCCATCAGCCAAGTGGCGGTGCAAGGGGTGTTGCCAGCGATATTGAAATTACTGCTCAGGAAATTTTAAAAACAAAAGAGATAAGCGCACGGATTTTAGCTGAAAACTGCGGGCAAAAATTTGAAAAAGTAATGAAGGATTTCAACCGCGACCATTGGATGAATGCTGAGGAATCTGTAGCGTATGGAATAGTGGACGGGGTGTTAAAATAAAAAGGACGAACCGCGACATCTGGAGACAAAACGTGAAATTTAAAACTGTAAGAATGAAGAAAGCAGCAATCGTATTTACTATAGCCGCAACCGTTTTTTTTGGATGCAATAATGGCAAAGAGAAAGAAACTTCTTCCGAAGAGACTACGGAAACTATTGAAAATTCCGAAGTTGTTGATTCGCACAGCTCTGAAAATTCATTGGATTGGGCAGGAGTTTATGAAGGCACAACGCCCTGTGCAGATTGTACGGGAATCAAGACTGTTTTAGAGTTAAAAAACGACAAAACCTTTGTGCTTTCAAAAAGGTATTTGGGAAAACCCGAAAGCGAAAATGAATTCACGCAAACGGGAAATTTTGTGTGGGATCATACAGGTTCAAAAGTACTTTTAAAGTCAGAAAACGATACGCTTCAATATAAAGTTGGGGAAAACCAATTGTGGATGCTGGACAGATGGGGCAATCTTATAACTGGTGATTTGGCAGAACTGTATATTCTGAAGAAAACACTACAATAATGATTTTCGCAATTGAATATTGAAAATGAGCCTTCGACTGCGCTCAGGGTGACAGAATATAGAAAAGTAAATAAACGACCCTTCAACGGAGCTTGTGCTGAGCGAAGCCGAAGTGCTCAGGGTAGCAGATGAATATAGAAAAGGAAATAAATGAAATTACAGGTTTTAAAAACCTGGAGCTGCTTGCAAAACAAGTGGTGGAGGGCTTTATTTCTGGACTTCATAAGAGTCCGTTCCATGGGTTTTCCGCAGAATTTGCCGAGCATAAAATTTACAACAACGGTGAAAGCACCAAACATATAGACTGGAAGCTTTTTGCCAAGACCGATAAGCTTTACACCAAGCGTTACGAAGAAGAAACCAACTTGCGTTGCCATTTGATTGTGGATAACAGCAGCTCGATGCACTATCCAAAACTGAAGCAATTCCATATAAATTCCTTGAACAAAATTGGGTTTTCAGTACTAGCTTCCGCAGCCATTATGAACTTGATGAAGCGACAGCGCGATGCCGTGGGATTGAGTATTTATAGTGATAACTATGAGTTTTATGCTTCTGAAAAGGGAAGTGAGCGACACCACCAAATGCTGCTTCAAAGGTTGAACGAGGCCTTACTTTCTCCAAAAGAAAAATCACAAACCAAAACGTACGAACATCTTCATTTAATTGCTGAAAAACTGAAACGGCGTTCGCTAGTGTTTCTGTTTACTGATATGTTTCAAAGTGATGCAGAAGCGGAAAAGCTTTTTGAGGCACTTCAGCATTTAAAATACAACAAGCACGAAGTAATTTTATTTCACACTTTTGATAAAAAGCGTGAGGTAAACTTTGATTTTAGCAACCGTCCAAAGCGTTTTGTAGATGTTGAAACCGGGGAACATGTAAATCTTTATGCAGATAATATTAAGGAGCAATACGAAGAAGCAGTTCAAAATTACTTTACCGAGCTGCAATTGCGCTGTGCGCAGTACAGAATAAAGTATGTTTTGACCGATATAAACGAAAGTTTCAACAAAATTTTGACAACCTATCTAGTAGAGCGTCAGAAGTTTGGATAAAAATTATTATTTTTTAAAAAAATAGTTTGCGAAAATGAAATGGAGTGGTATATTTGCCACCGCTTAATACAGCAAGGGAGTATTCCCAAAAAGTATGGTAACAATTTTTCACTTTGCCCAACTGTTGTTGGGGTCCCGATTTATCTGGATTGAAAATTTGGTCTGGTAGTTCAGTTGGTTAGAATACCTGCCTGTCACGCAGGGGGTCGCGAGTTCGAGTCTCGTCCAGACCGCAAGAAAAGTCTCACGAAAGTGAGACTTTTTTTTTGGACGAATGAGAAGTTTATCCTGAGCCTTTTACATATCTTTTATAGTAAATGGAAGTACTCAAAAAAATTACTCTTTGATAAATTTCAAAATGCAATTTTTCTGTTCCACATCTGTGACCTTCAAAAAATACATTCCCGACTCAAGTTTTTCGATATTTAGAACTTGAACCCCTTTTGGATTTTCTACAGTAAAAAGCAGTTGCCCCAAATTATTAAACACTTTTGCGTTAACAAGTGTAGCAGTGCTCTTTATATTTAAAATTTCACGCGATGGAACGGGGTAAAGCGCAATGGAATTTGCAGTATTTTCCTCTACCCCCAAATTGTCAATTACCGTAGTAATAACAGTATTGGTAATTACGGGAGGATTAAAGTCGAAATAAATAGCGGCGTTGTTTCGTATAAAATCTCCCACTTCTATATCGCTTTTGGGCTTAATTTTATATTGGATATAGCCGTGGGATCCAGCTTCATTACTTGTGGAATCAGGCAGGTTGATGTTGTTGAAGATAAATTCCACTTGATTGCCATCGGTAATCTCGACCCTGTTGGTATGGCTTATATTTTCAATCTGCAAGGTATTCCAGTCCAAATTTGAATCCAGTTCATTGCTTACGCTCACATTAATTGCAGAAGCAGTTCCAGTGTTTTGAAAACGAATGATGTAATGCAGATACTCATTTACCTCCTCTATGGAGATGCTTTCGCCTTCCAGCACTTGAATATCATTAGGATCGTAGGAACCAATGACTGTTTGTTCTAATGGAAACGTATTATCGGCTTCCGTCATATCCCCACTCATTGGAGCTATTGTTGCATTAAAGAGCAATATGTCATCAATCTGCGTGGTAGGTGGGGTAGCTATCTGAAAGCTTAAATTAATGCTTCTTGTTTCAAAAGGCCTAAAATTGGTATAATCAAAGGTTACCGTATTGTTGGTTTGTGAACCCACAGGTTCGCTTGCCGTTAGAAAATCTAGGCGTATGTCATCAAAGGAAATGACAATATTTCCATCAAGAACAGTAGTTCCCACATTATTGAATACTATTTGATAGTTAGCCTCAAACCCTGGACGTGCATCGCCCAAGGGATAAAAAGTAATGTTCAGATCGTTTATTACGGCAGTAGGCTCAACACAAAAATCTCCTGTGTCGGTATTGTTTTGGCCCACAAAGGTAGAAGTATGAAAGGATGGATTGGGGGAATAGTAACTCGGCAATTCAGAATTTAAGGTAGTGGTGAAGGTACCTTCGTTGGTATAGAGCTGGTATTCTCCATTGGGTTGGGTGAAGGTTGCAAAGCTATGGGTGCCATTATCAGCAACCACCATAAGCTGCCTCATTGGTTCATCATTGCTTGTGCAGCCGTTGCTGTCCAAATCGAGCGTTACGGTACCGTTTATCGTATTGCCCAAGCGGCCAAAGTTTTCGTACCACTTCAAATTATCTCCCCAATACGCACTTGCGAATAGATCCTGAGTGCCATCGCTGTTAACATCTGCAACTGCCATACCTTGGACCCCCATCATTTTTAAATCAATAATCTGCTCTGCGCCAAAGGTTCCCAATCCGTTGGTGTTTTCATACCAAGCAACGGTATTAGCGCTAAAATCGGACACAAACACATCCATATCACCATCTTGGTCAGCATCCATTGTTCTAATTAGCCAAGGGGAGAGACAGGTATCACTTATAATATTTTTCGGGCCAAATGTTCCTGCACCATCGGTATTTTCATACCACACTACCATATCATCACTAAGTGAAGATCCAATAATATCCATATCACTATCTCCATCGATATCAGCAAAATAAATGGCTATAGTTGCATTCAGCGAGTCGTCAATAATTTGTGGGGCACTAAAACTTCCTTGTCCGTCAAGGTTTTCGTACCACACAAATAAGTCATAGCTATAGTTGGCAAAAATAATATCCTTATCTCCATCGCCATCCAAATCAACAGTACTTATGGATTCTGAATAGCCAAGGTTTTCATCAACTATGTGTGCTGGACCAAATATTCCCAACCCATTTAGATTTTCAAACCATACTATTCCTAAATTTAAGTCATAAACCAGGGCATCCATATCGCCATCGTCATCCAGATCTTCGGCGTGCACTGCCAGAGAGCCATCAAGGTCTATAGAAAAAAGCTGTTGTTCCACAAAGTTACCCTGCCCATCTATATTTTTAAACCAAGTAGCTTTATCATCATCATTTGAAGATGACAAAATATCCATATCACCATCGCCATCAAGATCGGCTGCATAAACGGATTGCACATAGGATAGATTTTCCGCAACCATTCTAGGGGAGCTAAAATTGCCCTGCCCATCTAAATTCTTAAACCAAGTAATCGTTCCTACTTCTGAATTTGCCGAGACTACATCAATATTTCCATCCCCATCAAAATCTGCTGCCTCAATGCTATAGGAACCTTGTACGCCGTTTATGATACTCATGACAACTTCAGAACCATAGGCGGCTTGACCGGTACTGGGATACCAAGAAATTTTATCGCCATAGGTAATGGTAAGAATATCAAAAGCACCATCTGCGTTGATATCTGCTGCATATGCAAGATTTTTTGTGGCAATAAGAGGTTGTTTGGCAGCAAAGTTCCCTTGGCCGTTTAGATTTTCATACCAACCAATTTCATTTCCGATAGTCGCTACAATATCTAAATCGCCATCAAAATCAAAATCTTCCAGTAGAAACCCGCGTACATCATCGGCATTAATTGGTTGGGGGGCTGAAAAATTACCTTGCCCATTCATATTCTCATAAAAGATGAACCCATTGATTTGTCCGGTACTGGTAATGATATCATTGTCGCCATCGGCATCAATATCAAAACCGTATAATGAATAGGTGTTGAAAAGATCGTCATCAATCATGAATTCCGGGCCAAAAGTCCCTTGCCCATCCAAATTTTCAAACCACACAGTTTTGTTGTCATAAAGTGTTGCAGCTACAATATCCAAATCGCCATCTCCATCTAAGTCGGATAAAGCTATATTTATAGCTCTGTCAACATTTGTAGTAATTATATTTTCAGGTCCGAAAATTCCCTGGCCATTTGTATTCTCAAACCAGCTAATTTTATTCTCATTGGAAGAAGTGGCCACCACATCAAAATCGCCATCACCATCAATGTCTACCGCGATGGAATTTGAGATGCCTGCTACATTAGCAGTAATTAATCTAGAAGTCCCAAATCTTCCACTACCATCATTCCGAAACCACACCACTTTACTGTTTTCGGCAGAGGAAACCAAAAGGTCTATATTTCCGTCGTTATCAATATCCACAGCGCTGCCAAACTTTGGGGCTTGAATGTCCAAGGATATAATTTGTTGTGTCCCGAGATTGGCAGCGCCATCGTTTTTATACCAAGCTACTTTATTGTCATGTTGTGAGGTAGAAACCATATCCAGATGGCCATCGCCATCAACATCCATTGCAAATACTGACGTAGGGCCATTGGTGCTACCCTGTTCGATAATGGTATGTGGCTGAAAGCCAACTTGGGCACTGGTTTCCATTAAAATACAAATCAGTAAGCTGGTGAAGAGTAATAACTTTCTCATTCAATTAGTTTTTTGAAACGCAATATATTAAAATTTTGTTAATATGACTGTTGTATATCTGTTTCGGCATTTATCCTCAGCGGTCGTTGCGAGTGTAGCGAGGCAATTTATTTGGGTTTAGGTAGTCCCTTAGGTATGAGCGTTTTCTCCTGGCAGATTAACTGCGTTGAATCTTCGATTTGTTTCACTTCGACAAGCTCAGTACAGGCAGTCGTTCCTTTGGTCGCTCCTTCGCAATGACGTTTCCACACCACAACAGATTAACTACGTTGAATCTTCGATTTGCTTCAGTCGCTCCTAGGGTCGCTCCTTTGCAATGACCTCTCGACTACGCTCGAGGCAGGCTAACCAACTTAGGACAGGCTTTTTAGAGCAGTCTTTCTCGGGGACACGAGCAGGGTGAGAATAGGAGATATTGAGAGGGGGTGAGGTGTAGATTTTATATCTATTTCGTTTATTTAATACGCTATATACATACTATAAACATATTATATATACGCTATAAATACGCTTTAAATATATCTTCGGCTACTTTGAATCAAGATGTTTTGTATCTTAGTGTACTTTTAAATTTTACTATTATGGCAAAGCAAACAGGAAGTATTAAGCTAAAGGGAACTATTGGGGATATTAATTATTACAAATCCAAAAATGGTGGACATCTGGCGCGCGCCGCTGGGGGTGGGTTTCAGAAGGGCTCCATGCATAAGGAAAGCATGGTGCGAACTATGGAAAATGCCACGGAGTTTGGCCGGTGCAGCAAAACCAAGAAGGTTTTTCGAATTGCGCTTGCACCATTTTTATGTGTGCGCAAGGATGGAGCGCTTCACGGACGGATGATGCAATTGTTTACTAAAATAAAAGATTTGGACCTTGTGAATAGCCGGAGGCAATAGGTGTGTGGACAACGGATTGGAAACGCCCTTGGGAGTTCAGTTACTTGACAGTTTTGCCTTTACTCCTTCTTGTATTGTTACGGAAATATTAGCTGCCTCACTACATTATGATTTTGTTTCCCGAACACTTAACGTTACGAATTTTGATATCAAAAATGTTGGTTTTCCTTCTGGGGCAACCCATATGGCGCTTACATTGGGACTTTTGCATTTTGATTTTGACACCTTAGGCTACCAACTAAAGAACAGTGTACCGCTATATATTGACAAAGACTATAGTGCTACTTCCTTTGAGATGCAGACGGATTTGCCTGAGGTGGAAGGGACAGCTGTGGCGGTTTTGGGAGTCAAGTTTTATCAGAAGGTAGAAAGTACATATCATTTATTTAAGAGCGCGAATGCCGTGGGGGTTGAGGTGTTGGGGGTGAGGAGTGAGATGTGAGACTTGAGTTTGTGGAATTGTGCTTGTGGAGGTGTGCACTTCGACAAGCTAAGGGCGGGCTTTTTGATAGGACCTCCCTCTAAATCTCTCCCTCGGCAAGCTCGGGACAGGCTCTTCAAAGGGAGACTTTCTGAGGCTGTACAGGGTAATCTATTAAAAATCAATGTTTATGAAAAAAATTCTGAAAATTTCTATATCTGCGGAGGAGAACATCCCCCCCAGCCCGCCCTCCCGAAGCTAGTTCGGGACAAGCTCTTCAAAGGGGGGAGAATATCGTAGTGCATGTAAAAACATTGGGAGTAGCAATGTGAAAACCAAGGAGCCTTTTAGCGGCCGGAAGATGCCGTCTTTGCTAAGAAAAAATAAGGGGAACTTAATCTTTTGTGAGTAAAGGCTTCCTTTAAAACCTGATACAAATTTAAAAATAATTGAAATTGACCATTTATTTTTTGGTTATTTAGGGGCTATAATATCATTGTGATTGTCAAAATTAGATTTTGATACCTTCGTATCTATACTTTATCTATAGCAGATAATTGGCATTAAGTTGAATTAATTGTTAATTTGAAGAAAATGCATAATTGTCTTATCTACTGATGATTATTTGGTTAATTACTCCCCACCCTCCATTATGGAGGGTTTTTTTTAATTCAAAAGTGTCAAATTACACCAGTTATAAGCACCTTAAAAAAAATATAATTTTTTAAATTTGGTCGCCAATTTAAATTATGAAACTAAATCTTCTCCTCGCACTTTTCCTATGTTGTATAACCTTAAACTCCCAGAATATAGAAATAGAGGATTTGCAAGATGAGATAAAAAACAATTTATTCAAGAAGCCCGATTCGGCCAAAGCCTATTTATTTAAGCTTTTAAAGTACTCCAGCTTACGCCCCGATACCGCCGTAGCCAAAACTTATAGCAACCTGGGGATTACTTATAATCAATTGGCCGTGTATGATTCAGCAACATACTTTTTTAAGAAAGGTATTGACTTAGTTAAGGACCATCCGCTTATTAAGGCCCAACTGCTATGCAACCTTGCAATAAATTATAGAACGAATGCAGCGTATTCAAAATCAATGGAAACTTTGCAAACTGCTCTATCGATATATAAGACTTTGGATGATCTTAATGGGAAGGGTTTAGTGTATGGCGAAATGGCATCCAACTATAATTATATGGCCCAAAAAGAAAAGGCTATTGCTTATCTTAAAAGGGCCATTTCCATATTTCGTGAGACGAAGGATCCACGACTGTACATATTGCAGCAAAAGTTAGCCAATGCTTATTACAATAATGGCAATTATGAATTTGCGGTAGAGATATTTGAACAGGTATTGCCAGAATTTCAAAAGCAAAAAGGAGCTCCCTATTATCTTACCCTGTTGGCATACGCTGAAAGTTTGATTGAAATAGGAAAGGAAGCAGCGGGGGAGGCACGTTTAATTGAAGCAAAGAACGGGTTAAGAGAAGTAAATAATTTGGAATATATGCACGTGGCCCAAGCCAAACTTGCAAAACTATACTTCCATACCAATAGATCAGCTATTGCGGCAAAGGCATTTGAAGATTCCTATGAGTATTTACGCGACCATCATTCAACGCGTTTTTTGCAGATTGCCGCCGATTATTTGGAATTCCTCAATGATCAGGGGCAATTTGATAGCGCCTATCGTATAGTAGAAGAAGTGGAGGAGGTTACGAACGATTACAGCTTTAAGATGAATGGGCAGGACGAATTACGTTTTTTAATAGCCGCAGAAAACACTTATAGAAAACGGAAACAGTTTGAATTATCCCTAAAAGTGTATGACAGAATTGATTTTTTAAAAGATTCCATTCGCAGTGCTGAAGATAGAATAAAAATTGCAGAGTTAGAGGAATCGTACCAAAATGAGATACAGGGGGAAAAAAATAGAACATTAGCACGCACCAATAATTTGTTGAAGGAATCTGCCAGA
>Ga0209344_10003318_pt1 | contig 16113 bp, 18 predicted proteins | sample Cruoilmetagenom6_FD_187293 | JGI IMG/M metagenome (GOLD analysis project Ga0209344, IMG submission 187293) | Oil polluted marine microbial communities from Coal Oil Point, Santa Barbara, California, USA - Santa Barbara Oil Seep Sample 6 (SPAdes)... | ecosystem: Environmental > Aquatic > Marine...
CGCAAATATCCAAAGAGGCCCGAAATATGGTGGATCCAGCCGACAAAGACCGGCTTGCAAAGCTTGATAAGCGGATCAAAGACCTGAAAGGCGCGAAAGCACCGGTCTCAAAGATTGAAGATACCCATTCACAGGCACATCTGGCCTGGCGGATGGTGATAGAGCTGGTAGCCGGTATCGTGATCGGCTTTGGCATCGGATACGGGCTTGATACGGTGTTTGGCACCATCCCCTTGTTTCTGGTGCTGTTTGTATTACTGGGCTTTGCGGCCGGGGTGCGGGTTATGATGCGCTCGGTCAAAGAAGTTCAAACGCAGGGCGATGCCCGGCAGGACGAAGGGAACTAAGATGGCAGAGTCTTCAACAGACGCGCAAAAGGCAAATTCAAAATCTCCGCTGGGGCTGGCGCTGTTTGGTATTGTTGCGGTGTTGTTTGTTGTCGGGTTGTTTACCCACACATCGCTTGAAGGCCTGCAAATCCACCCGATGGATCAGTTCATTGTTAACCCGTTGTTTGGCGGTGAACACGTCAGCTTTTATACTCCAACTAACGTTACACTGTGGATGGCACTGTCGGTTCTTGGAATGATCGCGTTGCTGGTCGTGGGGACACGTGGGCGCGCGATTATACCCAGTCGTGTGCAATCCATTGCCGAACTTATGTATGGTTTTGTATATAAGATGGTCGAAGATGTAGCTGGCAAAGACGGCCTGAAATATTTTCCTTATATCATGACCTTGTTTGTATTTATTCTGTTTGCCAACTTCCTGGGCATGTTGCCAATGGCATTTACCACCACCAGCCATATTGCGGTTACCGCGGTTATGGCTGTTGCGGTGTTTATCACTGTGACAGTTATCGGTATCGTCAAAAACGGTTTCGGATTTTTGGAACTTTTCTGGATCAAAGCGGCCCCGCTGGCACTACGCCCGTTGCTGGCCCTGATCGAGGTTATTTCGTATTTCGTGCGCCCTGTCAGCCATTCCATCCGTCTTGCGGGGAACATGATGGCAGGTCACGCAGTGATCAAAGTATTCGCCGGCTTCGCGGGCGTTCTGGGTTTGGGCGCAGTTGCCCCGATCCTGGCAATCACAGCAGTCTATGCGTTGGAAACTCTGGTTTCCTTCATTCAGGCCTATGTGTTTGCAATCCTCACTTGTGTCTATCTGAAGGATGCTTTGCACCCCTCACACTAAGCCGGTCACAAGAAACATTCAGCCAATTCCAACGTAAGGAGAATTTCACATGGAAGGCGATATTGTACAAATGGGCGCATACATCGGCGCGGGTCTTGCCTGTACAGGTATGGGCGGCGCTGCTGTTGGTGTGGGCCACGTTGTTGGTAACTACATTGCAGGCGCGCTGCGCAACCCATCTGCGGCTGCTGGTCAGACCGCAACAATGTTCATCGGTATTGCGTTTGCAGAAGCACTGGGGATCTTTTCGTTCCTTGTTGCGCTTTTGCTGATGTTTGCAGTTTAAATCCTGACAAATCCTTACGGCCGGGTGAACTGACGGTTCGGTTCACCCCGGTATTTTCGGGTTCCAGGAGGAAAACATGGCAACAGAAACGCACGCGGTTGAAACCCATGCAGCCGAGGCCGGTGGCCACGGCGGCGAAGCTGTCGGCATGCCGCAGCTGGATTTTTCGACTTTTTCAAACCAGATCTTCTGGCTGATCGTCACACTGGTTGTGATCTATTGGGTGCTGTCACGTGTTGCATTGCCGCGTATCAGCGCGGTTCTGGCAGAACGATCCGGTACGATCACCAATGACATTGCAGCCGCTGAAGAACTAAAGTTGAAAGCAGTAGAAGCGGAAGAGGCCTATAATCAGGCGCTGGCAGATGCCCGTGTTGAAGCTGGTCGTATCGTTGCTGAGACGCGCAAGGATATCCAGGCGGATCTGGATATCGCAATATCCAAAGCCGATGCAGAAATTGCAGCCAAAGCGGTTGAATCGGAAAAAGCGATTTCCGAAATCCGCGCAAGTGCAATGGAAAGCGTTAAGGTCGTGGCAAAAGATACTGCAAAAGAAATCGTTGCAGCACTTGGTGGCAAAGCAGATGCAAAATCTATTACAGCAGCTGTTTCTGCCCGGTTGAAAGGATAAGGACATGAAAAAACTAACCCTTATCCTTATTGCTTTGGCATCACCCGCCTTTGCAGCATCCGGACCGTTCTTTTCGCTATATAACACCAACTTCGTGGTGCTATTGGCGTTCCTTCTGTTTGTTGGCGTGATCACCTATCTGAAAGTTCCGGGCAAGTTGATGGAGCTGCTGGATCAGCGCGCTGAAGGCATTCGTGACGATTTGAACGAAGCCAAGGCCCTGCGCGAAGAAGCGCAGACAATTCTGGCATCTTACGAGCGCAAGCAAAAAGAAGTACAGGAACAGGCTGACCGGATTGTTGAAACTGCCAAACACGAAGCGGCAGATGCAGCGACCAAAGCCAGGGAAAATCTGAAAGCATCGATCGAACGTCGCCTGGCGGCTGCTGAAGATCAGATTTCTTCGGCGAAAGCTGCGGCTGTGAAAGATGTTCGTGATCAGGCCATTCAGGTGGCGGTTGCAGCGGCAAGTGATGTGATCGCAGCCAAAATGACCGCAGCGGATGGCAATGCGCTGGTTGATGAAGCCATTGAGGCGGTGAAAAGCAAGCTGCACTAAGCTAGCAATTACCGGTACAAGATTGAAAACCCCGGCGATATGTCGGGGTTTTTTGTTGCCATATCTGTGGTTTCATTTCTTTGCTTCACCCCGGAAAAATCCGGGGCTTGGTTTTGCCTCCGGCGGGGATATTTATGGGATAATGATTTCCGGGTTAGCGCGAGCGTTCGTGTTCAATTCTCATCCCGGCAATTTTTTCATTCTTTTCGGATCGTTGCTGGTCTCTTAGTGCCTCTGTCACATAGTTGAGATGTTTTTCAACCGCCTGACGCGCCGATTTCGGGTCGCGGACCTGCAGGGCCGCGTTGATTTCGCGGTGTTGGTTCAAAAGCACGTCGCGCGCGGTGCGTTGTTTGAAAATGATCTGGCGGTTGTAGAACACGCCGTCGCGCAGCAATTGAAACATTGATCGCATCATGTGCAGCATGATCACGTTATGGCTGGCCTCGATAATTGACATGTGAAATTCAGCATCCAGGCGCGACTCTTCTTTGGCGCTGCGTTTAGTATGGGCGATTTCCATTTTTTCAAAGATTGTGTTGACGATTTCCAGATCAGTATCAGAAGCCAGACGTGCCGCTCGTTCTATCGCCAGCCCTTCCATGTCGCGGCGAAAGGCGATGTAGTCAAACACCGCTTCATCATGGCTGGCGAATAGTTTTACCAGGGCCGGGGAAAATGCAGACCCAAGCACATCGGCCACAAATATTCCGGCACTTGCGCGGCTTGTCAGCAAGCCGCGATCCTGAAGATCTGCGACGGCTTCGCGCAGGGAGGGGCGCGAAACGCCAAGCCTATCTGAAAGGTCGCGTTCGGAAGGAAGACGTTCTCCGGGGCGCAGGATGCCCCGCAGGATCAGTTGTTCAATCTGTTTTATGACAGATTGGGAAAGTTTTTCTGACTGGATCTTCTGAAAGGGCATCACGCATCCTGTTCTGGTTTGGCCAAAATAGAAGGCCCATGCAGGCAGGACAACAAAAAAGGCCGGGTGAAACCACCCGGCCTTTTAGAACTGGTGATATTTCGATCAGGAATTGGGGCGAATAACAATTTCAACCCGACGGTTTTTTGCCCGCCCTTCGGAGGAAAGGTTAGACTCAATGGGCTGATCTTCACCAGCGCCAAAGGTACGGATACGGCCCGATGAAACGCCATTTGCGATCAAGACTGATGCAACTGCCCTTGCGCGCCGTGAAGAAAGGTCCTGGTTGTATGAGGCTGAACCGGTGTTGTCCGTGTGACCAGTGACTTCTACCGTCGAACCCGGATAGCGTTGCAGGTTATTGGCCAGTGCGCCCAGATCGTTGCGCAATTCGTTTCGCAGCGCAGTGCTGTCAGTCGCAAACAACAGATCCTCTGGCATCCGCACAATAAGAACTTCGCCGGTGTTGATTATCTGGATACGATCATCGTCAAATGCGCTGGCTAGTTCTGCCGCCTGTTTATCTAGGTTGTTGCCGATAAAACCGCCTGCGGCACCACCAACAATGGCACCAACCACAGCACCGCGCCTGCGTTCCTTGGCGTTATCGCCCGACAGTATGCCGACAATTGCACCACCCAATGCACCGACGCCGATACCTTCCTGGGTGCGCTGGTTGGTGTTGTTGGTTGGGGTGTTGATATCTGTACATGCTGTCAGCAATAATATCCCTGCCGTGCTTGCAAGGGCGATAGATCTAGTGCGGGTCATGATAGCCTCATCTTCAATTCGTTACAGTTGTGCTTCTATATCCTGAAACCGCGATGTTATCGAATATCACAATGAAAATAGGCGCGTTTTCGCCATATGTTATACGGCCACGTCCGCGCGCGCGCCTTCATAGGCAAGCATTGCCCGCTTGACCGGCAAGCCCCAGTGATAGCCCCCTAAACCACCTGATTTACGCATGGCGCGATGGCACGGGATCAGCCAGCTTATCGGGTTTCGACCCACAGCGCTGCCAACCGCACGTGCTGCCTTAGGGTGCCCGATGACGCTGGCGATTTCAGAATAGGTTGTCACATGCCCCGATGGAATGGTTAGCAGTGCTTCCCAGACCTTGATTTGAAAAGGGGCGCCGATCATGAAAATCGGCATCGGATCAGACAGGTTGTTTGTTGCGCCAAAAGCCTGCAACGCCCATGGGCGCAACATCATTGGATCTTCGATGAAATTTGCGTTGGGCCAGCGCGATGTCAGATCGTTCATTGCGGCTTCTTCACCGGTTTCCGCAGCAAACCCGATGCCGCAAATGCCCCTGTCTGTTCCCATGACGACCGCCGGACCAAAGGGGCTGTCAAACCAACCCCAGAAAATATCCAGCCCGGCGCCGCCCCGGGAGTATTCACCGGGGGTCATTGCTTCCCATTTGGTAAAAAGATCGTGCAATCGCCCCGATCCCGACAGGCCAAGTTCGTTTGAAGCGTCCAGCATCGTAAACCGGTCTGCAAGCAACCTGCGTGCGTGATCCAATGTCAGATATTGCTGGTATCGTTTGGGTGACACACCGACCCATCTTGAAAACAACCGCTGAAAATGTGCCGGGCTCATATTAAGTTGGGCGGCAAGCTGATCCAGTGATATTGGCTGTGCGTCCGCAGCGTCGATCGCATCTATTGCGCGGCGCATGACCTTGTAGTGATAGCCGGTTTCCGGGTTCATTGCTGATATCCTTATGTCGTTACCTAACATGTAACAATCAACACACCGGCGTCGATCCGTTTCTTGCGCCTTCCGCGCGGGCAGGGCATACGCATTTAATGGCAAAGCAGATGAATTATCATACCATCCACCAGGTGTTTTCCCGGTTCAGAAACGCTGAGCCGGAACCGAAGGGTGAATTGCATCATGTGAACGCCTATACTTTGGTGGTCGCGGTAGCCCTTAGTGCGCAGGCAACTGATGCTGGCGTAAACAAGGCTACTGCAAAACTGTTTGAAATTGCCGATACGCCACAGAAGATGCTGAACCTTGGCGAAGAAGGCCTGATCGAACATATCAAAACCATTGGGCTGTACCGTCAGAAGGCGAAAAACGTCATCCGGACCGCCAAAATACTGGTTGACGATTATGATGGCGTTGTTCCTTCGTCGCGCGCGGCATTGCAATCCCTGCCCGGTGTCGGACGCAAGACTGCCAACGTCGTGCTGAACATGTGGTTTAAGCAACCCGCGCAGGCGGTCGATACGCATATTTTTAGGGTTGGAAACCGAACCGGTATCGCACCGGGCAAAGATGTTGACGCAGTTGAACGCGCTGTTGAGGACAACATTCCAGCAGAATTCCAGCACCACGCGCACCATTGGCTGATCTTGCATGGCCGCTACATTTGCGTGGCACGCAAACCAAAATGCGGGGCATGTCTGATACGTGATCTGTGCCAGTATGAGGAGAAGAACCATGACTAAGCCGTTTCAGGTTGTTGGCATCGGTAATGCGATGGTCGATGTACTGGCCCATTGCGATGATGCCTTTCTGGCAAAGAATGGCGTCGAAAAAGGCATTATGCAGCTGATCGATATGGAGCGCGGTGTTGAACTGTACAGCCGGGTTGGCCCGGCAAAGGAAATCAGCGGCGGGTCTGCAGCCAATTCGATCGCCGCGGTGGCGCATCTGGGCGGCCAGACCGCTTATATTGGTAAAGTAAAAGATGATCAGCTTGGTGCGATATTCGCCCATGATCTGCGCGCGCAGGGGGCTGTGTATGAAACGTCGCTTGCCCCAAGAAACAGCGAGTTTGAAACCGGGCGTTGCATTGTGCTCGTTACACCCGATGGGGAACGCTCGCTGAATACCTATCTTGGCTGGTCAGAATTTCTAGGCCCCGATGATATCGATGGGGTGATGATGGCAGATGCGGATTGGGTATTCCTGGAAGGATACCGGTTCGACGGGCCTGACAGCCACGCAGCTTTTGCCAAAGCAATTGCCGCTACCAAAAGTACAGGGGGGCGGGTTTCTGTTACCTTATCTGATCCGTTTTGCATTGACCGCCACCGCGATGCGTTTGCGCGAATGCTGCACGACGATGTGAACCTGCTGTTCGCCAATCGGGCCGAAATCATGTCGATGTATCAAACAGAAGATTTTGATACTGCAATCACGGCGGCTGCATCACAGGTGGAAATTGTTGCATGCACTGATGGTGCCAACGGCGCGTATATTCTGGCGGGCGAAGATCGCTGGCATGTTCCGGCTGTTTCTACAACCGTTGTGGATGCAACCGGGGCTGGTGATTTGTTTGCCGGCGCGTTCTTGTGGGGGCTGACGAACGGCTATGATCTTGAAACCTGCGGGCGTATGGCCTGTGTTGCCGCTGCCGAGGTGATCAGCCATATTGGCGCGCGCCCAGAGGCGGTTCTGAAAGATTTGTTTCGTGATCATGGGTTAGTCTGAGGGAAAACGCCAAGATCATTTTGTCTCCGGCGGGGATATTTCTGCTGAAAAGAAGCTAAAAAATCCAACGCCCCACCCAGATCACACTGGTATGGGGCGTCTTCTTCTCAGGCGGCCATCGGCTTCCCAGCCTGTACCGCGCTGTCATGCTGCCAGCCAGTTATTAAGAAATTCCGAATTTTCGCTTCTTTTCAGTAACAATATCCTTGGGGTGAATTCGCCAAAGGCGAAGAGGGGCGAATAGCCCATAATCTTAGTCTCCAAGTTTTGCGTGTATTTCCGCGAGATCAATTTCACCGATCGGAAACTTATTGCCCGGATTATCGAAATCATACTTAAAAAGTTGGAAATCCCGTTTGTAGATTTCCCAGACAAGATGTTTTGAGAGGTCGTCAAAATAATCTTCGATCGGATGCAGACGCTTTGGCCCATGCCCCTCGCTTTCATTGAACTTGGGAATGTTCTGCAAATCCACGGTATTCTTTGTATCGATAATATCTAGCACAGATTGCATGCCGTCATTAAATGTCTCGGTAAAAAATATGTTGTCGTAACGACCACCGTTGATGATGAAAGTTGAAATATGCCCGGACATTGCTGACCAGTGAATGTCAGGATCCATCGGGCGGCGCCATTTTATTGTGTCGCGCGCAAACAGCAGGAACCGGCGAAAACTGGCGATCTGATCAAAATCACCCTCAACTTCAATCCCGTATTTTTGTATCAGCAGTGGAACAAGGTTGCCGCGATAACGTTTGCCGTTGCGCTGAATTCCGCAAATCTTGTCAAAGAATGAGCTGAGAATACGCCCATATGGGTTTCGAACGCAGGTGAATGCATAAGATTTATGATCGCGTATATTTGCTTCGATTAACGGCTGGCTTTCGGGGATCGCCCATTTGTGAATGCCACCGGTCGCATCGTGGATATCACCGTCGAAAAATTTACCATGATCTGAATAATACATGATCTGCCCAATGGTCGAACAGGCACATTTGGGAACCACGCGGTACACCACGCTTTCACTTTCACTCATCCAGGTGCCGGGAAAGCCCATATTTACCTTGTCTCCTTGTTTTCATGTTCGTCGTAGCGAAGGTGAATTACCTTTTAGTGATAAAAATCAAAGAAACTCTGTTTTTTCAATGGCTGTTCACGCTATCTATGCGAACAATCATGCAATTATCTAGGTATTGGTCATTAAATGGCAAAAATTGCGTTCATCCTGCTTTGCCACAAAGACCCCGAAGCGATTATTCAGCAGGCAACCCGGCTGACCGCTGCCGGGGATTATATGGCGATCCATTTTGATGGAAGCGCTGATCACGCGCTATTTGATCAGATATCGTCAGCGCTTGGTGACAATCCAAATGTTGCTTTTGCAAAGAAACGGATCAAATGCGGTTGGGGTGAATGGTCTCTTGTGCAGGCGACACTAAATGCGGTTGAGGCGGCAGAGGAACAATTTCCACGCGCAACGCATTTTTACATGTTGTCGGGTGATTGCATGTCGATCAAGTCGGCTGAATATGCCCAGGAATACCTTGATGACAACGATGTCGATTTCATCGAGAGCTTTGATTATTTCGATAGTGACTGGATCAAGACCGGAATGAAGGAAGAACGGCTGATCTACCGTCATTTTGTAAATGAACGCGAACATAAGAAACTATTTTACGCGTCTTTGAGTTTGCAGAAAAAACTGGGGCTGGTGCGCGCCATTCCAGACGATATTCAGATGATGATTGGCAGCCAGTGGTGGTGCCTGCGCCGGCGCACAATCGAATGGATTTTGGATTTCACCAGGGAACGAACGGATGTAATGCGTTTCTTCCGAACCACCTGGATTCCGGATGAAACGTTCTTTCAGACGCTTGTGCGACATTTGATACCCGAGGCTGAAATTCACACGAGGACATTAACGTTCCTGATGTTTTCAGACTATGGAATGCCGGTGACTTTTTATGATGATCATTATGATCTTTTACTTAGTCAGGATTTTCTTTTTGCGCGCAAGATTTCCCCAAATGCAAAAAACCTAAAGCAGCGGCTTGGGGATCTTTTTGCATCGCGCGATGCAGAATTCCAGATATCAGACGAGGGGCAGAAACTATATAAATTCCTGACCGGTCGGGGTAGGGAAGGGCGCCGGTTCGCACCTCGCTTCTGGGAAACCAAATCCACACTTGGGCGGGAAAGGGAATTGCTGATTGTCACTTGCAAAAAATGGCATGTCGCCAAACGTTTGCTTGCGGGTATCCGCCAGGTAACCAACGTACCTGCAATTGAATACATTTTTGATGAAGAAAGCACCGCACTGCCGGATCTGGGTGGCCTACAATCAACTTTGGCCAAACGAACCCGACATCGGCGTGCATTGATGCGGATGTTGTTTGACTATTATGAAACCGATCGGCTGATCATTTGCCTTGATCCGAACAATATGGATCTGTTTCAGGATTTTTACGCGGACCGTAGCAAAACGAAACTACTGGAAATTGAATGTGAATTTACTGACGACTACCTGTTAGGCCACGCCAAACGCGTTGGACTGGCGGGTGAACGCACCTCGCAGGAAACCATTGATCGGTTGCTGCCGACAATTCGAAACGACGTTTATTTTGAAACCGATCAGATTCGGGATGCCAATTTCAACCGGTTCTATAGGGTACGGCAACGGAACGATTTGAACAAAAATGCACTACAAGTTTCTGAATTTCTGGACATCACGCCAGACAAAGCTCAAGAAGTCATGGCCAACGAACATCTGTTTTCTGACTGAGGGATCAAATGACTTACGCATATGACGAACAGAATATTTTCGCCAAAATCCTACGAGGCGAAGTACCGAACTCTACGGTTCTGGAAACCCCGCATTCCCTTGCATTTCGTGATATTACCCCACAGGCACCAGAACACATACTGGTTATCCCAAAAGGGCCGTATGTGAATTTTGATCATTTCGCGACCACTGCAACCGACGCTGAAATAGTCGACTTTACCCGCGCTATTGGGCGAGTTTGTGAACAAAGTGCAGTTGCACCGGAACAGGGTGGTCGCGGCTACCGGATGATATCAAACACAGGTGAAGCGGGGGTGCAGGAAGTACCGCATCTGCACGTTCATGTTCTGGGGGGGCGGGTGCTTGGGCGGATGCTGGCAAAATTTGACTGATCCGACTTGTTCGCACCAGCGCAGTGGTTATCATGCGGCGCGTGTGATGAACCCGCCAGACAACAGATGAAAGTGACCAAAGATGTCAATTGACGCCCCCGAAACCGAAGTAGTGCACACCCGGCGAATTGCCTGTGATGGTGGTGGTGGCGCGCTTGGGCATCCTCGTGTCTGGCTGCAAGTCCCGGTAGATACCGGGTTTGTTGAATGTGGCTATTGCGACAAGAAATTCATTTATGAAGATGCAGTTGTAAAATCCAGCTAGTGTGCTGATTTCGCGTATCGCTCCGGGGGAAATGATATGAGCTTTGGCAAAGGCCATCACCTGCATCTGGTTGATGGTTCGGCATTTATTTTCCGCGCTTATCACGCGTTGCCACCCCTTACGCGCAAATCCGACGGACTGCCGATCGGCGCAGTTTCCGGATTTTGCAACATGCTGTTCAAGTTTGTTGAAGACGCGCGTGGTGAAGACGCGCCAACCCATGTAGCGGTGATCTTTGATCATTCCGGCAAAACTTTTCGCAACAATATTTACGACCAGTACAAAGCCAACCGCCCCCCCGCACCAGAAGATCTGCGACCACAATTCCCACTGACCCGCGATGCTACCCGCGCCTTCAATATCGCCTGCATCGAAATCGAAGGGTTTGAGGCAGATGATATTATTGCGACGCTTTCGTGTCAGGCGCGCGATGCTGGTGGGCGGGTTACGATCATCACGTCTGACAAAGACATGATGCAACTGATCGGCAACGGTGTTGAAATGCTGGATCCGATGAAGAACAAACGCATCGGTCGTGACGGCGTGCAGGAAAAATTTGGTGTCGGGCCTGAACGTGTGGTGGATGTACAGGCGCTGGCAGGTGACAGCGTAGACAATGTGCCGGGTGCGCCGGGCATCGGTATTAAAACTGCGGCGTTGTTGATCAATGAATACGGGGATCTTGATAGCCTGCTGGCCCGATCCGGTGAAATCAAACAACCAAAACGCCGCGAAAGCCTGCAGGAAAATGCCGATCTGATCCGCATTTCAAAACGCCTGGTGCAGCTTGATTGCGATATGGCACTGGATTTTTCGCTTGAATCACTGGAAATTCACGATCCGGAACCCGATACGTTGCTGGAATTTCTGGCCTCGATGGAATTTCGTACAATGTCCAAGCGGGTGGCAGACAAACTGGGTGTAGAAGCGCCGGAAATCGTTAATCCCGCCGCTCCGGCTGCCGACACTCCGATAGCGGTTCCTTTCAAGCCCGACGATTACGAATGGGTGCAGGATGCCTCTGCGCTGCAGGTCTGGATTGACCGGATCTATGCACGCGGTTACGTCGCTGTGGATACTGAAACAACAGGCCTCAATGAAATGCGCGTTGATCTGGTTGGGATTTCGCTGTGCGTTGAACCGGGGCAGGCCTGCTACATACCACTGATCCACAAAGAAAGCGCCGCGGATGATCTGTTTGGTTCTGATGAACTGGCGCAAGGGCAGATGCCGCTGGAACAGGCTCTGGCGATGCTAAAGCCGGTATTACAGGATCCGGCGATCCTGAAAATTGGCCAAAACATGAAATATGACGCCAAGATATTTGCCCGTGTCGGTGTGGATGTCACCCCGATCGATGACACGATGCTGATGTCTTATGCGATGCATGGCGGGCTGCACAATCATGGGATGGATGCATTATCGACCCGCTATCTGGATCACACGCCAATACCGATAAAATCGCTTCTTGGTACCGGGAAATCGGCAATCACCTTTGATCGCGTTCCAATCGCGGATTCGGTGAAATACGCCGCCGAAGATGCTGATATCACCCTGCGACTTTGGCAATTGTTTAAACCAAAACTGCACATCGCCAAAGTTACGACGGTTTATGAAACCCTCGAACGCCCGCTGGTTCCAGTGCTTGCGCAAATGGAGATGCAGGGGATCAAGGTTGATCGCGATACGCTTTCGCGGATGTCCAACACGTTTGCCCAGAAAATGGCCGGTCTGGAAGCTGAAATTCACCAACTGGCCGGGGGCACCTTCAACGTCGCATCGCCCAAACAACTGGGTGAAATCCTGTTTGATAAAATGGGTATCGAAGGTGGCAAAAAGGGAAAAACCGGGGCTTACGCCACTGGCGCGGACGTATTGGAAGATCTGGCATCAGAAGGCCATGAACTGCCCGCCCGCGTGCTGGATTGGCGTCAGATGGCCAAGCTGAAATCAACTTATACCGACGCCCTGCAAGACCATATTCACCCCGATACCGGGCGTGTGCACACCTCTTATTCCATAGCCGGTGCCAATACCGGGCGGTTGGCATCTACAGATCCGAACCTGCAAAACATCCCCGTGCGCACTGAAGAAGGCCGCCGCATCCGCGAAGCATTTATTGCAGAAGCGGGCAAGACGTTGATTTCACTGGATTACAGCCAAATAGAATTACGCATTCTGGCCCATACCGCAGATATCGACGCGCTGAAACAAGCGTTTCGGGACGGTCAGGATATCCACGCGATGACGGCATCTGAAATGTTTGATGTGCCGCTGGATCAGATGACACCCGATATTCGCCGTCAGGCCAAAGCTATTAATTTTGGGGTGATTTATGGGATTTCTGGCTTCGGACTGGCGCGCAACCTGCGTATCCCGCGCAAAGAAGCACAAGGTTTCATTGACCGGTACTTTGAACGCTTTCCCGGTATCCGGACCTATATGGATAAAACAGTCGAGTTCGCCAAGGAACATGGCTATGTGCAAACCCTTTTCGGGCGTAAAATTCACACCCCCGAGATTAACGCCAAAGGGCCACATGCTGGCTTTGCAAAACGCGCTGCAATCAACGCCCCAATACAGGGCACCGCCGCGGATGTGATCCGGCGGGCCATGATCCGGATGCCCGACGCGATCAAAGATTTACCGGCGAAAATGCTGCTGCAAGTGCATGACGAACTGATATTTGAAGTCGAAGACAGTGCCGTCGACGATACAATCGCACGCGTGCGTAAAGTGATGGAAAACGCAGCAATGCCGGCGGTGGAAATCAGTGTACCATTGACTGTAGATGCCGGGCAGGGCGAAAACTGGGCCGAGGCGCATTAGCGCCGCCTCCGGCAGGAGTAATTTACAAAGAAAAAATCACCCACTTTTTCTTTGACCAAATACTCAGGCGCGCAGCGCAATGTGTCGCCAAAGGCGCCACATTATGAAATCAGGTCAACTCGGCAGACGGAATGATCGGAAAAAATTCACCACCTGACCAGACCCCGAACCACTTTGTCCCATCGCGATCTTCGTGGGCGCCAATATCCACCAACCGATAGAAACTTTTGCGGTCAATCAGTGCTTCCAGGTTATTACGCACCAATACATAGGGCGATGGTTCACCGGTTTGTGGGTCGCGCGCCACTCTGATCGGATGGTCAGACCCGGCGATGGCAACATCCCCAACATTGGTTTCAAATGTCAGAATTTGTTCGTCACCACTGCCCTCGGCCTCAAAATCGACTGCAACAAACGGCGCGTCATCCACGGTTATCCCAACTTTTTCAACCGGGGTGACAAGGAAATAGTCATCCCCATCCTTGCGAATAATGGTTGAAAACAACCGAACCAACTCAGCGCGTCCAATCGGGGTGCCCAGATAAAACCAGGTTCCGTCCCGTGCAATGCGCATGTCAAGATCGCCGCAAAATTCCGGTGCCCACAGATGAACCGGCGGAAGTCCGCCTTTTTGTAGGCTGCGTGCGCTGGCGGCGATGCCTTCTGCAGTTGGTTTCACAATGAATTGTCCAGTTATGTCGATTGTCATTTGTAAGGTCGGCATTTGTCGCCTTTAATGCATACTTATATTGCAACAGGGAGAATTGTCATGGCTGAACCGCAGGATCTTGTCGCCGATATTGAAATTTTGGGGGCAAAATTGGCTGCGGCTAAGGAAAGCATCTCTAAACGGTTCATCGGACAGGAAAATGTGATTGATCTGGTTCTGTCCGCGCTGCTTTGTGGTGGGCACGGTTTGTTGATCGGATTGCCGGGGCTGGGCAAGACCCGGCTGGTGGAAGCTTTGTCCACGGTGATGGGGCTTGATGGTGCGCGTATTCAGTTCACACCTGATCTGATGCCTGCGGATATACTTGGATCGGAAGTATTGGAAACCACCGCAGATGGCGCGCGGTCGTTTCGGTTCATTGAAGGGCCCATATTCTGTCAGTTGCTTATGGCAGATGAAATCAACCGTGCCTCACCGCGTACCCAATCTGCGTTGTTGCAGGCGATGCAGGAAAAACAAGTTACCATTGCCGGGCGGGAACACGCATTGGGGGTGCCGTTTCACGTGTTGGCGACACAGAACCCCATCGAGCAGGAAGGCACCTACCCCTTACCTGAAGCGCAACTTGACAGGTTTTTGGTACAAATCGATGTAAACTATCCAGATCGAGATGCGGAACGCGATATTCTGCTGGCAACCACGGGAACCGAAGATGCGCAATCCCACGCGGTTTTCAGTGCGCAAGAACTGATATCTGCTCAGACCTTGCTGCGCCGGATGCCGGTTGGTGAGGCTGTGGTCGATCTGATACTTGATCTGGTGCGCGCGTGTCGCCCGGATGATCCAACAGCGCCGGAATTCGTTAAACAAAGTGTCGGTTGGGGGCCGGGGCCAAGGGCGACGCAGGCGTTGATGCTGACAGTGCGCGCCCGCGCCTTGCTGGATGGCCGCCTGGTGCCAGACGCAGAAGACGTGATGGCCATGGCGCGCCCGGTGCTTAGTCATCGCATGGCACTGACATTCGCGGCACGCGCCAAAGGACAGGATCTTGCCGACCTTATTAATCAGGTGGCTGATACTGTAACTCGTGAACGGGCGGCCGCGTGACAAAATCAGCCACCCTGCGAGGCGATGCCGAGGGTCTGGCAGGTGCATTACCAGCACTGATGGCGGATGCAGAACATCTGGCGGCAACTGTGATGCTAGGTTCGCATGGTCGGCGGCGTTCAGGTCTGGGGGATGAGTTTTGGCAATACCGGCCAGCCCTGCCCGGCGATGCGGCGCGTTCAGTTGACTGGCGCCGCTCAGCCCGCTCAGATGCACATTTTGTGGCGCAGAAAGAATGGCAGGCAGCACAAAGCATCATGTTGTGGGTTGATGATGCGCAGTCGATGGATTTCGCTTCGTCCAAAGACCTGCCGACAAAAGCCGCACGTGCAAAATTACTGTCTATGGCGATCACTGTACTATTGATGCGGGGGGGTGAACGGGTGGCTCTGGCCTCGCTTGGTACCCCGCCACGGTGCAGCGAACTTCAACTCATGCGCATCGCACAATCGCTTATGGAAACTGGCGACCGCCCTGATATCGGCGCGCCTGTCATATCCAACATGTTATTCCATTCTCGTGCTGTTTTCGTTTCAGACTTTTTAGGCGACATGGATGTGTTTACCGAACAACTGACCAAAGCAGCAGATCGCGGTGTAAAAGGTGTGTTGTTGCAAATCCTTGACCCGCAAGAAGAAGCGTTTCCTTTTGGAGGTCGCACAATATTTGAAAGCATGGGGCGCAGCGTTTCGCATGAAACTTTGAAAGCATCCGACTTGCGAGAGCGTTACCTGAACCGGCTGGCAGAACGCAAAGACGCGCTAACAGTTCTGGCGCGCAATACTGGTTGGCAATACCATTGTCATCACACTGATGTTGCTGCGCAATCGGCGCTACTTTGGACTTATGGCGCATTGGAACGGCGGGCCTGATGTTAACGGTTGCAGGCATAGGTTTCACGGCGCCGTGGTTGTTGGCCGGGTTGGTCGCGTTGCCCGTTTTGTGGCTATTGTTGCGTGCCGTACCCCCGGCCCCGATCCGCCGCCATTTCCCTGGGGTGGTGTTATTGTTGGAGAT
>Ga0209344_10003319_pt1 | contig 16107 bp, 11 predicted proteins | sample Cruoilmetagenom6_FD_187293 | JGI IMG/M metagenome (GOLD analysis project Ga0209344, IMG submission 187293) | Oil polluted marine microbial communities from Coal Oil Point, Santa Barbara, California, USA - Santa Barbara Oil Seep Sample 6 (SPAdes)... | ecosystem: Environmental > Aquatic > Marine...
CTCAAATTGAAGATGATTATTTCGTTAGAAATCCAGATAAAATGGAGCAAATTCTTAGCGGAAGAGCTCCAACCCTAGTTTTTGATGCCGCGACATCAAGTTCACAACCTACAGATCCTTCTATTGGGGTTGGTCCAAACCACGCTGTAGTTGTTTTCAATACAGGATTTAGAATTTTTGACAAAAGTGGAAACCCATTAACTGGTCAAATTAGCCCAAACCCAACTATTTTTCCAAATGGCGGTTGTTGCGATCTTACTATTTCATATGACAACGCAGCTGATAGATTCGTAATGACTTTCTTGGGAAATGGAGCACAAATAGCTGTTTCAGATGGCCCAGACCCTGTGAATGACGGTTGGTATGTTTACACCATTCCACAAATAAATGATTATCAGAAACTTTCTGTGTGGAGCGATGGTTATTATATGACAGATAATACTTCTGCATCCAATAGAATTTACGCAATGGAACGTACCAAAATGCTTGCCGGTGACCCAACCGCACAGATAATTGGCTTTCCCCTTCCTGGAATTGTAACTAGCGGTTTTTACAGCCCACAAGCACTTAACGTAAGTAATAGCAACCTTCCAGCAGCTGGTGGTTTGCCAATTGTCTATTTGCAAGATGATGCTTGGTCTGGCGTTTCGCAGGATCACGTAAAACTTTGGACTGTAGATGTAAATTGGGCAAGTCCAGGAAGCTCTACAATTTCTGCACCTGTTGAATTAACAACAACTCCATTCATTTCAGTTTTTGACGGTGGTAGTTTTGTAAATTTAACCCAGCCTGGTGGCGGGACAGCAATTGACGCACTTCAGGCTACTATTATGAACCAAGCACAATTTAGAAAGTTTGGAGACCATAACTCAGCAGTTTTCAATTTTGTTGTAGATACAGATGCCACAAGTGGTGAACTTGCCGGTGTACGTTGGTTTGAACTTCGTCAAACTGCTGACGGACAGCCATGGTCCATTTACCAAGAAGGAACCTATACTGCTCCTGACGGAAAACATGCTTGGCACGCAAGCATGATGATGGATGTACAAGGAAATATTGGAATGGGTTATACTTCTATGGCTGGACCAACAACTCCTGACCCAACTACTAAAAGAGTGAGCTCTTATTATACTGGACGCTACGCAAACGATCCATTAAACACTATGACTATAGCGGAAGAATTGATTGCTGCTGGAAATGCAAATATCCCTGGCACACGCTATGGAGATTATAGTAAAATAGACCTAGATCCTTCTAATGATAAAGAATTCTGGTTCATAAACGAATATATGAACAGTGGAAGAAAAGATGTGGTAGGCGTTTTCCAAATTGCACCAAATTTCACCAATGATGTTGGAGTTGTAAGCATTGACTCACCAGAAACTGGAACGCTTTCAAACAGCGAAACTGTTACCATTACCATTTTCAATTATGGACAAAACAGTGCTTCAAACTTCCCTGTAACCTTTCAAGTGGATGGTGGCGCAGTAGTTTCAGAAACTTTCACTGGAACGATAGCATCTGCCGCAACAGCTCAGTACACTTTTACCGCCACGGCGAGTATGGGAACTGTAGGGCAAACATATTCCATTACCGCAGCAACCAACTTATCCGGAGACGAAGACACTTCGAACGACCCTCGCACAAAAATGGTTACTTATTTACAACCAAATGATATAGGCGTGAGTGCAATTACATCTCCAGTTTCCGGAACTGATTTAACAGCTGCCGAAGATATCGTAGTTACCATTAATAATTTTGGTGGTGAAGCCCAATCAAATTTTGATGTTTCTTATGACTTGGACGGAACAATTGTTACCGAAGTAGTAGCAGGTCCTTTGGCTGGAAATTCATCAACTTCATACACCTTTGCCCAAACTGGAGATTTTTCCGCACTTGGAACTTATAATTTGAGTGCTTATACTTCTTTACCGGCAGATAGCGATACTTCAAACGATGAAACCTCTGTAGTAATCACCAAACAAAATTGCCAGCCAACAGCTGATTGTTCTTTAGGTGATGGTTTCCGATTGTTCAGCGTAACAACTGTCAACAATCCATCGGCTTGTGAAGGCTATGGCGATTTCACAAACCTTGTTGCTGAAATGGAAGTGGATTCTACCAACGATCTTACCGTTACCACTGGATATGGCAATCAATATATTGTAGTTTGGGTAGATTTTAATGACGATTTTGTTTTCACTCCGAATGAAAAGGTAGTTAATAACTACGTAATTGCTCCTGGTCAAGGTAGTGGCACCTATACAGAAACTATGGATTTAGTAATTCCTGCTGGAGCAGCAGAAGGACAACACCTTATGCGTGCTAAATCTAACTGGAACAATCCTGTGCCAGATGATGCTTGCGAGGAAACAACATACGGTGAAACCGAAGATTACACCGCACAAATTGGTACTTTGGTAGGCGTAGGTGAAAATATTTTTGATGAAAATGGCTTGACTATTTTATCATTAGATAACAACAATTTCGATATAACCTTGAAAACGGTTAATTATTCAGATGCTTTGAACCTCACTGTTCACAATACCCTTGGACAAAGATTATTGTTCAAAAAACTTGAAAATAACGGTAACGGTTATCAATATAAATTAGACATGAGCTATGTTGCCAAAGGTGTTTACCTAGTTCGTGTTGGAAACAAAAAAGACGGAAGAGTAAAACGAATCATCGTTAAATAATTCCAATAAATATAAATTTTGATGAACCCAAAGTACAATATGTACTTTGGGTTTTTTCATGAAATCTATTGCTGTATTTTTACAAAAATTAAAAAAATGGCTAAAATCTTATTATTAGGAAGCGGAGAACTGGGAAAAGAGTTCACCATTGCCGCAAAAAGAATTGGGCAAACCGTAATAGCTGTGGATAGTTATCCAAACGCACCTGCAGCACAACTTGCTGACTTTGCCGAAGTAATAAATATGCTTGACGGCAAAGCTTTGGATGCCCTTGTTGAAAAATACAGACCAGATTATATAGTTCCCGAAATTGAAGCCATCCGTACCGAACGTTTTTACGAATATGAAAATCAAGGCTACACAGTAATTCCTTCCGCAAAAGCGGCAAACTTTACAATGAACCGCAAAGCCATTCGCGATCTGGCTTCTAAAGAATTAGGCTTGAAAACCGCTGAATATCGTTACGCAACCTCAGCTGAAACTTTAAAGAAAGCCGTGGCTGAAATTGGAATGCCTTGTGTAGTAAAACCGCTTATGTCTTCCAGCGGAAAAGGCCAAAGCACCATAAAAACCGAAGCCGACATTGAAAAAGCATGGAAATATTCACAAGATGGATCACGTGGGGATGTTGCTGAAGTTATCGTGGAAGCCTTTGTAAACTTCAATTATGAAATTACGCTGCTCACGGTTACCCAGCGCAATGGTAAAACACTATTCTGCCCACCTATTGGCCATCGCCAAGAACGAGGTGATTATATGGAAAGTTGGCAGCCAGCACCAATGGAAAGCGAAGTTTTAAAAGAAGCTCAGCAAATGGCAGAAAAGGTAACCACTGCTCTAACCGGTTGTGGCATTTGGGGTGTTGAGTTTTTTGTAGCAACTGATGGTGTCTATTTTTCCGAACTTTCCCCTCGTCCGCATGATACAGGAATGGTTACATTAGCCAAAACCCAAAATTTCAATGAATTTGAATTACACCTTCGCGCAATCCTGGGGCTACCAATTTCTGAAATAACGCAAGAGCGCATTGGCGCCAGTGCAGTAATTTTGGGTACGGATAATTTAGAGAACCCCACTTTTGAAGGACTTGAAATTGTAGCGGCTTCTTCAAAAACAGATTTTAGGATTTTTGGAAAACCTACCTCCCGCCCTTACAGAAGAATGGGCGTAGTTTTAACCCACGATAACCTTAAAGGAAATATTTCAGAAGTAACGGAAAATGCGAAAAATTTAGCGAGTCAAGTAAAAGTCATTTCAGAATAAACTGAATCCACAACTCTTAACTCAATTTACCTATTTCTCCAGAAAAAAGGCGTTAAAAGAATAAGTACTGTAAACAGCTCCAATCTACCAATAAGCATCAAAAAACTGGACCACCATTTTGCGGCATCTGGCAAGTATGCATAATTATCAACTGGGCCAAGATCACCCAATGCAGGGCCAACATTTCCTAAGGTTGAAGCAGCACCACCCAATGCAGTTTTAAAATCCAAACCTAGCCACGAAAAAACTAATGTCCCAATAATAAAGGAAAGCATATAAAGAATGAAAAAACCAAGTATGTTAAAAACAATAGGCTGTGGCACAGCTTTTCTATTGTAACGAACTGGTAAAATAGCGTGTGGGTGAAGTGTTCTTTTAAACTCTAACATCCCATTTTTTATCATAATTAAATGACGCATTACTTTTATTCCACCAGCGGTTGAACCTGCACAGCCGCCCAAAAACATCATTCCAAAAAAGAAAATAGTTAAAAATGGAGTCCAAAGTGTGTAATCAGCACTAACAAAACCTGTGGTTGTAATTATGGTAAGCACTTGAAACAGCGCATGGCGAAAAGCACTTTCAAACTGCCCCCAAACCATTGGATGGCCGATGCTGGAAAGCGCTACGTCAGCTTCAAAATAAATTAACAAAGAAGCAATAATAGTCAATCCAACTATAAATATTGAATATAATTTAAACTCCTCATCCTGAAATATTTTCTGAAATTTCCGTTTGAAAGCAAAATAGCTCAAAACAAAATTACTTCCTGCCAAAAACATAAAGAAAATGATGATATACTGTACCATTGGGTTATCGTTCCAATAGGCAACACTTGCATTTTTAGTTGAAAACCCGCCCGTACTTAAAGTTGCCAATGAATGGTTTATAGCATCAAAAAAACTCATTCCAGCTATTTTTAACAAAATCGTTTCGGCTAAAGTATAGCCCACATAGATAAGCCACAACCTTTTTGCGGTGTCCGTTATTCGTGGATGTAATTTATCTCCGCCAGGACCAGGTGCTTCGGCAGCAAAAAGTTGCATTCCTCCAATTCCAAGTAAAGGCAAAATAGCAATTGCCAAAACAATGATACCCATTCCGCCAATCCAATGTGTGATGCTTCGCCAAAAGAGCACACCCCGTGGCACTGCTTCAATATCTGTTAAAATGGAAGCCCCCGTGGTGGTATAGCCACTCATGGTTTCAAAAAAAGCATTGGTGAAACTTGGAATGGCACCAGTAAAAATATAAGGTAGCGTTCCAATAAGCGCCATAAAAATCCACCCAAATGTTACTATTATGTATCCTTCCCGTTTTTGAATTTCCTTTCGGTGATTTTTTGTCAAAAGCATTATACCTCCACCTACTCCCAAAGCAACCGTTCCCGCTAAAAGCATTTCTTTTAGTACGCCATCCTTATAATACCAACTAACAATGGAGGACAACAGCATAAACCCGCCATTCACCATGAGCAAAAGCCCCATTAAGTGTGAAATGATTTTATAATTAAGCTTGGTGAGTGAGCCCATTATATAAAGAGTTTTTCAACTTTTCCTATGGATTGCGGCAAACAACAAACAACTACTCTATCGCCATTTTTTATTTCGAAATCGCCCAAGGCTATTATCCCTTCGCCATTTCTAATTACTCCTCCAATTATAGCTGAAACAGGAAAATCCAGATCTTTAATTTTTTTGTTGCACACCTTGGAATGTGAAGAAACCATAAACTCCAATAGTTCGGCATTCATATTGTTGAGCTTGGTCATGGCCACAACTTCTCCTCGGCGAACGTAACGGAAAATATTGTTTGCCGCCAAAAGTTTTTTGTTGATAAGCGTATCAATTCCGATTGAATGTGAAAGCTGAAAATAATCCATATTTTCCACTAAAGCAATTGCTTTTTTAACACCTTTGGACTTTGCCACCAAACAGGACATAATATTGGTTTCACTATTTCCTGTTACTGAAATAAAGGCATCCATATCCTCTATAGATTCTTCGGAGAGCAAATCCACATTTCTGCCGTCACCGTTAATTACGAGACAACTAGGAATATCGTCGGCAATTTCAAAAGCTTTGTCTTTGCTGCTTTCAATAAGTTTAACATTGAAACCTGTTTTGCACAAGTCCTTTGCGGTTTTGTAGCCTATTTTGCTTCCGCCAAGAATCATTACATTTTTTATCTCCTGTTTACTTTTCCCGGAAAGCCTAAAAATTTGGTCATCTCCTTTACCAACAGTTGTGAAGTAAACCTGATCACCTTCTTTAAATTGGGTATCACCACGCGGAATAATGGTGTATTGGGTTCCAAAGCGTTGCAAGGCAATGGGAACAAAGTGTAATTCAGGATAAACTTTCGCCATTTCCTTTACAGATTTGCCAACAAAAGCCGAGGTGCGGGAAAGGTTTAGACCAATCATGCTCAAAGCGCCATTCTCAAACTCATAATTTTCATTGAAAGCGCTTTGACTTAGCAGTAGTTCAATTTCATTGGAAGCTAAAGATTCTGGCGAAATTAATTCGTCGATTCCGAATTTTGCGAAGCCCACTTCATCTTTTCTATCTATAAATTCGGTGTTGGAAATTCGCGCAATGGTCCGTTTGGCGCCTAGCTGTTTTGCAAGCACACAAACTGTAATATTGGTAGTTTCGCTGGATGTTACAGCAATAACAAGATCGGTTTCACTCACTTGTGAATCTTTCAAAACCGCTATAGATGTAGAATCTCCACGCACAACCCGAATATCCAAATGTGCATCGGCATGCGCCAAAGCTTCACGGTTGGTATCTATAAGTGTTATGTTTTGCGATTCAAAAGATAGCAATTTCGCAAGGTGAAATCCCACTTCGCCGGCTCCGGCAATGATAATCTTCATTTAGCTATTATTTAAGGCTTTAAAATAAGCATTGACAAATATATAGAAATTAAAGCCAGTATTCAGTATTCACTTTTCAGTCTCAAGGGAGAAGTAAGAAACCTCAAAATTTGGTTTTCATTTTCGTTTTCGATTTCGATTTCATTAAAAAACAGTAGTTTTGCAAGCGCAAATTTATGGAAAAGAAAATAACACCTTATAAAGATTCCTCAGAAGGAAAAAAGAAACAGGTTGAACAGATGTTCGATACTATTTCTGAAAACTACGACGGCCTTAACCGTATTATTTCCTTAGGTTCTGATATTAAATGGCGAAAAAAGGTCATAAAAATGGTTGCGGATAAAAATCCAAAAATCATTCTTGACATTGCCACAGGAACCGGTGATCTTGCCATCCAATTTGCGGAAAAAACTTCCGCTGAAAAAATTGTGGGTCTGGATCTTTCCGAAGGTATGCTTTCCGTTGCACGCAAAAAAGTTTTGGGAAAACCTATTTCCGAAAAAATTAAATTTGTGCAAGCAGACTCTGAAGCCTTGCCTTTTGAAGACAATACCTTTGACGCCATAACAGTTTCATTCGGAATCAGAAACTTTGAAAATCTTGAAAAAGGACTGGCCGAGATTTTTCGGGTGCTGAAAAAAGGTGGCGTTTTTGTGGTTTTGGAAACTTCCGTACCAACAAAATTTCCTTTTAAACAAGGATACCATTTTTATTCAAAAACCATTTTACCACTTGTGGGCAAACTGTTTTCAAAAGACAAAGTTGCCTACAAATATTTAAGCGAAAGTGCTTCAGTATTCCCCTACGGCGAGATGCTCAACAATATTTTACGCAAAATTGGGTTTAATGAAGTGAAAAATATACCTCAAACTTTCGGGGTGGCAACCATCTATAATGCTACAAAATAATTTATGAAGAAGCTATTTTTTGTACTGATCGCTTTATTTATTGCAAACAGCGCCAATGCGCAATGGTTTTTTAACAAAGAACGCTTGGCAAATTTGGAAAACTTTGACAAAAAGCGGTTTTCATGGGGTTATTATTTGGGCTTTAACAGCTATGATTTCAAATTTGATTACAAAGACCAATATGAAGATGACAATACAGATATTCAAGTGGAACGTTCCCCGGGTTTTAATGTTGGGCTCATTGGCGATATGCGCATTAATCAATATGTAAACCTTCGGTTAGAACCAGGATTGTATTTCACACAGCGTAATCTTACTTATTCCGGCTTTGAGGAACGTAAGGATTATTTGCGCGAGGTAAAATCAACTTATATTCATGTTCCACTCTTGCTGAAAATTTCAACAAAAAGACTGAACAACATTAAACCTTTTGTTGTTGGCGGTATTTCTACCTCCATCAATCTTTCCAGCAATGAGAATAACCCTGAGGACAATGAGCAGGGAAGATTCCGGATGACAAAAAGCACTAATTATTACGAGCTTGGTTTTGGGATAGATCTATATCTCTATTTCTTTAAATTTACACCTTCCATACGCGGTGTATTCGCCATGAACAATGAATTGGTGCCAGACGATGACCCAAACAGTCCTTGGACCGGGAATATTGAAAAGTTAGGCACGCGCGGTATCTTTGTGAATTTTACTTTTCAATAGATCTATCTTCTGAATTCACTTAAAAAAATAGCAGTTGCCGTGGCCACATTAAGGCTTTCTGTTTTTTGAGTTTCTCCAAAACGGGGAATGCTTATTTTGTGGGTTATCTTTTGAAGTATTGCTCCTGAAATACCATTAGCTTCATTACCCATTACCACAATTCCATCTTTTGGAAGCTTTTCAGAATAAACGTTCTTTCCATCCATAAATCCTCCAAAAACAGGTAATGCTGTTCGGTCAAGATACTCCAAAAGCGATACGTAATGAACTTGTACTCGCGCCAATGACCCCATAGTTGCCTGTACTACTTTTGGGTTAAAACAATCTGTGGTATCTTCGGAACAGATTAATTGCTGCACCCCAAACCAATCGCAAAGCCGAATGATTGTTCCCAAATTTCCTGGATCGCGCACGGCATCCAAAACAACTATGAGACCTTTATCTTGCAAAAGTTTGGGTTTTGGAATTTTAAAAATGGCCACAGAATTGTTTGCAGTTTTCAAAAAACTTATTTTTTTGAGTTCGGCCTCAGTTACCTGAAAATGGTTTTCAGCAGTAATTTCAGAAGCATTGGTCGAAAAAAGAGAGTGGAGCGTTAAACCTTCATCCTGCAATTCAGCAATAACTTTTGGGCCTTCAGCTATAAAAAGACCTGTTTGATCGCGGTACTTTTTCTGTTGAAGGCTCGTTATTAATTTTGTTTGACTTTTGCTGACCAAAATATAGTATTTTTGAATTTGAATAAAAACGTACACTTGAAGCGCGACCTCACAAAAATATCACTATTTATAGTATTAATCAGTTTGTTTTTTTCCTGTGATGCAGTAAAGCTTGTGCCAGAAGGAAAATATTTGCTCACTGAAAACACAATTTTAGTGGATAGCTTAGAAACAAAAGATGCTGGTGTTTACAGCCAACTAGCACAAAGACCCAACCCTACCATTCCGCTTTTGGGTATTCCTTTTGGATTACACATTTATAATCTTGCAGATCCACAGCCAGATTCCACCTATAATAAATGGCTTCACAAAAACCCAAAACGAGAGGAGCGGCTTATTCGTTTTCTCTCAAAAAAACAAGTGGACAGGATAGACAGCAGTTATGTAGGTTTCAATAAATGGCTTCGAAAATCTGGAGATGCACCCGTAATTATAAGTGAGCAACGAATTCAAAAATCTTTGGAGCGCTTAAAACGGTGGTACGCAAGCTATGGTTATTTTAATGATGAGGTTGATTACAAAATAGAACCTAGTGAAAAAAAGAAAAAAAGAGCAGCAATTACTTATTTAGTAAAAAAACGCAAACCTTATTTTGTGGGTGATTCAATAGCAGAAAGGATAAGCTCGCCAGTTGTTGACTCACTTTTTCAACTTACTAAAGCCAAATCATTCATTGTTCCCGGTAAGCAATATGCGGCGCAAGATTTTGTAAACGAGCGCGACCGATTGACCATTCAATTTCGAAATTCGGGGCTTTACCATTTTGAACAGGACTATGTTGGTTTTGAGGCGGACACTGTAAATACAGACCATAAAGCTGATATAACTTACATCATTCCCGATAGAAAAATTACTGAAGGAGACAGTACAAGAACAGTTCCCTTTAAGGTTCATACTATTAATGAAGTTCGGATTGTAACAGATTATTCATACGAAAATCGGAATAAGAGTTTTCAGGATTCATTGAGCTATATGGGTTACAAACTTTTCAGTTATGGCAAGATGCGTTTTCGCCCCAAGGCGATTACATCTGCTGTTGCAATCAATCCTGGAAAAATTTTTAAAGATATTGACAGAACGCTAACCTATAACCAAATTAGCGATCTCAGGATTTTCAAATACCCAAACATCAGTTATGCTGAAATTGCTTCAGACACTACGGGAAAGCTATTGAATTCAACTATTTTATTAAGTCCGCGCGACCGCTTTACCCTAGGAGTAGATTTTGACGCCTATACCTCAACCATTCAGCAATTTGGAATAAGTTTTAGCGGAAGTATGATTTTCAGAAATATTTTTCGAGGCGCTGAAATTCTTGAAGTCTCAGGGCGTGGAAGTCTCGGTTCTTCAAAAGACGCGGCTGATAGTGAGAGTAAATTTTTCAACATTTCAGAATTTGGTGGCGATGTAAAGCTTACATTCCCTAGGATTCTTTTCCCATTAAAAACTGAAAAGCTTATTCCAAAATATATGTCGCCTTCCACCAGTGTCATTTTTGGTTATAGCGTACAAAATAATATTGGGCTGGATAGACAGACCTCTAATGCTATTTTCAACTATAGATGGAAACCTTCAAAAATACTTACCTATCAAGTTGATTTGATGAACCTGCAATTTGTGAGAAATCTAAATACTGAGAATTATTTCAATGTTTACAAAAGTTCTTACTCCCGATTGAATGAAATAGCGAAGAATCTTAATTATGACTTTAACAATCCCTCTTCGGACCCCCTATTGGAAATTCCAGATGAAACAGCTGGTTTTATTTCTGAGGTTTTAAACAGGGAAATATATGCTACTCCTGAAACTTTTCAAGAAGTACTCAGTATTTATGAACGTCAATTACGACTTAGTGAAAACAACCTTATTTTTGCTTCAAACGTAACATTAACAAGAGATACACGCGAAAACCTAAACGATAATAATTTTTCACGATTACGTTTAAAGCTAGAATCAGCAGGAAGTTTGCTTTCAGGTATTTCGAGTCTGGCTGGACTTACAAAAAACTCCCAAGGAAACTACGAGATTTTAGGAATTGCATATTCACAATATGCAAAAGTAGAGGCAGAATATATTAAACATTGGGATTTAGACGGCAAGAATATCTTTGCTTTCCGTGCCTTTGGCGGTATTGCAATTCCTTACGGCAACAGCAATAACATACCCTTTACCCGTAGTTATTTTGGAGGAGGCACAAATGATAATCGTGGATGGAGAGCATACGACCTAGGACCAGGTAGCAGCGGAAGTGTCCTAGATTTTAATGATGCGAACTTCAAACTCGCACTTAATGCAGAATATAGATATACAATCTTGGGTGATTTAAAAGGAGCATTTTTTGTTGATGCCGGCAACATTTGGAATGTATTGGATGATGTTGATATTCCATCGTTCAGATTTGACGGAATTCAAGATCTAAAGGAAACTGCGGTCGCTTCAGGGTTCGGACTTCGCTATGATTTTGGTTTTTTTGTATTTCGCTTTGATATTGGCTTTAAAACCCATGATCCTGGAAGACCTGTGGGCGAACGCTGGTTTAAAGACTATAATTTCTCAAATGCTGTTTACAACATAGGTATCAACTATCCCTTCTAAACCATTAAAATTTGTTATTTTTGTCTGCTAAATACATTTGAATATGAGTCATGGAATTAAGCCCGGAGTAGCCACGGGAAAAGAAGTTCAAAAAATACATCAATACGCAAAAGAAAAAGGTTTTGCGATGCCCGCAGTTAATGTTGTGGGATCTGATAGTGTCAATGCGGTTATGGAAACTGCTGCTGCACTCAATGCACCGGTAATTATTCAATTTTCAAATGGCGGGGCGCATTTCAATGCTGGAAAAGGTCTTTCCAATGAAAATGAAAAAGCTGCAATTGCTGGCGGCATAGCTGGGGCTAAACATATACACGAACTTGCAAAAGTTTATGGCGCTACGGTTATTCTTCATACAGACCATTGCGCTAAAAAATTACTTCCGTGGATTGATGGATTGCTAGATGCGGGTGAAAAATTCTACAAAGAAGCCGGAAAACCGCTTTATAGCTCACATATGATAGATCTTTCTGAAGAGCCTATTGAAGAAAATATTGAAATCTGCAAACGCTATCTGGAACGTATGAGCAAAATAGGGATGACCCTTGAAATTGAGTTGGGCATTACCGGAGGTGAAGAAGACGGTGTAGATAATACCGATGTGGACTCCTCAAAACTTTATACTCAACCTGATGAAGTTGCCTATGCCTATGAAGAACTTTCAAAAATAAGCGATCAGTTTACCATTGCTGCCGCCTTTGGAAACGTTCACGGTGTTTACAAACCTGGGAATGTAAAATTGACTCCTATAATCCTTAAAAATTCACAGGAATATGTTCAGAAAAAATTTAACACTGGCCATAACCCAATCGACTTTGTTTTTCACGGCGGAAGTGGTTCCACTTTAGAAGAAATTCGCGAAGCAATAGGCTATGGAGTGATAAAAATGAATATTGACACCGATATGCAGTTTGCATTTACCGAAGGTGTTCGCGATTATATGATAAACAATCTGGAATACTTAAAAACCCAGATAGGAAACCCTGAAGGTGACGATATTCCAAACAAAAAATATTACGACCCTCGAAAATGGCTTCGCGATGGCGAAATCACTTTCAAGAAAAGACTTGAACAGGCTTTTAAAGATTTGAACAACGTAAACACGTTGTAAATTTTGAATTAAAAAAGAATATTAAACAAACAATAGTTTATGCCTTGGTTTAAAAGAACAAAAAAAGGAATTCAAACCCCAACCGAAGAGAAAAAGGATGTCCCAAAAGGGCTGTGGTATAAATCACCTACTGGAAAAATTGTTGATAGCGAGGAGCTTGAAAAGAATTTTTACGTAAGCCCTGAAGATGGCTACCACGTTCGCATTGGAAGTAAGGAATATTTTGAAATCCTTTTTGACAACAATAAATTTAAAGAACTTGACAAAAATCTTTCCTCTCAAGATACTTTAAAGTTTGAGGATAAAAAGAAATATACTGAAAGATTAAAGGAAGCTCAAGACAAAACCGGGCTTAAAGATGCTATTCGTTGTGCAGTTGGTAAATCCATGGGTGCAGATTTGGTTGTGGCTTGTATGGACTTTAGCTTTATTGGTGGTTCCATGGGAAGTGTTGTAGGTGAAAAAATTGCCCGTGCTGCAGATTATTCATTAAAGAAAAAAATCCCTTTATTAATAATTTCAAAAAGTGGTGGTGCCAGAATGATGGAAGCTGCACTTTCATTGATGCAATTGGCAAAAACAAGTGTGAAGCTTGCACAATTGAGTGATGCGGGAATACCTTATATCTCCTTATGCACAGACCCAACTACTGGAGGAACAACCGCTTCCTTCGCGATGCTGGGAGACATAAACATTAGTGAACCAGGCGCTTTGATTGGGTTTGCAGGCCCACGAGTTGTTCGTGACACCACAGGAAAAGAACTACCCGAAGGTTTCCAAACTGCTGAATTTCTTTTGGAACACGGTTTCTTGGATTTCATAACACATAGACGAGATTTAAAAAGAAAAATAAACCTTTATCTTGATTTGGTATTGAACAGACCGCTTCGAGAGAAAACTGCATAAAAAAAAGCTGCTCAACAAGAGCAGCTTTTTTTTTTGATTCATGATTTTTTAATTCATTATAAAAGGATATTCTTGACCATTGTAGATAAATACAGCCATATTATCGCATTCACCATCCCCAAAATCAATAGCCGCGGTTACACCATCTTGTGAAACTTCAAGCCGGCCTTCAACCACATAGGGACAGGCGGTTTTATAAACAAGCGTCTCAGTCACTTCACCACTTCGTTCAAAACCATTGGTAAAAACAGTTTGCCAATTTCCGGTAACATGATAGACGTTGTCTAGCCAAGTTCCAGAACCAACGCCTTCCACCCATTCTGAAATACGGGTTCCATTTCTGGTGCCTGTAACAGAAGTGTTCGGAAAACTCACCGTGATGCTTTCGTTAACAGTAGATTGCGGATTATCGTTTTGATTGGCAATTTCATATAAAATACTGCCACCACCGCTTACACCGTTTCCGTTAATAATAAAATTCTGAAAAGTGTAATCTACAGTATAAGTTCCTGAAACCAGAGGCCCATATTCCAAGAAAATACTTCCAGAGACTACATTTCCATTATTCAGTGTGCAGGAATCCCCAAAATCCAATAATATAGTAAATACGTTTCCTTGAGTTCCAACAGTTATTTCAGTACAGGGCGGAAAAAGTGAAAGTTGGTTAATGCCACGACCTTCCGTTTCGTTTTCCACAAAAGCCTGTTCAATAATGTTGAAAGTGGCATCAGCAACATTATCTGTTTTTGCAGCTCTCATAGAATTGTCTGAAGAAAAATTAACTTCTTCGGAAGAAGTATCTTCTTCTTTAACGCAACTTGCAAACAAGAAGATGCCCATCGCAAAAAAAGCAACAATTAATCTAAAAGGGGTAATTTTCATAAAAATGAGGTTTAGGGGTTTAGAAACCTATAACGCTAAAAATTAAGAATTTAATATATCTAAATTAATTTTCCCTCAAAACACACCAATTTCAAATTCGATTTTGTACTTTTGCGGCCTTGATTATCAAAATGGTAGTCAGTACATAAAAATCATTTTAACAATATTGGCATGTATTTATCACAAGAAGTAAAAGAAAAAATTTTTGAAAAACACGGTAAGTCAAAGACTGATACTGGTTCTGCTGAAGGACAGATCGCTTTGTTTACACACCGTATCGAGCATTTAACAAAACACCTTAAAGCAAACCACAAGGACTACAATACGGAGCGTTCTTTGGTAATGTTGGTAGGAAAAAGAAGAGCTCTTTTGGATTATTTAACCAAAAAAGACGTTCTTCGTTATCGTGCAATCGTTAAAGAATTAGGATTACGTAAGTAATATTTAAAAGGGCTCTTGCGAGCCCTTTTTATTTTTTATTCAGATTTTATTCTGAACACACAGAAAAGCTACCCTTAGGTTTTTCATTGGTCAACCACAACAACACAACAACACGCGACTGATATACAGTCGTTGACCATTTTTAACCGTCCGTTTTACGGACAAAATGAAAAACAAATGATACCTAAAGTATTTAGAGAGGTCATAGACCTTGGTGATGGACGTGAAATTTCCATCGAAACCGGAAAATTGGCAAAACAGGCCCACGGTTCTGTTGTTGTACAATCCGGAAAATGTATGTTGCTATGTACCGTAGTTTCAAACTACAAACAAAGCGATGTTGATTTTCTACCCTTAACAGTAGATTATCGCGAAAAATTTGCCGCTTCGGGTCGTTACCCTGGTGGTTTCTTCAAAAGAGAAGCTAGACCGAGCGACGGTGAAGTTTTGACAATGCGTTTAGTGGATCGCGTTTTGCGCCCACTTTTCCCAAAAGATTATCACGCTGAAACACAAGTGATGATTCAATTGATGAGCCACGATGATGATGTTATGCCAGATGCAATGGCAGGTTTGGCAGCTTCTGCGGCTATCCAGCTTTCAGATTTTCCTTTTGAATGTGCTATTTCTGAAGCACGTGTGGGAAGAATCAATGGCGAATTCGTAATTAACCCTTCAAGAGCACAGTTGGAAGAATCAGACATCGATATGGTAATTGGTGCTTCTGCAGATTCTGTGATGATGGTTGAAGGTGAAATGAAAGAGATTTCAGAAGAAGAAATGGTTGAAGCCATTAAATTCGCTCACGAACACATTAAAAAACAGTGCGAAGCGCAACTTAGATTGGCTGAAGCATTCGGAAAAAAAGAAGTTCGTGAATACGAGCCAGAACGTGAAGATGAAGATTTGAAGAAAAAGATTCACACAATGGCTTATGATAAAGTGTATGCCGTTGCAAAATCCGCTTCTGCAAAACATGAACGCAGTG
>Ga0209344_10003321_pt1 | contig 16095 bp, 13 predicted proteins | sample Cruoilmetagenom6_FD_187293 | JGI IMG/M metagenome (GOLD analysis project Ga0209344, IMG submission 187293) | Oil polluted marine microbial communities from Coal Oil Point, Santa Barbara, California, USA - Santa Barbara Oil Seep Sample 6 (SPAdes)... | ecosystem: Environmental > Aquatic > Marine...
GAAAAGGCAGGATAGTTGTATCTTCATTCATGGCGTATCGCTCCTCGTGAGGTTCTGGCTGGCTTGATCACCTGCCACGATACGCCGCCCTTCAAATCACGCCATCACCCAAATTCCCGCATAGCTCTCGCCCGGATCAAGAAATCCTGCCGCCGCTGCGAGAAAATGGTGCAGGAACCAGCACCCAGCCGTCCGATCCCCGGCAGTATGGCAGGGCCGAACCTGCTGGCCCATGTGCTCGTCTCGAAGTTCGACGACCACCTTCCGTTATATCGCTAACACGAGATCTTCGAACGCATGGGTGCAGACATCCCAGAAAGCACGCTGGTAGGCTGGTGTGGCCGCGCCATGAAGACCCTGTCGCCGCTGATCGAACGGATCGAGGCTGACATCATGGGCAGCGACCTGCTGCATGCGGATGATACGCCGATCCGGGGGCTGGATCGCTCTTTGCGAGACAAGGGGCTGGGCAAAGGTGTCAAACAAGGCCGGATCTTGGCCTATGTGCGCGATCAACGCCCTGGGGCGGGGCCATCGCCACCGGGTGCTGTCTATCGCTTTGCGCCAGACTGGAAGGAAGAGCATGTTCTCGGCCATCTGGCCGATGCGCGCGGTATCCTTCAGGCTGACGGCTACAAGGGTTATGCCAAGCTCTATGCGCCTGACCCCGATGGCACGCGGCGTTTCGCGAAGCGGCCTGTTGGGCTCACCTGCGCCGAGACTTCCACGACTTTTGGGCGTCGACCAAGTCCGAGATCGCCCGCGAGGCACTCGACCGGATCGGCAAGTTCTACGATATTGAACATGACATCACCGGTCAGCCCGCCGACGTCCGCTATGTGGCGCGTCAAAAGCTCAGCCGCCGACAAGTCGAACCGGCGCTTGCCAGCTTCAAGGAACTCTTTCGACCAGCTGTAATACAAGCTCTCAGCGATACTTTCCCGGCGACACAGCACCGAGATGCTTTCCTCGCCTCGCAGGCCCGCCAATACAATGCGGATATTTTCTTCAGCTGAATAAGCCTGCCGGGTCTTACGGCGAATGTTTTTAACCACCTTGTCGGCGGCGTCTTTCGATGTCTGCGGTTTCTTCGTCATCTCGATCTCCCAATCGATAAGATGAACCAGAAATCCTCCGCTATTCAAATCCTCAAATCTGTCCCAGGAGTGCTGACGTCAGACGGAATGGGCCGGTTTTTGGGGGGCAGGTCATCAGGATTATGTGGAAACGGTCAAATGGTACCGCCACGCTGGGGATGCAGATTGTTGAACCGCAGCACTACTCCGAAATGAACCGTTTGACCATTTCCGCCTCCTGCATTTCCATTAGCCTCCAAGCGGTGCTCATGTGTTCGGACATGATACGGCGCGCCGCCGCGCTGTCACCGTGTCGCAATGCGTCAAGCAGCCGCGTTTGATAATCGCGCCCGCGCCGCCACAATTCCGTGTTGGGCGGGTCGAACAGGCGGCGATAGACAGTCAGGTCAGACAACATGCAGGCCATGAAATCGATCAGAAATGCGAGGAACGGGTTGCGCGACTGTTCCGCAAGCATCGCGTGGAACCTCAAGGACACGATATGCCGTTCGCGCTCCTGTTCGGCGTCGGTGGCAGGTGAGTCGAATTCGGCGATGTTGTCGCGCAGCGCTTCCAGGGTCTCCGCGTCCAGCGTCCCGGCCAGCGAGGCGGCCAGTTCCGGCTCGAGCACGCTGCGAAGCTGGTAGATATCGGCGATGGTCAGGTGCTTGAAGTAGAAATAGTTCCCCAAGAGGGCGCGGGCACGCTCCTTGCTCACTTCATGCACGAAACTGCCGCCGCCCGGGCCTGTGCGCGTCTTTATGAGGCCCTGTGCTTCGAGGATTCGCATGGCCTCGCGAATGGTGCCTTTGGCCATGCCGAACCGCGCCATCAACTCGGCCTCATTGGGCAACCTGTCGCCCGCGTTTAACCGGTGCTCGACAACCCATTCCTTGATCTTGTCGGCCACCTGAACGGGGCGGCTCACGCCGCGACCGGTGGTATCAGAGGGGATGGTGGCAGGCGGCAAATTGATCTTCTTCCATTTGTTCCAGCGCCGGATCGGTCTTGCGGCAAAGGTTGGTAGCACGCGGGCAACGCCCGGCAAAGGCGCAGCCCGTCGGCGGGTTTAGCGGATCGGGCAACTCGCTGCCTTTCTGCTCTGGCGCGGTCAGTGGCCTACCTACGACCGGCGCGCTGTCGGCCAGAAGTTTTGTATAGGGATGGCGCGGATTTGCAAAGATGCTGTCGGCGCGCCCCACCTCAACCACCGCCCCGAAATAGAGCACGAGGATACGATCGCTGACCGCCTCCACGACAGCCAGATCATGGGTGATGAAAAGATAGGTAAGTTCGAACTCGGCCTTGAGGTCGTTTAACAGGTTCAGCACTTGGGCCTGTACCGATACGTCGAGCGCAGAAACCGGCTCGTCCAGGATGATGATCTGCGGGTTTGCCGCCAATGCCCGCGCGATGCCGATCCGCTGGGCTTGTCCACCCGAGAATTCATGCGGATAACGGTCGAGGAAGTCTTCGCGCAGATTGACCGAAGCGAAAATTTCGGCGATGCGCCTCTTCCGCTCATCCTTTTGCATTCCGTAGAGCCGCTTCAGCGGCGCCTCGATGATCTGGCGGATGGTCTTGCGCGGGTTGAGGCTGCTGGTAGGGTCCTGGAAAACGTATTGAATTTTCTTACCGAACTCCGCCGGGTCTGCGTTGTCCAACGCGCGGCCGTCGATCTCGATCCGCCCCGCGCTCGGCTCGAGCAAGCCGACAAGCATCCGCGCCAACGTGGATTTTCCGGAGCCGGACTCGCCGACCACTCCCAGTGTCTCGCCCTTGGCCACCTCGAAGCTCATCGGGCGCACGGCGCGCACGCCTGGCCGCGCCGCCCTGAAGATCGGCTTGTTCAGCGCGAAGGTCTTGGCGAGGTTTTCTACCTCGAGCGCGGTCATGCGGTGGCCTCCTTGACTTTGCGCAGTTCCTCTTCCGGGTAGAGGCAGCGCACGGCGCGCGGGCCTGTGCTCTCCAGCGGAACCTCGCCCTTCTTGCAATCTTCCTGTGCCTTCTCGCAGCGCGGAGCAAAGGCGCAGCCCGGCGGTAGGTCGTCGACCACCGGCGGTAGGCCGCGGATCGCCGCCAGTTTGCGTCGCCCGCCTCCCAGCTCGGGTACGCAAGCGATCAGGCGCTTGGTGTAGGGATGCGAGGGGTGCTCCAGTACCGCGGTGGTCGGCCCTTCCTCGACGATGCGCCCGGCATACATCACCGCGATCCGATCGCAGAGCTGCGCGACGACACCGAAGTCGTGAGTGATGAAGACGATCGCCAATCCCCGGTCGCGGCGCAGGTCGTTGAGCAGCGACAGGATCTGCGCCTGCACCGTCACATCGAGCGCCGTCGTCGGCTCATCCGCAATAATGACGTCCGGATCATTGGCCAGCGCCATCGCGATGCCGACGCGTTGGCGCATCCCGCCCGACATCTCGTGCGGGTAGTTGTCGATGCGGCTTGCTGCGTTGGGGATGCGCACATCCTCGAAGAGCTGTATGACCCGCTTGCGCACCTCGTCCTTGCCTACCTTGTGATGTGCCAGGATCGCCTCGGCCAGTTGATCGCCCACGCGGTAGAGCGGGTGCAGCGTCGACAACGGGTCCTGGAAGATATAGGCGACGCGGTCGCCGCGCATCCGGCGCAGGGTATCGTAGCGCGCGCCGACCAGATCGGTGCCCTGGAAATGCACAGCGCCTCCGGTAATAACGCCGGGCGGCGACGCGACGAGGCCCATCACCGATAGCGCCGTGACTGACTTGCCTGAGCCACTCTCGCCGATGAGGCCAAGGCACTCACCGGGCTTGACGGCCAAGCTGACTCCGCCAACGGCGCGGTAGATGCGTGGCCCGACCTGGAACTGCGTCTGCAGGTCCTGGATCGCCAGCAGATCATCCGTCGCCTCCGGCACCTCGCCCTGCCGCTCGACCAGCGTGGTCGCCCGCGGACGACTGAGCGCGCCCGAGCGCAGGCGTGGGTCGAGCGCGTCGCGTAGCCCGTCACCCAACAGGTTCACCGACATGACGATGAGAAAGATCATTACGCCGGGAATGACGGAGACATGCGGATAGCTGATCATCGCCGAGCGTGCCTCGCCCAGCATTGAGCCGAGATCGGCCTGTGGCGGCTGGCTGCCGAGGCCAAGGAACGAGAGGCCGGCGGTCTCCAATATCATCCAGCCGATGGTGGTGGACATGGCGATGATGATGACTGGCAGCACGTTGGGCAGAAGTTCGGTCAGGACGATGCGGGTGTGGCTCATCCCCGACAGCCGCGCCGCGTCGATGAATTCGCGTCCGGCAAGGCCCACTGTGACGCCGCGGATATTGCGCGCGAAAAAGGGAATATTGACCGCAGCCACGGCGATCAGGGCGTTCATCAGCCCCGGCCCGAGGGCGGCAACAATGGCCAAGGCAAGCAAGATGTAGGGAAAGGCCATGAGCATGTCGACGCCGCGCATGATGATGTTATCGATGCGGCCGCCCACATAGCCCGCCACGATCCCAATGGCAGACCCGATGAGCGCCGCCATGAGTGCCGCCGAGATGCCGACCCCCAGGCTCAACCGCGCGCCGTGCAAGAGGCGGCTGAGCATGTCGCGCCCGAGGTGATCTGTGCCCAGCAGATGCCCATCGGCCAGAGGTTTCAGGAAACGATTGCTGGTTGCGGTGACATTCGGATCCTGGAGGGGCAGCACCGGGGTCAGCAGGACGGTGATGACGATGACCCCGAGAACCATCGCCCCAAGTGCGGCCAACTGGTTACGGAACAACAGCTTGAAGAACTGGATCATGTCTTGATCCTCGGATCCAGCAGGCTTTGCGCGACGTCGACGAGGATGTTGAACAGCACGTAGCAGGCGGAGATGAAAACCACGCCACCTTGCACCAGCAGCAGGTCACGGCTCAGGATCGCATCGACAAGCATCCGCCCGGCGCCGGGCCACTGGAACACGATCTCGATATAGACCGAGCCCGAGAGCACGAAACCCGCCTGGATGCCCAGCACCGGAATAATGCTGACCATCGCCGCGCGCAATGCGTGACTCATGATGACGCGCCGTTCGGGCACGCCCTTGGCGCGGGCGGTGCGGATGTAGTCCTGGCGCAGCACTTCCAGCATGGCCGAGCGCGACAACCGCGCGATCACGCCTGTCGCCACCGCCGATAGCGCCAGCGCGGGCATGACGAGGTGTTTCACCATGTCCCACAGGTCGCCGCCGCCGTAGATCGCGTACATGCCCGACACCGGCAGCCATCTGAGATTCACCGCAAAAAACAGGATCATCATCATGCCGAGGAAAAAGGAGGGTACTGAAATGCCGATCAGTACGGTGAAGGTGATCGCCTTGTCGGCCCAGCCATATTGTCGCGCCGCCGAGACCACCCCGGCGAGGATGCCCAGCACCGAGCATAGGACGAAGGAGATGCCGGCAAGGATCAACGTGGCGTTGAACCGTTCAAGCACCTCGTCGATGACCGGGCGGTTCAACGAGTAGGAGCGCCCGAAGTCGCCCTGCAACATGTTGAAGAACCAAGTGAAATACCGCTCGACCAGAGGCTTGTCGAGGCCAAGATCGCGGTTGATCTTGGCGACGTTCTCGGGTGTGGCGTAGGAGCCGAGGATCGCCGTCGCGGGATCTCCGGGGATCAATGACATGATGAGGAACACGATGACTGTGATACCGACGAGCACCGGAATGGCCAAAACCAGTCGTCTGGCGATGTAGCTGCCCATCATCTCTTCCCTTATCTGTTCCGGCCCGCCCAAGACTGTGAGGGACGGAATGCGCGCGTTTTAAGCAGCGCCCGGGACGGCGCGAGGGACCCCGCCCCGGGCGATCGGATCAGTTCTTAACGACGTTCTCAAGCCGGAGAAGGAAGGACGGTTGGAGGGTGAAATTCTCGACCCGGTCATTCGTCACCGCGTTCTGCTTCCAGTTGGCGACGAACACCCAAGGTGCGTCCTCATGCACGATCTGCTGCATCTCGCGGTAAAGCTTCGCGCGTTCTCCCTGATCTGTTGACTTGCGCGCGGCCTCCAGGAGTTCGTCGACCTTTTCGTTGGCGTAGTAGCCAGAGTTGAAGCCACCCGCATCGGGAAAGGCCTGAGAGCGCAGGGTCAAATAGGGCAGGGTGTCGGGATCGTTGGTCATCCAAGCCATTTCTGCCATGTCCGCCTTGCCTTCAAGGCCGGGATTGACCTCGCCGAGGAAGGTGTTCCACTCGTAGGTCTCGATTTTCACATCAAAGCCCACCGCCTTTAGATCTGCCTGGATGGCGGTCCCCATGGGCACAGGGTCGAGCATTCCCGAGCCGCCTTCTGTCACGTAGAGGGTGAGCGCGAGACTCTCGGCCCCGGCTTCCGCGATCAGCGATTTTGCCTTTTCCGGATCGTAAGGGTAGGGCTCCAAACTGTCATCATGAGCCCATGCGAAGGCCGGCGGCGTGGGGCCGGCGGCGACGGTCGCGGTACCTTCGAGCACGTCGTTCACGATCGCCTCCTTGTTGATCGCATAGTTTGCCGCCTGACGTAGCCTCACGTCGGCGAACGGGCCTTCCTTGGTGTTGAGGATGAGAAACCACACATGCGGGCCGGCCTGTTCGTGTAGGGTGTAACGATCACCCTCGAACTGCGTCAGCGATGTCGGCGGAACCTCGACCATCAGATCGATTCCTCCGGCCAGCATCTCGGCGACGCGGGTGTTGGCATCCGTGATCGGTCGAAAAACCACCGCTTCGGCCTTGGCCTGCTCGCCCCAATACTCCTCAAACCGGTCGACGACGACACGCTCGTTCGATTTCCACTCGACGAATTTGAACGGTCCAGTTCCGGCGGGATGGCGGCCGATCTCCTTGCCGTGGATCTTGATCGCCTCGGGCGATACCATCAGGCCGGTGGGATAGGCCAGGTTCGACAGGAACGGCGCATAGGGCGCGTCCAGCGTGAATTTCACCGTCATGTCATCGACGGCCTCGGTCGACTCTACTGCGCTGAAGAAGAAAGCCAGCGGAAAGGGGCCGGTGTTGTGGAACGGGTGATCCTCGTTCAGCATTCGGTCGAAGTTGAACTTGACCGCCTCGGCATTGAAGGGGGAGCCGTCGTGAAAGGTGACGCCCTCGCGCAGATGAAACGTGTATTCGGTGCCGTCTTCGCTGATCTCCCAGTCCGTGGCCAATGCCGGGCCGGGCTCCAGCGTGCCGGATTTGTATCGCGTCAGCCCCTCGTACATATTCACGAGGATGCGGAAATCGTTCACTGCCGTGACCGCTGCCGGGTCGAGCGATTTAGGCTCGGCGATCTGGCCGACGAGCAACACGTTGGGCGGTGTCTGCGCGTTGGCCACCAGCGGCGCGAACAAGGCGCCGAGGGCCAGCGCCCCGGCCCCGAGCATCCCGCGTCGGGTCCAATCTGAGAATTTCATTGTTAGTCTCCCTGTCTTGCTGTGTTTTTTCCGAATTTATCATGATAATTTGCGTTCGTCAATTTATCATGATAAATAGGGGCAACTCACGAGGACATTCTATGACCTTCTCGATTCTGATCCGCGATGCTGAGACCGGCGCTTTCGGCGGCGCGGCCGCCACCGGCAGCCTCTGCGTTGGCGGTTGGGTGTTGCGCGGGCGCCCGCTTGGCGGTCTCTCTGCAAGCCAGGGCGCGGCCCCCAGTACGCTTTGGGGGGAGGATGTGCTCGACCTGATGAAAGCCGGTCAGACCGCGCAGGCTGCCGTTGACGCGGTGACCGGACGCGATTCAGGGCGCAGCTATCGCCAACTCTGCGCGCTCGACCTCGTCGGGCGTGGCGCGGTGTTTTCCGGCGATGACAACACACCGGTCATTGCCGGGCGGACGTTTTCAAGCGGGGTTGCTGCCGGTAATATGCTGACCTCGGACGCGGTCATCGAGCGGTTGATCGAAGGTTACGAGATTACGACCGGCGCTCTGCCTGATCGACTGCTTGCGGCGCTACGCGGTGCCGAGGCGGCCGGAGGTGATATGCGTGGATTAATGTCCGCAGCGCTGTTGGTGGTGGCGCCGGACCGTCCGCCGCTCAGTCTGCGTATCGACCTGAGCGCCGCTCCGCTTGACGATCTCGCGCGGCTGCTGGCGATGGCGACTCGCGGCGACTACGCCGATTGGAGCCGCCAAGTACCGACGCTGGACTTCCCGGAGCGCGTTCTTGACTGACTGGGGCAGAATATGCGCCGAGCGATTGGAGGCGCTGGCCCGGGTTTCGGAGCCCGGGCCGGGTGTCACCCGTCTGCCGTTCACCGACCAGCACGCTGAGGTTCTGGACTTTTTGCGCAGCTGGATGACGGACGCAGACCTGGCCCATTATATCGATGATGCGGGTACTTTGGTGGGCCGACACGAGGGCGATGGCAGAGACGGCACCTTCTACATCGGATCACACCAGGACAGCGTGCGCCAAGGCGGCGCCTTTGACGGCATCATGGGTATCGTGCTGGCAATCACGACCCTGCAAAAATTGCGCGACGCGGGGATGCCGCCCGCCTGTCCGATCGAGGTGCTGGGTTTCGCCGATGAAGAAGGCGTGCGCTGGCCCACCGCGCTGGTTGGCTCGCGCGCCATTGCCGGCACTGTCGATCCGGCCGTCCTGGGCATGACGGATCGGGATGGCGTGACGCTGCGCGCCGCGATGGAGGGTTTCGGCCTCGCACCTGACCGCATTGCCAAGATCGCCCGGCGCCGCAACGGCGCTCTGGGATATCTCGAATGTCACATCGAGCAGGGGCCGGTGTTGGAACAGGCGGATGCACCGCTGGGGGTCGTCACGGCGATCTGCGGGATCGAGCGCCATGCGGTCACGCTCACCGGAGAGACCGGCCATGCGGGGACCCTGCCCATGGCGACACGGCGCGATGCGCTGGTCGGGGCGGCGGCGCTGGTCGCTGAGGTCGACAGGGCGGCCCAGAAGACAGAAGTTCTGCGCGCAACCGTGGGCGAGATGCATGTGACCCCGAATGTGGTCAACGCCGTGCCGCGCGAGGTGCGTTTGACAATCGAGTTGCGTGCGCCCGATGACGCCCTACGCGAGGCGGCAAGCCTCCAGTTGCGGGATTTCGCCCGCCGGATGGCCGGTAATCGCGGCTTGCACTGTGACATGCAGCGCAGTTACATTCAGCCTGCACAGCCTTGTGATCTGCCCCTTACTGATGCGCTCGCGCATGCCGTAGGCACAGTTACCGGCCGAACTGCCCTGCGACTACCCTCGGGAGCGACACACGACGCCTCGGCCATGGCTGACCTTTGCCCGATCTCTATGTTGTTTGTGCGCTGTCGCAATGGCGTGAGCCATACCCCGGATGAGCATGTGACTCCCGAAGATCTCGGCCACGCAGTTGACGCTCTCGCGACCTTTCTCGCACAGCTGCGGTAACGGGACCCATCGGCGCGGCGCAATTATGAGGATTGGTGGCAGGTACTGGAGTGGGTGCGGGATGGGTTGGTGGCGGGTAGCATGTTGCGGGATATCGACGTGACAGTCCACAATTTGCGAAGCGCTGGAACTTGTCCTTGGTCCGGAGCGGGCCTTTCGCCGCCCTATTGTGAATGAGCATGACGTCCATTCCGAGCGTTATCTCGATGACGGCGATAAGCCGATAACGATGAGCGATACCGAGATCGGATCAAGCGAGAGGAATGGGAAACAATCCTGCCGGAGCTTGAAAATTCACCAGAGATGGATCTCGAGGGTTAAACAGCCAAGCAAGGCTGCGCGACCGCGCAGTTCGCCCACCTCAGACCCGTCTTATTTCATATGACTTGAAGCCTTCTTCCCGATAGCGGCGGTGGTCGCCCCCTTGGACGTGGTCGAGCTACGGATAGACTTAAACAATATCATTTACGCGGCAAGGATACTCGCCTCATAAGCCTTTAGCACATAGCGCGCCGACTCTCCGAATACCCCTAAGCTGGCCTTCAGTTCTGGGAAGAGGGAATAGATTTCCGCACAAGCCGCCTCGGAAAGCGCATTCATACCGACATCGCCAGGGTAGAAGCTTTCACAGGGTATCCCCTCGGAAAAAACGATTTCATGCCGATCGAATAGCATGTGGAAAAACTCCACCTGCGGCAGTTCAACCAGATCGATTCCTGGAAGCCCGATAAGATGCTTGGCCGCGACTAGCACCTCTGGTTCACCGAAATACAACTCCACCTCAACGCCGGAAAACAGCATGCGGTGTTGCTGCGACACCCAGAGTGGATGCGTGTTCCCAAGAGCCCCGGCTGAAATCCGCACCGGAGCATGAAGTCCGCGTCCAGGAACGGATGTCGAATTGATCCAGCGGATGATCTGATAGCCGTGATCCGCCGTTCTTATACGATCACCCACGCGCAACGCCTCGATAGGGACATTCCCTATATCGGTTTCCATGCGAGATCCGCGCATGAAGCAGACGATGTTCTCAAAATTGCTGGCGCCCGGATAATCCGTTTCGGATCTCAGCTTGTCGTCATCCTTTCCGCCGTCAAGATCTTTGATCGATCCGCCCGCGCCGGAAAGCACGACATCGTCGCCCTCTTTGGTCTCGACTTTGTCGGCGGTGAAGCCATCACCAACCGAAACAGTGTCGTTACCCTTTCCGGTATTGATGTCGTCCACGACGGCACCATCCGCGATTGATAATTCATCAGCGCCATCGCCAGTCTTGATGTCATTGGCGATCAGGTCATCGCCGATAGTTATGGAGTCGGCACCCTTGTCAGTCTCTATGTTATGGAGAGACGCGCCATCACCTATTACGAGCGCGTCATCGCCCTCACCGCTTTTGATGTCATTCGCGAAAATGTTATCGCCTAGTGTGATCGAATCATCGCCATCACCAGTCTCGATTTTGTCGAACCGAGCGTTGTCGCCGATGGTGATCGCGTCGGCTCCGCCCTTTGTCTTTATGTCGTCGGCAATCAAGCCATTGCCGATGAATATCGTGTCATTGCCATCGTCGGATTCGATCTTGCGAATAGTCGCGTTGTCACCGATCGTCAGAAAGTTATCACCGCCATTCAACTTGATGTCGTGATCGGTCGTGAACCCATGTCCGATGGTCAGCACATCGGTCCCGAGAGAAGATCCCTCGAATTTTCCGAGAGACACGTTATCCCCGGCAGTCATGACGACCGCAAGCGCTTTGTCGGCCTTGATATCTACCTCCGAAAGGTCAACACCTTCGGAAATGACGATTCCGACGTCCAAATTTTCCGTGATCTCGACGTCGAAGTCACTTGTGTTGGTGGTCTCGAACCGTATCTCGAAATTAGTCGGATCACCGGTCGAGGATTCAAACTTGACGTTGTCCGAAACGGACTCGGAAATGATGAAAACGTCGCCGTTGCTGGCGTCAATGGTGTCTCCGGCGCGAACTTCGTTCGGCCCAAGCGGATCCGTGTCCTTGTCGACAACGACATAAGTCGCCATGTACCACTACCTCAATATACGCCTTTTCTTGAATACGGATCGCTCTTATCGCGAGATCACGCTGTTGACGTCGTTGCGTCATGAAAAGGTCATTTTCTGCCAACTCAACTCTGGACGCAAAGCTTATGTATTTCAAGCGATTACGTCGTCGTAAATAAGTACTGAATATGAGGGATCTATTTTAGCAACACTTTGCTCGAATAGCGCCAGAGGGTCCACCGTGACGGCCGGTGTAGGGCAGGTTCGGGCCGATCTAGCATCAGCTAATGCCGTTCTTTCGTGCCTAGAAGGACCACGTGCCAACAAGCTTCCTTTGGTTTGTCCAAGTCCAGTCACAGTTCATCTGCATATCCCTCCCATAAACCCAAGGGAAGCGGCCAAATGCGTGATGACTACCTAACCAAGAAGAACGCCACTAAAGACTCAGCTTCGACAAGCAGCATGAAAGGACGAAACTGGTTTCCTGAGATTATTGACCAGGAAGACATTGGTCGATCTTATCCAGCTAAAAAGCCGCTCTCGTTCCTTACAGGACTGCGCAGACTTGTTTCGAAGTAGATATCGAAGATAAGAATGGCCGCTCCGGCGAGGCCGCATCGCAGCTACAATTCGCCTGACGAATTTCCTCTGTGGTGAAGGATTTTCGATGCGGGCCATGGCGCAAGATCTTCGCACGGGCTGACTGTGGCCCGCGTTGGAGATCACCGTCTGGGTCTACGATTGCGATCCTCGTCGGCTCACCGAGACCGGCACCAATTGGGTGGCATTGCGGCCTCTTGCGACCGCGCTGGCACGGTTGCGCTGGTTCGCTTATGCGGCGATCAGCCCAGGCGCCGGAACCGACCGCAAAAGCCGCGCCTCGTGGCGTTTGAGACATGGGCGGGCCGTCTTGCCATACGCGTTGGGATTGGCGCGCAATTCTGGGAAAATGCTGAACATTTCCTCGCGTGATTGATCCGAGATCGCCGATATCCCGATATCGCCCGCATGAAAGCTTTCGGTGGCGGCGCCATCGGCATAGATCACCTCATGCTGGTCCAGCATCATGTGGATATAGGTCACCTCTGCCTGTTCGCGCGCGATCACATCGCGACCATTCAAAAGATGCTTGGCGGCGACCAGAACCTCGTCACAGCCAAACAAAAGCTCGGCCTTGTAGCCGGTGAACAAAAGCCGGTGCTGCGGTGACACCAAAAGCGGGCGCGCCGCCCCGTCAAGCACATGCGCGGCAATTGAAATCGGGGCAAACCTGTCGACGCCCGCCACCGTGCGGCTGCCGATCCAGCGGATCGGTTGCGGCCCGTGATCGCGGGTGATCACCATGTCGCCGACGCGCAAGCTTTCAATCGCGCGCTCGCCATGCGCGGTCAGGATGCGCGCGCCGGGGGTGAAGCAGATGATATTCTCGATCTCCGAGAAGGTCACAACCGTGCCGTCGGCCATGGTAAAGTTGCCCGAAAGCCCGCCCGCCGCATCATCGGTATTGGTGAATGTTATGTCGGCCTGTGACACATCGCCATTGAGCCGAAGCGTATCACCAGCGGTCTCGCCCCCTTCGCCGCCCACGATGTTGATCGTGCCAGCGCCGGCCTCGCCGAGATCTTCGATGATGAAAAGATCATCGCCATCACCACCATAGAGCGTGTCATTCTCGCCAGCGATCAGCGTGTCATTGCCACCCCCGCCAAACAGCAGATCGGCCCCGGCTCCCCCGTCGAGAAAATCATTGCCCGCGATATTATCGTTGCCCACGATCAGCGGGCTGGTGGCCAGATCCTGTGCCACGCCGCCCGGTGGGGTTACCTGTCCTGAGAGCACATTGCCGCCGAGGTTCTCCCAATAGCGCACCTCGATTGTATAGCTCTGATCGGACTCCAGCGTCACTTCGCCCCAACGGGTGGTTGCGCCCTGGTGGAAATCGTTATCAAGGAACGTCCCGGTCGTACCGTTCTGGTTGGTAAAGGTGACCGGATTGCCCTCACTGTCCAGAATACGGATGGTCGAGCCATCGTCCGAGGTCGTCTCGAACCGGTAGATCCCGTCTTCCGAGGCGATCAGGTTCGAGGTGTAGATCACCCCGTAATCGTCCGGATCGCCCTGACCCGTCGCCTGTTGGCCATGACCCGTCACATCGAACTCGGCAGATGTCCCAGAACCCGCAAGCGTGCCGCTTTCGATGGTAAAGGCCTGCCCGTCAGCCGAACTGAAATCGCGGGTGTAGACTTGGTAATTCCACCGCTCCGCTGTGCCCGCGTCACCATAGAGCGTGTCATCGCCCGCGCCACCCGACAGGCTGTCATCGCCTGTGCCGCCGATCAGCGAGTCGGCCCCGTCCTGCCCCAAAAGCGTATCATTCCCGGCCTCCCCGAAAAGCGTGTCGTTTCCGGTGCCGCCGTCAATGCTGTCGTTGACATCGACCGGGACAATTGTCGTGAAGTGGATATCGCCTACCCAGACGGCCTGTGTACCGGCCAGGCCGTTCTGGTAGCTGATTTCGATGGATGACACCGGCCCGGCGATTTCAATCAGCGCGGAGCCGCCTGCGTCAGAGGGGTTCTCGCCCGCAGCATCGGCGGTTATCGTGTTGCCGACAACGGTGTCACCATCCCTTGGCGTGATGGTGACGGTGACAGGGTTGCCGTTGGCGTCAAAGCCGTTGATGGTGAGAATATCGTTGTGGTTGCCCGCGCCGGAATCGATATCATTGATGCGGAAACTGACATTTTCCACCTCATTGCCAAAGCCGCTACCACTGGCCGCAGAGAAATCAACGGTTGTTGTCGAAGTTGTCCCGTTGTCGCCAAACAGATAGGCACTGGAATTGGCATTAAACGGTTCACCGGTCGCGGTGTAGGTGGTGTCGGTGGTTTCCACCCTCAGAAGCGGTTCAGTGTCGCCGTTATCATTGAAAGAGACCGTGACATTCATATTACCGGTATTTTGGGTAAATCCGGCCTCAAGGTTGGTGTTGTCAGGGCCCTGGGCATCCCAATTCAGTGATTCGGGCGTGGCTGTCAGATCATCGATTTCGTCGCCATATACGAGATCATCCCCGGCGCCTGCGTCAATCGTGTCATTGCCGAGGCCGCCAACGATGGTGTCATCGGCCAGGCCTGAGACAATGCTGTCATTGCCCGCACCGGCCGCGATATAATCGGCATTACCGCCGATACCTGTTCCGTCGCCGCCATCCACAACATCGCCATCACCGGGATCTGAATAGGTGGCATCAATTGTGTCGTCGCCGTCGGTGCCCGAAACAACCTGATCGGTGGCGGAGAATTCGGTGTAGTTAAAGGCCGGACTGCCCGCAGTGACATCGGCGTCGTTGGTGTACGAGATAACTTCGTAAACCACGCCCGGCTGAAATGCGACTTCGGATAGGGTGTAGTCGCCGTTGGCGCTGCCATTTTCGACATCAAACGTCACGACCTGAAATATCTGACCGGTTTCGGTATTTCGCACGGTCCAGACGTCTTCGGCGTCAACCCTGGCATTTCGGGATGTCCTGCCGTTGATGGTGACATCTGCCCGGGCGGATTCGTTGCCAGCGCTGTCATCGTCGAGTGTCAGACCTTCGATGCCTGCTTCATTGTCGGTGATGGTTGCGGTGCCGGTCTGCGTGGCAGGGCCAGTCCAGGTGAAAGTGCTCCCAACCGTGGTCGAAATTATGCCGATCGGGTTTATGTCATAAAAACTCACATCATAGACGGCCATCGCCTGCACTCCTGCCTTGCAGATACGTTGATCTGCGATTCTTCACGACGCTCAGCGGTCTTTTGCCCTTAAAATCGGGGTCTTTTACGATTGCTCGCGCGGTTGTTTCCAAAGTGGATACACACTGTCTGCGGCGGCAATTCGTGCAATTTCAGGTAAATTCAAGACAGATTGGGGCAGGATCAGGGCTTTGCAAGCTTAGGGCTGTGCCCGTCCTTTGGGGGCTCAGGTCACGGCGGTGCGGGCCTGATAGGTCGGATCATCCCAGAGCCGATCCTGCATGACGTGGACCAGACGGTGGGCCGCCTCGTGCGCTGCCATCGCCAGAACCGGCGGCGTGCTGACGCGCATCCTGGCCGACGAACTGACCCAGTCGACAGGTGACAGCTATATCCGTGCAATCGAGTCGGTTGGCAAAGATCTGAACCAGCCGCTCGACACGATCGATGCCACCTTGGAGACGTTGACGGAAATCCTCCCGAAGACTGGCTTCGACCCGACCCAAGGTACGTCCAACATATCCTATGATCTCAAGCGTCGCCGCGTGACGGCGGCCGTGAAGTAATTTCTTGGCGTTCATGCGAAAATGAAAAGCTTTCGAGAGCAACAGGATGAATGGACTGCGCTGTTTGCCGTTATGGCGCCCTACACAGAAGCCAAGTCCGACAGCCGGGACTGGCAGCGTCGATGCTGTCGACCGTGTTGCCCCCTATATCTCGCGCACCTTCGACATCCAGCATTCTGGCGAAGGCTTCGTGCTGGTAGCCGCGCATCTCAGCAATGCGGTCCAGCTCCCGACCCACACGGTCACCTGAGAGCGATGTATCAACGACAGCTGCCAGACATTCGCGGCTGAAGTCGTCGATCACGTTT
>Ga0209344_10003322_pt1 | contig 16094 bp, 13 predicted proteins | sample Cruoilmetagenom6_FD_187293 | JGI IMG/M metagenome (GOLD analysis project Ga0209344, IMG submission 187293) | Oil polluted marine microbial communities from Coal Oil Point, Santa Barbara, California, USA - Santa Barbara Oil Seep Sample 6 (SPAdes)... | ecosystem: Environmental > Aquatic > Marine...
CCTGAAGACAGTTTTGAAAATTTCTCAAAGATAATTTCGCTATCACCCTCGGGAATCCCGGGGCCATTGTCGGAAACGGTCACGATAACCCCATTGGGTTGTTCGTCTACATCCAGTTTGATGATTGGCTTGGGTTTATCATTGTATTTGATTGCGTTGGAGATGAGGTTGATAAAGACTTGGGTCAAACGATCTGCATCGGTTAGTAAAATAATGTCAGAAGTCGCTTCAGACAGCCTGATATCCACTTTGGACGCGTTGAAAGAACTTCGGCTGGATATGATCGATTGTTCTAACATTTCACCCAGATTTTTACGATGCAGGTTTAGTTTAACCTTGCCGCTTTCTAAAAAACTAAGGTCAAGAATATCATCCAGAATGCGGGTTAACCGTTGGCTTTCATCGTTGATAATGGATGAAAACCGAGCGAATTGTTTGCGGTCAACATCGTCGTTACTCATTAAAATGGCCGAAAATGATCGAATGGATGTCATAGGTGTGCGCAATTCATGGCTAACCTGACTTAAAAAATCATCCTTTTGCTGACTAAGTTTAGTTAGTTTGTCATTTGCGCGCCGCAGTTCTTTTGCTGTAGCGGCCAGCTCTTTCGATTGTTTTTCTAGACGGGCAGAGTATTCCATGACTTGCGCGGTTTCATCTGCAACAGCTATCAGCTCTTCTACAGAAACAGTTTCCCGACCTGAGATTTGCCCCATCATAGCATGTGCTGTAGCGGCCCCTACGGAGCCGGCAAATTCGCGCTCTAATGTAACGATGAATTCAGATGTTGGGTCGGGAAGGCCGTACAATTTCCCCTGCTCCCGCGCTTTTTCTTCAAACAACCGCCCTGCTTGAGCGCGTCCTACAATCCTTTGTGCCAATACGAATAAATCTTCAGAGGTGGAAATTTGACTGAGCATGTGGTGTTGCGATGAGCGGCCAAACACGTTGATGAACTGAAGTGCCTGAAGGTTTTCAAGGGGTTTGGGGGTTGTTGTTAAAGATAACGTAATAAAGGCGAGCATGTTTAAAGATATTGACCAAAAAACTGCGTGAACCAGTGGATCGGAAATATTTATGCCAAACAAGGCTTGGGGGCGTAATGTAGACAAGCCAAACAGGCCGCTTTGCAGGGTTTCACTTGATAGAATAAAGCTGCCATCAAAGCTTGGTAGGAACAAGGTGTAAGCCCAAACCGTAAAGCCTACTAAAATTCCCGCTAACGCACCTGACCTAGACGCATTGCGCCAGAACAGTCCAAATAGTAAAGCTGGTAGAACCTGTGCTACACCCAAAAATGCGATTAGGCCAATAGATGCAAGGGCTGAGGTGCCGCCGGTGAATTGGTAATAAAGATAGCCCAAACCCAAAATACCCACGATACTGATACGCCGTGATCTTAGAAGAATAGAACGTACATCATCGCTTTCAGGGTTGCGTGCTTGGGTGCGGCGTAACCAAAGCGGTAAAACAATATGGTTGGACACCATTGTTGATAGGGCAATGGCCGCGACAATCACCATAGACGTGGCAGATGAAAACCCGCCCAAGAAAGCGAGTGCAGCTAGGCTTTCCTGACCCATTGCCAATGGAATAGTTAACACAAACAAGTCAGGGTTTGATCCTTCGGGTAGTATTTCCAAACCTGTGACCGCAATGGGTACCACAAATAAGCACATTAAAAACAGATATAGCGGAAAGGCCCAACTTGCGGTGGCTAGATGCTTTTCCGCGTCGCTTTCAACCACAACTACCTGAAACATGCGTGGCAGGCATATAATTGCGGTGGCGGACAGAAACGTCAAAGTTACCCAGCGCGGTGTAAAGGCACCCGTGGCTTCAGGCAGCATCTTTTCGGCATTTATCAAAACCTCGGATGGGCCGTCAGCCACGAACCAGACCACAAAGATGCCAACGGCAAGAAGGGCGACAAGTTTGACGATTGCTTCCAGTGCGATAGCGGTGACAACACCGTGGTGGCGTTCATTGGCGTCCAGATTGCGCGTGCCGAAAACCACGGTAAATGCAGCCAGCCCCATTGCGATTAAGAAGGCGGTAATGGCGGGTGATGGCGCGTTTGCGTTTGTTTGGGTAAATACTGCGAAACTTAAGCTCAAGGATTGAAGTTGCAAGGCTATGTAAGGTGTGGAACCGATAACCGCCAACAGGGTTACGACAACTGCCAACAGGTTGCTTTTACCGTAACGCGATGAAATCAGATCAGCGATGGATGTGATGCGCTGAGTATTGCCGATGCGCACCAGTTTACGTAACAGCCACCACCAGCCTATGAAAACTAATGTTGGGCCCAGATAAATCGTTAAGAACTCCAATCCGTTTCGTGCGGCTGATCCAACAGCACCGTAAAATGTCCAAGCTGTACAGTAGACCGAGATTGATAAGGTATAAACGATCGGGGAATGCAGAAAGTTCAACTTATTCTTAAGCGCCGATTGTTCTGCAATTGCTGCTACGATGAACAACATGGTCACATAGATTAGACAAATAGCGACAAGAATATTGAACGATAGCATTACTTTTCCCGTATTTCCGGAATAAGTACACGCGATAGAATAAACGCGGCCGCGATTAGAACTGCCCAAACTCCAAAAATGAACAGTAGCGTACTTGTTAAGGACGAGGTTTCATTACCAATTGTAAATGATCGCAGAATGGGCGTCAGCAGCAATATGACACCAACAATGGGCAGTATCAGGGCAACTTCGCGTTTTTTGCGGCTGCGCCTGGTTTTTTTATTCGCAGCGTCGAAGGATTGTTTTTCACTCATTTGCCTAAAAGCCTGTGAACATTCTGGATGATTTCCTTGTTTGCGAATGGCTTTGTCATGAACAGGCTGACACCTGCCTGCTCTGCGGCCGCCCGGTCTTTCTTCTGGCCTTTGGCTGTGAGCATTAAAACGGGCAGGCTTGTGAAAGCATCCATTGCGCGCAAATCTTCCAAGATTTGCATGCCACTTCTATTGGGTAGCATCATATCCAAGATTACTAAGTCAGGCTTGGTGGATTGAATATACTCCACGCAACCTTTTCCATCTGTGAATGTAGACACCTTTAGTCTCTCACGCTTTAGCAAGAAAGATAGAGCCTCTAAGATAAATGGTTCGTCTTCGACGATCAGTACTGATTTTCGCACGTATCCCTCCCTAAAGACGCGACGTTTGCAGCTTAGAATGATTCCGTTTTTAGGCAAGCATGATTATTGAAGTAAATATTTTGCCCTGCGTGCTTCACAATTGACGCGCGGACATACGGAACATTGCAGGCCAACGGCCAGATTGGGTTGCAGGGCAATTTCGGGTTTGGTGAGGAACATTTCATAATCGGGTGTGAAAACCATAATTGCAGTTGTTCGTGATGGTAGGCCAATAGTATTTTGATCCACATATTGCGTCAGTGAATAAGTCAAAAACCGCTCTCCTGTTGGTGTATTGATAAACGCTTTGATGGGTTGAAGCGGTTGGCTAAGGCTTCGGTATATTGGCCACAAAGGGCAAGCACTGCCATATCTGGGTAATGCTAATGTGGGAAGTTGCTTACGGAAAATCACAGCACCTGAGCCATCGCATTCCATGATGCCAAACCGCGGAATTTCATCATGCTTCGGCAAATGGGCAAGGCGGCGCAGAACTACACTTAATGACACATTCAATTTTTGGGACAGCACAACGGGATCGTATTTGTATGTCTTTGCGGCGCTCAGGAAATCGTCAATCGGAAGTTTCCGGATAATAGCACTATAGCGCACCAAAGTGTCTATGGCTTCATCTTCGTCGGCTTTTGGTAAATTCAGGCGCGCGGTATAATCAGCTGGCGAAATGAAGTTCCCTTCTAGTTGTTGTATGAAAAAGTCGTTTTTTTCAAGAATGGCTTCAGCGGGGGCGGAATCGCTTGATATGCCATCCTCTTGGGTGCTGGGCTCAAAATGTTGCAAAATATCCGCTGCGGTTTGCGCCAGTTTTTCAGTTTCGGTTAAAAGGTTTGAAAGGAAACGGTTTTTTAAAGCGACGGTTATATCTTGATCATCAGACAGGATTTCAGCAGTGGATTTTATAGTTGTTATATTTGAAAGCATCAGGTGCATCGCTTCTGAAAAGAACGGATCACTGTTCATTTGGTCTGTTACTGCTTGCAGCGTTTCATCTTGCACCTTGGCGCGGTCAAACTGTCGACCAATCAATCTGGCAAAACCGTGGAACCGTGCGATAAACTCTTCGGTTTTATCAACCTCACAGGCAATCGCTGGCACCATTGCGGCAGCTTGTTTCACCCGCCCGACAAGGGCCTGATCGGCCCCTTCGATGAAGCTGCGTGGGTCAACCTCTAAAACCCGCGCCAGAGCCAGTAAGGTTTTGCCACCGATTCCCCGTCGATTATGTTCGATTAAGTTTAGATAAGACGCGGAAATACCCGCTTGCTTTGCAAGGGCTGCTTGGCTGATCTTTTTTGACCGGCGATTTTCACGAATACGTGTTCCCAGTAAGCTGCGAGGCATATTTTCTTTTCCTTTAATTTTAAACGAAAATATTTGTTTTAGTAAATATATTTACTTTTTATTGATATGTAAATTTAAAATATTTACAAAATAAACAAATAAAATCAGTTGTTTATTGCAATAGTTGCTGTTTGCCCTATTCTAACGAGGTCGAATGACACTGGCACGGCGTTCTAGGAGGAGCAGATCGTGCTAGAACATGGGAGGAATCTATGTCTAAATTTACTCGTCGTGGTTTGCTTAAATCCAGTGCTGTTATGGGCGCTGGTCTTGCAATGCCCACACTTATTACAAGTCCTGTTGCTGCGTATACAAACGAGCCAACAGGCGGTTCAGTTACACTGGGCTTTAACGTTCCACAAACAGGTCCATATGCGGATGAGGGTAGCGATGAGCTACGTGCATATAAACTGGCTGTAGAGCATCTGAATGGCGGCGGCGACGGCGGCATGATGAATACGTTCACATCAAAAGCGCTTAAGGGTAATGGTATCCTTGGCAAGAAAGTTGAGTTTGTAACGGGTGACACACAGACAAAATCTGATGCGGCACGTGCTTCTGCAAAATCAATGATCGAAAAAGACGGTGCCATTATGATTACCGGCGGTTCATCTTCCGGTGTTGCTGTTGCTGTGCAAGGTTTGTGTCAGGAAGCTGGCGTTATCTTTATGGCAGGTCTTACGCATTCAAACGACACAACAGGTAAAGATAAGAAAGCGAACGGTTTCCGTCACTTCTTTAACGCCTATATGTCTGGTGCAGCTTTGGCACCTGTGCTTGCCAACGCATACGGTAAGGAACGTAAAGCTTATCACCTGACTGCTGACTATACTTGGGGCTGGACACAGCAAGAGTCTATGCAGCAAGCAACTGAAGGTGTGGGCTGGGAAACCGTCAACACTGTATTGACACCGCTTGCGACAACAGACTTCTCGTCTTATATCGCGCCTGTGTTGAATTCTGGTGCCGATGTTTTGATCCTGAACCACTACGGCGGAAACATGATCAACTCTTTGACATCTGCAGTTCAGTTTGGCCTGCGTGACAAGCAAGTGAACGGCAAGAACTTCGAAATCGTTGTTCCATTGTATTCCGAGTTGATGGCTAAAGGTGCTGGTGCGAACATTAAAGGTGTGTTCGGGTCAACAAACTGGTCATGGACACTTGGCGATGAAGGCACAAAAGCATTCGTTAAATCGTTTGGCGAAAAATATGGCTTCCCGCCATCAAATGCTGCCCAAACTGTTTATGCACAAACACTGCTTTATGCGGATGCTTGTGAACGTGCTGGTACATTTAACCCATGTGGCATCGGCGAAGCGCTTGAAGGCTTTGAATTCGATGGCTTGGGTAATGGCCCAACGCTTTATCGTAAAGAAGACCACCAGTGCTTCAAAGACGTGCTGGTTATGCAGGGTAAAGAAGACCCAGCTAACGAATATGACGCTTTGGAAATCGTGGAAATCACACCACGTGCACAGGTTGAATATGCACCGGATCACCGGATGTTTGCAGGTGGTTCTTTGGGTAAATGTAACCCGGGCGCATAAATCGCTTTAAACCTAGTTGACCACGCCTTTAAAGGGCGTGGTCTTTATCAAGTGTCCTTAAGAATGGCACTGTAACCATTATATTCTGGGGAACAGGATATGGACTCGCTCCTACTTCAAATACTTAATGGCTTAGACAAAGGCAGTGCTTATGCGCTGATCGCTTTGGGCCTTACACTTATTTTCGGCACGTTGGGCGTTGTAAATTTTGCGCATGGTGCGCTGTTTATGATTGGTGCTTTTTGTGCCGTGACGTTTAGCCGAATTTTGAACATATCAAAGGTAACGCTGGATCCGGAAAAGACGAACTTTCTGGGAAAACCTTTAGAGATCAAAACACCTTATGTTGTTGATTGGTTTGGAGATGCTACAGGTTCTGCTATTATAGATTGGGCGGTTCCTTTGGCAATTTTGTTTGCCATTCCCGTTATGTTGTTGATTGGCTATGTAATGGAGCGCGGCTTGATCAAGCATTTCTATAAACGCCCCCATGCAGATCAAATCCTTGTAACCTTTGGTCTTGCGATTGTTGTCGGCGAGCTGGTGAAAGCGTCTTACGGCGCTAATCCGATTCCAACGCCTGCGCCTGATGTGTTTCGCGGATCATACGATTTCGGGGTTCTAATGGGAATGGACCCTAATGCCGTTATTTATCCGTTCTGGCGTCTGATCTATTTCGGTTTCTCTACTGTAATTATTGCGGCGGTCTTCGCCTTTCTGCAGTTCACTACATTTGGGATGGTTGTGCGTGCAGGTATGGCAGATCGCGAAACCGTTGGCCTGCTGGGTATCAACATCGACAAACGTTTTACTTTTATGTTTGGTATTGCTGCTGCTGTCGCGGGCTTGGCTGGTGTGATGTACACGCCGATCAATTCACCCGATTACAATATGGGAATGAATTTCCTTGTGTTGAGCTTTGTTGTGGTTGTAGTCGGGGGCATGGGCAGCTTGCCCGGTGCTGTTTTGGCAGGTTTCATGCTGGGTATTTTGGAAAGCTTTGCATCCATGAACGAAGTGAAAGCTTTCTTTGAGGCACTCTACTTGCCCTCCATCGACCAAATTGTAATCTACCTAGTCGCCATCATTGTGCTTTTAGTCAGACCACGTGGTTTGATGGGCCGTGCTGGCGTGATGGAGGAATAAATGAATACTATTTCTAAAAATGATAAAGCATTGCTAATGTTTGTTGGTATTGTTGCTGTGCTGGCACCGTTTCTTTTGAATCCGTTTCCAGCGGATTCCGCGATGGCACAGTTTAATGCGGGCTACCCTGACTTGATGCAGCGGTTTGCAATTTTCGGAATCCTGGCGATTGGGTTTAATATCCTGTTTGGGTTGACGGGCTATCTGTCCTTCGGCCATGCGGCCTTCTTGGGTGTGGGATCATATTCTGCTGTTTGGATGCTGAAACTGCTGACGATGAATATCATCCCGGCCTTGATCCTGTCGGTTATTATTGCTGGTCTGTTTTCGTTGCTGATAGGGTTTATATCGTTGCGACGTTCAGGAATTTACTTTTCCATTCTAACGCTGGCCTTTGCACAGATGAGCTTTTCACTGGCCTATTCCGTGCTAACACCGATAACAAATGGTGAAACTGGTTTGCAGTTAACTCTGGACGATCCACGGATTTTAGATGCGGCAAACACAACGGGTAATCTGCCGGTGACGGGGCTGTTCGGCCTTGAAATGCGTGATACATTTACTTTGGATATCGGGGCATGGGCATTTCAGTTCAATATTGGCTACTATGTCTGTGCTGCATTCCTGTTACTGGCTTTCTATCTGTCAATCCGGATATTTCGCTCGCCTTTCGGCTTGATGCTGCGGGCGATTAAAACCAACCAGACCCGGTTGAATTACACGGGCCTGAACTCACGTCCCTACACGCTTGCTGCATTTGTAATTTCTGGCATGTATGCAGGTCTTGCAGGTGGTTTGATGGCTTCTATGGATCCATTGGCAGGGGCGGAGAGAATGCAGTGGACTGCATCTGGCGAGATCGTTTTGATGACCATTCTGGGTGGTACAGGTACATTGCTCGGCCCGGTTTTGGGCGCGGGTTTCATTAAATACTTCGAAAATATCTTTTCAAAGATCAACGAAAGCGTTTTGCACGGCTGGTTCTCACTTCTGCCAGATGGTTTGGAAAATGTGATTGTCTGGGTTTTGCACTTCTTTGTTGGCAAAGGTTGGCACCTGACGCTTGGTCTGATGTTCATGTTGATCGTGACCTTCTTGCCGGGTGGTCTTATGGAAGGGTGGACCCGCATTCGAAATAAAATTCGGGGTGACAAAGGTGGTGGCGCAAGCCCTTCATCTGATGCCGCCACGACGCCTGCTGAATAGGAGTGATAAAATGGGAATTTTAGAAGTTCAAAATGTGAACAAAAGCTTCGGTGGCCTGAAAGCGTTGCAAAACGTGAATCTTGATATTGAGGAAGGTACCATTCATGCAATTATCGGCCCCAATGGTGCGGGTAAATCGACTTTGCTGAATTGCTTTGTTGGGAAACTGATCCCGGATACGGGTACCGTAATGTTTGACGGGCATTCTTTATTGGGGCGCAAGCCGCATGAGATCAACCAGATCGGCGTTAGTCGTGTGTTTCAAACACCGGAGATTTTCAGTGACCTGACGGTTGCTGAAAACGTATTGATCCCGTGTTTTGCAAAACGTGACGGGGCCTTTACCCTGAACGCTTTGGCACGAGTTTCAGGTGAGACAGATGTGCGCGAAAAGGCTGAACAGATGCTGATTGATGTCAGTATGCAGGATAAAAAAGACATGATTGCATCATCCTTGTCACGCGGTGACAAGCGCCGTTTGGAAATGGCAATGTGTCTGTCACAAGACCCTAAACTTTTGCTGTTGGATGAACCCACAGCGGGTATGGCGCGGGCGGACACTAACAACACAATTGAATTGTTGGCTGAGATCCAGGAAAGGCGCCACATTACAATGGCCGTGATCGAACATGACATGCATGTTGTGTTCTCGCTGGCACAAAAAATCAGTGTCCTTGCACAAGGAACTGTAATCGTGGAAGATTTACCTGAAAATATCAAAGGCCACCCAAAGGTACAAGAAGCGTACTTGGGTGTGGCCACCTAATGTTGGATGTATCACATATGGACAAACCTAAAAACGCAAATCATGCAACAAACGCGCCTGCCTATTTTTCGGCATATGACATTCATGCCTATTATGGCGAAAGTTATATTGTACAAGGGGTAAGTATGAATGTGCACGAAGGCGAAATTCTTGCACTCTTGGGCCGAAACGGTGCAGGTAAAACATCTACACTTCGTGCTGTGGCGCGCCTTGATGATCCAATGTTGGTCAAAGGCGAGCTCTGGTTGGATCACCAGCCGTTGCATAAAATGAAATCTTATCAGGCTGCACAAGCTGGTATTGCGCTGGTACCGGAAGATAGACGTATTATTCAGGGCCTGACGGTGGAAGAAAACATTCAACTTGCGCAAATCGCAGAGCCTATTGGTTGGTCGATAGACCGCATTTACGATCTATTTCCGCGTTTGGGTGAGCGGCGCAAACAAGAAGGCACAACATTATCTGGCGGTGAACAACAAATGCTTGCAATTGGTCGCGCTTTGGCGCGTGATATCAAATTGTTGCTGCTGGACGAACCTTATGAAGGTTTGGCCCCCGTGATTGTACATGAGATCGAGAAAACGCTACATCTGATCCGCGAGCAAGGCATCACAACGATTATCGTGGAACAAAACGCTGTTGCAGCCCTAAATCTGGCAGATCGTGCTTTGATTTTGGATACTGGGCAGGTTGTTTTTGATGGTACTGCAAAAGAAGTACTGGACAATGAAGAACTGCGGCACGAATATTTAGCGATCTAAGCGGCTTAATATTTAGATGATTTACCTCTCAGTCAATGGGGGGCACCTGATAATTATGAGGGAAAATATGACTGATAAAATCTATCCACCATCAGCTGAAGTCGCGGCACATGCCCATGCAGATCAAGCTAAATACGAAGAAATGTATACAGCATCCGTCGCTGACCCAGAAGGTTTTTGGGCCGAACACGGCAAACGGATTGACTGGATCAAGCCCTATTCAATCGTAAAAAACACAACTTTCGCTTATCCTGACGTCAGCATCAAATGGTATGAAGATGGTATTCTGAATGTCTGTGCAAACTGCGTTGACCGTCATCTGGAAACCCGCGGCGATCAAACTGCGATCATCTGGGAAAGTGATGAGCCGGGTGGTGACGAGCATATTAGTTACAAGAAGCTGCATAAACATGTGTCCAAACTTGCCAACGTCATAAAATCTTTGGGTGTCAGAAAAGGTGATCGTGTCATTCTTTATATGCCAATGATCCCTGAAGCGGCTTATGCAATGCTGGCCTGTGCACGTATCGGTGCCGTGCATTCAATAGTATTTGGTGGCTTTAGTCCTGATGCTTTGGCCAGCCGGATTAGTGACAGTGAAGCGAAACTGGTTATCACTGCGGACGAAGGCCCGCGTGGCGGCAAGGCGATTGGCCTGAAAAAGAATGTTGATGCGGCACTGGAAATTTGTGGCGATGTCACCACGCTGGTTGTCGCACGTACTGGCGGTGGTCCCGGCAATATAGATGGTCGTGATGTGGATTATGCGACATTAATGGCAGATGCCTCGGCTGATTGTCCACCAGAGCCGATGAATGCGGAAGACCCTTTGTTTGTTCTTTATACATCTGGCTCTACAGGTAAGCCAAAGGGTGTTGTGCATTCTTCTGGTGGTTATCTGGTTTATGCATCCATGACCCACCAATATGTATTTGATTATCATGACGGTGATGTGTTCTGGTGTACGGCTGATGTAGGCTGGATCACGGGCCACAGTTATATTGTTTATGGGCCATTGGCCAATGGAGCAACGACTTTGATGTTTGAGGGTGTGCCGACCTATCCCGATGCGTCAAGGTTCTGGCAGGTTTGCGAAAAGCACAAAGTGAACCAGTTCTATACAGCACCAACCGCCATAAGGTCTTTGATGGCTTTAGGTGATGCACCCGTGAACAAATGCGATTTATCCGCATTGAAAGTTCTGGGAACCGTTGGTGAACCGATCAACCCTGAAGCGTGGAACTGGTACAATGAAGTTGTCGGCAAGGGTACCCGGCCCATCGTTGACACATGGTGGCAAACCGAAACAGGCGGACATATGCTGACACCATTGCCGGGGGCTATTGCGACTAAACCGGGATCTGCAACCAAACCGTTCTTTGGTGTTCAACCAGTGATTCTGGATCCGCAAACGGGTGAAGAAATGACAAGTGTTGAAGCTTATGGCGTGCTGGCGATCAAAGAAAGCTGGCCGGGGCAAATGCGAACTGTATATGGTGATCACGACCGTTTCATCAAAACATATTTCCAGCAATACAAAGGCTACTACTTCACCGAAGACGGCTGTCGTCGCGATGCGGATGGATACTATTGGATCACAGGGCGCGTTGATGATGTACTGAACGTGTCTGGCCACCGTATGGGGACGGCTGAAATTGAAAGTGCATTGGTGGCACACCCTAGTGTGGCCGAAGCGGCTGTGGTTGGCTATCCGCATAATGTGAAGGGACAGGGCATTTATTGTTATGTCACTTTGAATGCAGGGATTCAGTCATCTGATGAATTGAAGATCGAATTGCGCAACTGGGTCCGCAAGGAAATTGGCCCGATTGCTTCGCCTGATTTGATGCAATGGGCACCTGGCTTGCCGAAAACCCGGTCAGGCAAAATCATGCGTCGTATTTTGCGTAAAATCGCTGAAAATGACTATGGGTCTCTTGGGGACACATCGACTTTGGCAGAGCCAGAGGTTGTTGATGACTTGATTGCGAACCGCCAGAATAAATAGATTCTATGCAATTTGTTTATATTAGGCCCTGCATTAAAGTGCAGGGCTTATTTTATTTTGCGGGCATGCCCATCTCGATCAATCCAGCCCAATATGAACAGCCAGCAGGTATGGCCTCATCATTGAAGTTATATTCAGGGTGATGTACGTCCGCTGTATCACCATTACCAACTAATATATAAGATCCAGCACATGCCTCTAACATGTATGAGAAATCTTCACCGCCCATTGTAGGCGGTGCATTGTCCGAAACATTATGTTCGCCAGCTACGCTTTTGGCGACATTTACGGCAAATTCCGTTTGTGCATCCGCATTCACCATGATGGGATAGCCGGGGAAATATGTAATCTTTGCCGTTGCCCCAAATGCTGCGGCTGTGTTCTTTGCGATCTGTTCAATCTGCGATTTAGCCAAATCACCTGCTTCATGTTTAAGGGTGCGCAATGTTGCCCGGAGTTCAACACGTTCAGGAATAACATTATAAGCATTACTTTCGGTTTCAAAGCTTGTGACAGATACCACCACAGCGTCCAGCGGATCGATGGTGCGCGAAACCACAGATTGCAAAGCTACGACAATATGAGATGCAATTAAGGTCGTATCAATTGTAGCGTTTGGTTTTGCCGCATGGCCGCCCTTGCCTGAAACCTCTATTTTAAATGTATCGGTGGCAGCAAAAAACGGACCCGGTCGAATAGCAAACTGCCCCACAGGTACACCTGGCCAATTGTGCATTCCGTAGATTTCCTGAATATTGTAATCCTCAATCAGGCCGTCCTTGACCATTTCCAAGCCACCCCCGCCGCCTTCTTCTGCGGGCTGAAAAATAACCACAGCGGTGCCGTCAAAATTACGGGTTTCAGCCAGATATTGCGCAGCTCCTAACAACATAGCCGTATGACCATCATGTCCACATGCGTGCATTTTACCCGGCGTGTTGGATGCATAAGGCAGATTTGTTGCCTCTAATATCGGCAAGGCATCCATATCAGCCCGTAAACCAATAACTTTGCCCGATGTATTCTGCTTGCCCTTGATAACCCCGACGACACCGGTTTTTCCGATACCCTCTTTGACATTATCACAGCCAAAGGCGCGCAATTTTTCTGCGACAAGGGTTGATGTACGGTGCGTATCAAACATCAGTTCAGGATATGTATGAATATCTTGCCGCCAAGCAGTTATATCAGCGTGTAATTCAGCAAATCGGTTTATCAAGGGCATTGGGCCGTCCTATTATTTATCGACATAAGACATTGCTATAACTTACTGCACATAAAGCAATCTATTTTGGTAAATTATTGGTGTACCAATCAGTACTCGGACCCGGAGCTACTGATTAAAAGTCAAGTATTTACCTCACAAAGCAACAACCATATATAGATTGCGTACTATTTTTGCGAATAGTTATCAATCTCATTTACAATTGCGAATAACTCTCATATGCATCTAACAACGAACTGAAAGACCCTTAAAATATGCAACTGTCAATTATACATTTTAGATTGTTTTTCTTAAGTATTTTATGTGCTGGGCTTGTTAATACAACGGCATCAGCAGCAACTGCTAAGTTCAAAGCTGTAACCACTTTTACGGTCATTGCAGATATGGCAAGAAACGTAGCCGGAGATGCCGCGATTGTGGAAAGCGTTACAAAGGCGGGTGCTGAAATTCACGGTTATCAACCGACCCCACGTGATATAATCCGCGCTCAGGACGCGGATTTGATCCTATGGAACGGCCTAAATCTGGAATTGTGGTTTGAACAATTCTTTTCCAATTTATCGGAAATCCCAAGCGCTACTTTAACTGACGGCATTGTGCCCATGGGTATTTCGGAAGGCGAATATTCAGGTAAACCAAACCCGCATGCTTGGATGAGTTTGACCAGCGCATTGGTTTATGTGGATAATATTCGTGATGCATTTGTTGAATATGATCCTGATAATGCGGACATATACCGCGCAAATGCAAAAGCTTATAAACAAGAAATCACAGAAACGATTGAACCATTACGTGCTGCTATCTTGGATGTTCCGGCCGATCAACGTTGGTTGGTATCTTGTGAAGGGGCGTTCAGTTACTTAATCCGTGATTTCGAAATGAAAGAGCTTTACCTTTGGCCGATCAATGCAGATCAACAAGGGACACCGCAACAGGTTCGCAAAGTCATTGACGGTGTTCGCGAACACAATATACCGGCAATATTCTGTGAAAGCACTGTTTCACAAGCGCCTGCTGAACAAGTGGCACGCGAAACGGGCGCGAACTATGGGGGGATGCTTTTTGTGGACAGTTTGACAGAAGCGGACGGTGTTGTGCCGACCTATATTGATTTGCTACGCGTGACGATCGAAACAATTGCAGATGGTTTGAAAAAATGACCCAAGACACAGGGATAGTCGCCAAGGACGTAACGGTTACATATCGTAATGGTCACACTGCGCTTCGAAATGCTACGTTTGATATTCCAACAGGGACGATCACCGCGTTGGTCGGGGTCAACGGTGCCGGTAAATCTACATTATTCAAAGCAATCATGGGGTTTGTTCCCGCTGCAAAGGGCAATATTTCAGTGTTGGGGATGCCCGTAAAAACAGCGTTACGCAAAAATATTGTCGCTTATGTTCCGCAAGCTGAAGACGTTGATTGGAGTTTTCCTGTCTTGGTCGAAGATGTTGTTATGATGGGTCGCTTTGGTCATATGGGCTTTCTACGCCGCCCATCGCAAGTGGATCGTGATGCAGTGACCGGTGCACTTGAACGTGTCAACATGCTGGACTTCCGGCATCGCCAGATTGGTGAATTATCAGGTGGGCAAAGAAAACGCGTCTTCTTGGCACGTGCACTAGCCCAAGATGGGCGCGTTATCTTGTTGGATGAGCCTTTTACAGGTGTTGATGTTCAAACCGAAGATGCCATTATCAAGCTTTTGCGTGAAATGCGTGACGAAGGTCGTGTGATGCTTGTATCCACACACAACCTTGGGTCTGTTCCGGAATTTTGTGATCGTACCGTTTTGGTAAAGGAAACGGTTTTGGCATTTGGGCCAACAGAAACCACGTTTACGCGCGAGAATTTGGAAATAGCCTTTGGCGGCGTTCTACGTCACTTTGTTCTGGGTGGTTCAGATTTACATGATGATGATGACCGTCGCGAGATTCGGGTCATTACCGACGATGAACGTCCTTTTGTTGTCTACGGTGATGAACAAAAGGCTAAAAAATGATTGATGTATTACTGCAGCCGTTTTCCTACAATTACATGTTTAACGCTATGTGGGTCAGCGCATTGGTCGGTGGCGTTTGTGCATTCCTCTCTGCCTATTTAATGTTGAAAGGCTGGTCTTTAATCGGTGACGCTTTGAGCCATTCAATCGTTCCCGGTGTGGCAGGGGCTTATATGCTTGGATTACCTTTTGCATTGGGTGCTTTTGCTGCAGGTGGCTTAGCCGCGGGGGCTATGTTATTTTTAAATCAACGTTCTGGTTTAAAAGAAGATACAATTATTGGCCTGATTTTTACATCTTTTTTTGGCTTGGGCCTGTTTATGGTTTCACTTTCACCCACATCCGTAAGTGTACAAACAATCACTTTGGGTAATATTTTGGCCATCACGCCATCTGACACGTTGCAATTAGCAATCATTGGGTTTGTGACTTTGGCTGTATTATTGGCAAAGTGGAAGGATTTTATGGTGACCTTCTTTGATGAAAACCATGCGCGGTCCATTGGGTTGAAACCTGATCTTCTGAAAGTGATTTTTTTTACGTTGTTATCCGCGTCTTGTGTTGCCGCTCTACAAACTGTTGGTGCATTCTTGGTGATTGCAATGGTTGTAACACCTGGGGCGACTGCCTACTTGCTAACTGACAGATTTCCACGTTTGCTTGTGCTTAGTGTTGCCATCGGTTCAATCACCAGTTTTGTTGGCGCTTACATAAGTTTCTTTCTTGACGGGGCCACTGGTGGTCTGATCGTTTCCCTGCAAACAATAATCTTCCTAATCGTCTTTTTCGTAGCTCCGAAACATGGATACTTGGCAGCGCGTCGGCGCGCGGCAGAAGCATTGGCGGCGTAATTATGGACACTTTATTACAACCATTCCAATTCGCATTCATGAACAAAGCCTTTATAATGATGGC
>Ga0209344_10003323_pt1 | contig 16094 bp, 11 predicted proteins | sample Cruoilmetagenom6_FD_187293 | JGI IMG/M metagenome (GOLD analysis project Ga0209344, IMG submission 187293) | Oil polluted marine microbial communities from Coal Oil Point, Santa Barbara, California, USA - Santa Barbara Oil Seep Sample 6 (SPAdes)... | ecosystem: Environmental > Aquatic > Marine...
TAACTGTTAAATCTGAATAATCTGTTAGATATTGATCTATAATTCCATCTATTTCCTTAATAACACCATTTACCACACCAGAATGAATTGATGATTCTGTAGAGTTTCCAACAATAGTATGAGGCAATTTTGTTTCTAATAACGGAAGATTTGCTGTTAAATTATTTAGTGAAACATAACGCAACCTCAATCCTGGTGAAATAGCACCACCAAGATAATGATTGTCTTTTGTAACAAAATCATAAGTTATACATGTACCAACATCTACAATTAGTACATTTTTATTTGGAAATTGATTTACAGAAGCACAAACCAAAGCAATTCGATCTACACCCAATGTGTTTGGTGTTTGATAATCGTTTATAAACGGGAAATTTAATTTTGAAGTTAACTCAACCGTATTAAAATCATTTCTTATGAGTGTAACTTGTTCACTTGACAAGTTACCAACAGATGAAATAATTGCTTTTTTTAACTTTGGAAAGTCTTTTTTCAATATTTCATACTGCATTTTAAACGCATTAAGCTTAAAACTTAGTTTATAAATTAAATTTTCATCATCAAAGACAGCAAATTTAACATATGTATTCCCTACATCTACAATAAGATTCATATCAATTCTGTTAATTGCAAATTTATAAAATCAAATTTTATCAATTTCTTTTTGCGTATATAAAAAATGCATTTATATTTGCACCCGCTTAATTAAGCAACTGGTGCCTTAGCTCAGTTGGTAGAGCAAAGGACTGAAAATCCTTGTGTCCCTGGTTCGATTCCTGGAGGCACCACCACCAAAAAGCCTTAAACATTTGATTATAAATGATTTAAGGCTTTTTTGGTTTTTATATTCTCGCATAACCCCTAGAAAAATATACCGTTTTTTAATATTTATTTCAGCTCTGTCATCACTTTTGATAAAATCAAAAAAATTACCACTGTGAGGTATTTCTACTCATTTTACACTTATTACTTTCAAATAAAACAATACAATCAGGTCTGCATAACTTTATAAAACGACAATAGCGTACTAAAACGCACCTTATTCAAAACATAAAAAGAATAAAAAGCGTCATAAAGTTCATAAGAAGATGTTGTACGCAATGTGAACTCTAAAATACCTGTTATTGGGTATTTAATACCAACTGAAACTATTCATGTACCAAACTAAGATTTATCTGAAACGAATTAGATAAAAAGATTGAAACTTATTCGGACAAACCCAACAACAAAGAATAAAAGCATGAACATTCCAGAAACCATAATTTTACTTTAAGCCTTCCTTACATCGAGAAGGCTTTTTTTATGCAAAAAAATAGCACACTTGGACATCATATTTATTTCATGTCAAAATACTGATTAACAACAACTTAAAACCGTGTCAGTTCTATTGAATTTAGATTAAGAAATAGAATATTAATATACAAACGCTGCATAACAAGTAATTTAGATTCAGCAAATCATTTTTGCCATAATAAAACTATGAACGAATTAAACAAATACAGCAAGACCGTCACTCAAGATCCAACGCAACCTGCAGCTCAAGCTATGCTACATGCCATTGGATTAACAAAAGAAGATTTTTTTAAACCTATTGTTGGTATTGCAAGTACAGGTTACGAGGGCAATCCGTGTAACATGCACCTTAACGACTTAGCCAAATTGGTAAAAGAAGGCACAAAAAACGAAGACATCGTTGGATTAATTTTCAATACCATTGGAGTAAGTGATGGCATTTCCATGGGAACGCCAGGCATGCGCTACTCACTTCCATCGCGAGACATTATTGCAGATTCTATGGAAACCGTAGTCCAAGCCATGAGCTACGACGGCTTAGTAACTGTAGTCGGTTGTGACAAGAACATGCCTGGCGCTTTAATGGCTATGATTCGATTAAACAGACCAAGTATTTTAGTCTATGGCGGCACTATTGATTCGGGTTGTCATAACGGCAAAAAACTAGATGTTGTTTCTGCTTTTGAAGCTTGGGGAAGTAAAGTGGCTGGTACAATGAATGAATCAGAATACCAAAATATTGTTGAAAAAGCCTGTCCAGGAGCTGGCGCATGTGGTGGTATGTATACCGCAAACACCATGGCTTCTGCAATTGAAGCTTTGGGAATGACATTACCGTTTAATTCTTCAAACCCAGCACTAAGTGATGCCAAACAAAACGAATCCATAAAAGCTGGTGAAGCCTTACGTTTATTATTAGAAAAAGATATTAAACCTTCAGATATTATTACAAGAAAGTCACTCGAAAATGCCGTAAGACTTGTAACAATCTTAGGAGGATCAACCAATGCCGTCCTACACTTTTTAGCAATAGCAAGAGCTGCTCAAATAGATTTTACACTTAAAGATTTTCAAGATATTAGCGATAACACGCCATTCTTAGCAGATTTAAAACCTAGCGGAAAATATTTAATGGAAGATGTGCATGCTGTTGGAGGTATTCCAGCTGTATTAAAATACCTTTTAAAGAAAGGCATGATTCACGGTGATTGTTTAACCGTTACAGGAAAAACAATTGCAGAAAACTTATTAGATGTCCCTGACCTTAAAGCAGGGCAAGATGTTATTAAACCTATTGAAGAACCTATAAAAATCTCTGGACATTTAAGAATGCTTTATGGCAATTTAGCAACCGAAGGCAGTGTGGCTAAAATTACAGGAAAAGAAGGCTTATGCTTTAGAGGAAAGGCCAAAGTTTTTGAAGGAGAATATGCCGCTAATGATGGTATTAGAGATGGCAAAGTTGAAAAAGGAGATGTTGTTGTCATTAGATATGAAGGGCCAAAAGGAGGGCCAGGAATGCCCGAAATGCTAAAACCTACCGCTGCAATTATGGGAGCTGGTTTAGGTAAAGATGTTGCTTTAATTACAGATGGTCGTTTCTCTGGTGGAACTCATGGTTTTGTGGTGGGTCATATTACACCTGAAGCACAAGAAGGGGGTACAATAGCCGTCGTAAAAGATGGAGACATTATTACTATTGATGCTGAGACCAATTCCATATCATTAGAAGTTTCTGAAGTCGAGCTTCAGAAAAGACGCCAACAATGGAAAGCACCAGAATTAAAATTTGAACGTGGTGTCCTCTATAAATATGCCAAAACAGTATCGTCAGCATCTAAAGGATGTGTGACTGACGAGTTTTAACTAATTTCTTAAAAAAGGAATCTCTAAATCGGAAAAGCAAAAAGCCAATCCATAAAAAAAGAGAACGATAATATAAGTATTGAATAACCAATCTATGCTTCCTTCGAGACGTACAGATTTTAAAATGAGATTCCCATTGTCGTGGGAAGTAAAAACATGAAAGAAACTCAAACCGTACAAAACAACACCAAAAACACTGAAGCTACAGAACGTATTTCAGGAAGTGAAGCCATTATAAAATGCCTATTAGCCGAAGGTGTTGATATTCTTTACGGATATCCTGGAGGTGCCATTATGCCTGTTTATGATGAACTATATAAGTATCAAGACAAAATCCATCATGTTTTAACGCGTCATGAACAAGGCGCAACACACTCAGCACAAGGTTATGCTCGTATTTCAGGTAAAGTTGGTGTCTGTATGGCAACGTCTGGCCCTGGAGCCACCAATTTAATTACAGGTATTGCTGATGCCCAAATCGATTCGACACCAATGGTTTGCATCACTGGCCAAGTCGGTTCGCATTTATTAGGAAGCGATGCGTTTCAGGAAACTGATATTGTTGGAATTTCAACTCCTGTAACCAAATGGAATTGTCAGGTTACTAAAGCCTCTCAAATCCCAGAAGCTATTGCTAAAGCATTTTATATTGCTAGAAGCGGACGACCAGGACCGGTTTTAATAGATGTCACAAAAGATGCTCAATTTGAAGAATTTGACTTTAAATATGAAAAATGTAAAGGCGTAAGAAGCTACAAACCTGTACCAGACACTGATAAAAACACATTAAAAGCAGCAGCCGAGCTTATTAATAATGCAAAAAAACCATTAGTCGTTTGGGGACAAGGAGTCATTTTAGGTAAAGCGGAACAAGAGTTTAAAGCTGTTATCGAAAAAGCAGGAATCCCTTCAGCTTGGACAATTTTGGGTGCTTCTGCCATCCCAACTTCGCATCCATTAAATGTTGGTATGGTTGGCATGCATGGAAATTATGCTCCAAATGTATTAACAAACGAATGTGATCTTTTAATCGCGATTGGCATGCGATTCGATGACCGTGTTACCGGAAATTTAGAAACATATGCAAAACAGGCAAAAATCATTCATTTTGATATTGATCCTGCCGAAATAGATAAAAACGTAAAAACAGATGTTGCCGTTCTTGGAGATGCAAAAGCAAGTTTAGAAGCTTTGCTACCCTTATTAAATGCCAATTCTCATATTGAATGGCATCAAAAATTCAAAGATTTATATAACATTGAATTCGAAAAAGTCATTAAAAATGATTTACACCCAACCAAAGAAGGCCTAACCATGGGAGAAGTGTTGAAAGAAATCAACATTCAAACCAAAGGAAATGCTGCTATTGTAAGTGATGTTGGTCAGCACCAAATGATTGCTTGTCGTTATGCCGAATTCAATAAAAGCAAAAGCAATATTACATCAGGTGGTTTAGGGACTATGGGATTTGCATTACCAGCAGCCATAGGTGCAAAAATGGCAGCACCAGACCGAGAAGTCATAATGATTGCAGGAGATGGTGGTTACCAAATGACAATTCAAGAGTTAGGTACTATTTTTCAACAAAAAGTACCCGTTAAAATCGTGGTATTAAATAACGAATTCCTAGGTATGGTTCGCCAATGGCAACAGTTATTTTTTGACAAACGTTATGCATCAACAGAAATGACAAACCCCGATTTTATAGCCATTGCAAAAGGCTATTCTATCGAAGCTAAAAAAGTAACCGAAAGAAAAGATTTAAAAGCAGCTGTAAAAGAAATGATTGACTGTGAAGGGCCTTATTTCTTAGAAGTCCGAGTGGAAAAAGAAGGTAATGTCTTCCCAATGATTCCAACAGGCGCAAGTGTTTCAGACATAAGACTAGACTAACTATGGAAAACGAAATAAAACAATTTACCGTTTCTATATATACGGAAAACAACATCGGATTATTAAACAGAATTTCTGCAATATTCCAAAGAAGACACATCAATATTGAAAGTTTAAACACTTCTCCATCTGAAATTGAAGGAGTCTCTAGATTTACGATTGTCGTCAATATTACAGAATCTCAAATGAAAAAGATTCAAGGCCAAATTGAAAAGCAAGTCGAAGTCATAAAAGCCTATTTTCATACTGAAGAAGAAATCATTTATCAGCAATCCTGCATCTTCAAAATGAAATCTAATTTATTGTTTGATGAACGTCAAATTCAGAATATCATTAAAGAAAGCAATGCTAGAATTGTCACTGTAAATCGCGATTTCTTCGTTATAGAAAAATCAGGTAGAAAAGAAGAAATCGATTTATTACATAGAGAATTAAGTGTCTTTGGCATTATGCAGTTTACACGCTCAGGCCGTATTGCTGTAACTAAAGACGAAATGAAAATATCAACAATGCTATTAGCATTAGAACATTAAAATACAAGAAAAAATGTCAAATTACTTTAACACATTACCATTAAGAGAACAATTAGGTCAATTAGGAAAATGTCGTTTTATGGACGCTTCAGAATTTGAAGATGGCGTCAACGCATTAAAAGGAAAGAAAATCGTTATTGTGGGTTGTGGAGCGCAAGGCCTTAATCAAGGTTTAAATATGCGCGATTCTGGATTAGATATTTCATACACGCTTCGTCAAGTTGCCATTGACCAACAACGCGATTCTTATAAAAATGCAACGTCTAATGGATTTACAGTAGGCACTTATGAGGAATTAATTCCTACAGCCGATTTAGTTTTAAACTTAACTCCAGACAAACAACATACCAATGTCGTAAAAGCCATAATGCCTTTAATGAAGAGAGGAGCGACGTTAAGCTACTCTCATGGTTTCAATATTGTTGAAGAAGGCACTAAAATCCGAGAGGATTTAACCGTAATTATGGTGGCACCTAAATGTCCTGGAACCGAAGTAAGAGAAGAATATAAACGTGGATTTGGAGTCCCAACATTAATTGCTGTACACCCTGAAAATGACCCAGAAGGTAAAGGTTGGGCGCAAGCAAAAGCATATGCCGCTGCAACTGGAGGACATCGTGCTGGTGTTTTAGAATCCTCTTTTATTGCTGAAGTAAAATCAGATTTAATGGGAGAACAAACCATATTGTGTGGTCTGTTACAAACCGGAGCTATTTTATCTTTTGATAAGATGGTTGAAGAAGGTATTGAACCTGGTTATGCAGCTAAACTAATTCAGTTTGGTTGGGAAACCATTACAGAAGCCTTAAAACATGGAGGTATTACCAACATGATGGATCGTTTATCTAATCCTGCAAAAATAAAAGCCCACAACTTATCAGAAGAATTAAAAGTGATTATGCGTCCATTATTCGAAAAGCATATGGACGACATTATCTCAGGTCACTTCTCTCAAACCATGATGGAAGATTGGGCTAATGACGATATTAATTTATTAACCTGGAGAGCCGAAACTGGTGAAACTGCTTTTGAAAAAACAAAATTGACTTCAGATCATATTACAGAGCAAGAATATTTTGACCATGGAGTATTATTAGTCTCTTTTGTAAAATCTGGTGTAGAACTCGCTTTCGAAACCATGGTAAGTGCAGGTATTATTGAAGACTCAGCTTATTATGAATCGCTTCACGAGTTACCATTAATAGCTAACACTATCGCAAGAAAAAAATTATTTGAAATGAATCGCGTCATTTCTGACACGGCAGAATATGGCTGTTATTTATTTGATCATGCTTGCAAGCCCTTATTAACGGATTTCATGAAAACAGTAGATACATCTATCATTGGAAAATCATTCTCAAAAACAACAGGAGTTGACAATATAGAATTAATTGCTGTTAATGACGCGATTAGAAATCACCCTATCGAAGCTGTTGGTCAACGTTTGCGTGCAGCAATGACTGCTATGAAAGTGATTAAAACTGAAGATGTAAAAGCATCTGTTTTAGCGTAACAAAAATTATCCTGTAAGGTTTCAAAAACCTTCTAGGTTTAAAGATAAAAAAACTCTGTTTACTGCGAAAATTAAAACTTCGTAGAACATTAACTTTAAGATTTAATGAAAGTAGGTCATTCTCAAGAGATTCCTGCTTTCGCAGGAATATGGAAACCAAAACCACATACAGACCAACATTAAAAGCCATTGAAGCTGCAGCAGAAAAATTACAAGGCATTGCATCCGTAACACCTTTAATTAAAAATGCACGATATTCTAAAGATTTTGATGCTAATATTTATTTTAAAAGAGAGGACTTACAAGTTGTGCGTTCTTACAAAATTCGTGGTGCTTATAATAAAATAGCCTCATTGAGTCCATCTCAAATTGAAAATGAAATTGTGTGCGCAAGCGCAGGAAATCATGCGCAAGGTGTTGCCATTTCATGTAAACTTTTAAAAATAAAAGGCACTATTTTTATGCCCTCGCCTACTCCCAATCAAAAGATTGAACAGGTAAAAATGTTTGGGCAAGAGTTTGTTGAAGTTGTTTTAGTTGGAGATACGTTTGATGATGCTTACCACGCAGCAATGCAACAAAGTGAGGAACTCAATAAAACCTTTGTACACCCTTTTAATGACGAAAAAGTTATTGAAGGCCAAGCAACCGTAGGCTTAGAGATTATAGACCAAGCCAAAACACATCCCATTCATTATGTTTTTGTGCCAGTAGGTGGTGGTGGACTTGCCGCAGGATTATCCTCTGTTTTTAAAATCTTATCTCCTCAAACTAAAATTATTAGCGTTGAGCCGAAAGGAGCACCAGCAATGCTCACCTCAATTAGAGCTAACCGAAATACAGAATTAAGCACCATCGATAGTTTTGTAGATGGTGCTGCCGTTAAACGTGTTGGAGATTTAAGTTTTGCTATTTGTAAAGAAACACTGCATCGTGTCGTTACAGTAGACGAAGGTAAAATTTGCCAAACGATTTTAGACTTATATAATAAAGATGCTATTGTAGTTGAACCTGCAGGAGCTTTGAGTCTTTGTGCCTTAGACCAATTTTCTAAAGAAATCAAAGGTAAAAACGTGGTTTGTGTGATTAGCGGAAGCAATAACGATATCACGCGAATGGCGGAAATAAAAGAACGCGCGCTTCTTTATGCCAATCTTAAACATTACTTTATCATCAAGTTCCCACAACGCGCAGGAGCTCTACGTGATTTTGTAGTTGATATTTTAGGACCTACAGATGATATTACACATTTTGAATACACTAAAAAAGTCAATCGCGAAAATGATGTCGCAGTCGTTGGTTTACAGTTAAAATCACCAGAGGATTTAGAGCCTTTAATTACCAAAATGAAGCTTAATAACTTCTATGGAGATTACCTAAATGATAAACCCGATTTATTTCAGTTTTTAGTATAGCTTAACATAACCATAACCACACAAGAGATGCGATTTAGTATCTTTATTACTTACAATTAACAGTTCAAAACAAGTTATTATGACTTCAGCATTTGTGAATATTCCAGAACAGTTTCAAATTAAAAATTTAGTCGAACAAAACACCTATTTAGTAGACGGCGCACTGATACCTTGGCGCGGAGAAACTTCTAAAGTATATTCTACAATTTCTTCCACTGAAGATTATAAACCCACATTACTTGGAACTATTCCAACTTTAGGAAAAAAAGAAGCCATAAAAGCATTAGATGCTGCTGTTTCTGCCTACAATAAAGGTCAAGGTTTATGGCCAACAATGAAAGTTGTAGACCGTATAGCTTGCATGGAAAAGTTTGTAGAACAGATGAAGACGAAACGTGAGGAAGTCGTCAAATTACTAATGTGGGAAATTGGAAAAACCCTACCTGATTCTGAAAAGGAATTTGATAGAACCGTTGAATACATTTACGATACCATTGAAGATTACAAACAAATGGATCGCGATAGCGCTAAATTTGTGAAAAGTTCTGGTGTTAATGCTCACATTAGAAGAGGACCTTTAGGTGTCGTTTTATGTCTAGGCCCTTATAACTACCCTTTAAATGAAACTTTTGCTTTATTGATTCCGGCATTAATCATGGGTAATACAGCCATTTTTAAACCTGCAAAACATGGAGTTTTATTAATTACACCTTTATTGGAAGCTTTTAGAGATAGTTTTCCAAAAGGAGTTGTAAATATTATCTACGGAAGAGGAAGAACCGTAGCGGCTCCAATTATGCAATCTGGTAAAGTGGATGTTTTAGCTTTAATAGGAAATAGTAAATCAGCAAATGCGTTACAAAACCAACATCCAAAAAGTAACAGGTTACGTTTAGTTTTAGGTCTTGAAGCGAAAAACCCTGCTATTGTGTTGCCAGACGCTGATTTAGATTTAGCCATTGATGAATGTATTGCAGGAACTACTTCTTTTAATGGTCAACGTTGTACGGCTTTGAAAGTTCTATATGTACATGAAAATATCATTGAAGAATTTAACAAGCGTTTTTCAGCTAAAGTCGATGCGCTTAAATTCGGAAACCCATGGGAAGATGGAGCAAAACTAACTCCGTTACCAGAACCCGATAAACCAATATATATTCAAGATTTAATTGACGATGCCATTGAAAAAGGAGCCAACATCATTAATAAAAAAGGTGGAAACACCACAGAAAACTATATTTTTCCAGCAGTTTTATATCCAGTAACGAAGGATATGCGTGTATTTCAAGAAGAACAATTCGGACCAGTTATTCCAATAGTTCCATTTAATGACATCGAAGAACCATTGGATGATATGGCAGCATCGAATTACGGACAACAAGTGAGTTTATTTGGAAACGACCTTAAAACCTTAGCGCCATTAATTGATACTCTTGTGAATTTAGTTTGCCGTGTGAATCTAAATAGTTCTTGTCAACGTGGACCAGATGTATATCCATTTACTGGACGAAAAGATTCGGCTGTAGCAACATTAAGTGTACATGATGCCTTACGTTCATTTTCAATTAGAACCTTTGTAGCGTCAAAAGACAATGATTATAACAATGCTATTTTAAAAGATTTACTAGATTCTAGAGCCTCAAATTTTGTCAGCACAGATTATATCCTCTGACAAATTGCCGATTAGAATAAATTATTTAAAATTTTAGTCGCTTATATTATGAATTTCATAAAAAAACAGCAAAAGTGCACGCGTTGCGACGAATATTAAATATTAATTCTAAATTTACACTATGTTAAGTCAAAAAAATAGAATCGAAAGACCCACACGCTTGTTGTTAAACAGGCGACGTCGCTAATGGCATTACTTAAAACCATTTAGTTAATCTTTTATTTTTTTACATTGAACAATTTATCATATATATTTTCCGCTTTAGTACTTTCCTTTTCAAATCGAAATACTTTACGTTGTACCCATAATCGTCGCCCGTAAGGGTACACTTCTATTTATAGAACTTAGGTGAGTCCGGTTCTCCTTTCAGAAACAAAAATTAAGTCAATTTATAATTAAAAAATCAATTACAATGAAAATTGTTATTGCTGATAAATCACATAGCATTTACGCAGATATTATTTGTGAAACTATTGCTGAAGCTGCTAAAGTTAGAGGTACTGGTATCGCAAAACGTCAACCAGCATACATCATTACCAAAATGGAAAATGGTAATGCTGTCATTGCATTAGAAGGTGATAAATTCGCTGGATTTTGCTATATCGAAGCATGGAGCCATGGAAAATTTGTCGCTAATTCCGGCCTAATTGTTCATCCAGATTTTAGAAATATAGGTCTTGCAAAACAGATTAAGAAAGTAATTTTTAATCATTCTAGAACAAAGTTCCCCGACTCCAAAGTCTTTAGTATTACAACAGGTTTGGCAGTTATGAAAATGAATAGCGAATTAGGTTACAAACCTGTGACGTTTTCAGAATTAACCGACGATCAATCGTTTTGGAAAGGCTGTCAAACATGTAAAAATTTCGATGTATTAACGAGAACAGAACAGAAAATGTGTTTATGCACAGGAATGTTATATGATCCTTCTAAAGCTGAAGCATCAAAACCTAAAACACGTCCTTATGACAAAAAAGTATGGACACGATTAAAATTGATAAAACAGAATATGTTTTTAATAAAAGACAAAAAAGATGAGTAAAAAATTAGTTATAGCATATAGCGGAGGCTTAGATACCTCTTACTGCGCAGTAAGTTTAAGTAAAGCAGGATATGATGTTCATGCCGTAAGTGTGAATACTGGCGGATTTACTCTAGAAGAAATTAAAACTATTGAAAGAAACGCCTATAAAATGGGTGTTTCAACATACAAGAATATTGATGCCGTTGCGTCTTATTATGATAAAGTAATTAAGTATTTAATCTTTGGAAATGTTTTAAAAAATAACACCTATCCTTTATCTGTGAGCGCCGAACGTATTATTCAGGCGATTGAAATTGTTCAATACGCCAAAAGTATAGATGCTAAATATATTGCACACGGTAGCACAGGCGCAGGAAATGACCAAGTGCGTTTTGATATGATTTTTCAAACCTTAGCACCAGAAATTGAAATCATTACACCAATTAGAGATGGCAAATTAACCAGACAGCAAGAAATTGACTACCTCATAGAAAATGGCATCGACATGTCTTGGAACAAAGCAAAATACTCAGTAAACAAAGGCCTTTGGGGAACGAGTGTTGGTGGAGAAGAAACTTTAACGTCCGAAAAACCATTACCAGAATCAGCTTACCCTTCACAATTAAAACATACAGATCCAGAGAAAGTAGTACTTACATTTTCTAAAGGTGAATTAGTAGCTTTAAATGGTGTAGAAAATAATCCCGAAGTCAATATCGAAGTGCTGAACAACTTAGCTTCGGCTTATGCTATTGGCAGAGATATTCATGTTGGCGATACGATTGTAGGTATCAAAGGTCGCGTTGGTTTTGAAGCTGCCGCTGCTTTAATTATTATCAAAGCACATCATTTACTCGAAAAGCACACCTTAACGAAATGGCAACTGCAACATAAAGATTATTTATCTAATTTCTATGGTATGCATTTACACGAAGGGCAATATTTAGACCCAGTAATGCGCGACATGGAAGCCTTTTTACAAAGTAGTCAAGACAAAGTTTCTGGTGATGTAACTGTAACACTAAAACCTTACCACTTCACGCTAGATGGTATAAAATCTAAACACGATTTAATGAGTGCGAAGTTTGGAAGTTATGGTGAAGAAAATAAAGGTTGGACAGCAGATGAAGCCAAAGGGTTTATTAAAATAGTTGGCAATCAAATCAAGATTTATCAGCAAGTAAACAACTAAATAAGACCTCACAGGTTTTCAAAACCTCGTAGGTCTCAAAATGTTAGCACAATGAAAAAATTAAATATAGGAATCATTGGAGGCGCTGGTTACACAGCTGGAGAATTAATACGATTATTGATTCATCACTCTAAAGTAGAAATCGATTTTATTTACAGTACTTCTAACGCAGGAAACAAAGTTAGTAAGGTGCATCAAGATTTGTTAGGCTCAACTGATTTGGTGTTTTCAAATGAAATCAATACCAATGTTGATGTCCTTTACTTGTGTTTAGGTCATGGCAATTCAAAAGCATTTTTAGAACAAAATACATTTTCTGAAGGCACTAAAATCATTGATTTAAGTAATGATTTCAGATTAACTAAAGACGACGTTTTCAATACAAAAACCTTTATTTATGGTTTACCTGAATTACATAAAGAAGCGATTAAAAAAGCCGATTATATTGCTAATCCAGGTTGTTTTGCTACAGCAATTCAATTAGCAGTATTACCTTTAGCTAAAGCTAACGTATTACAAAACGATGTTCACATAAATGCTGTAACTGGTGCCACTGGTGCAGGAACTTCATTATCTGCGACAACACATTTCACTTGGCGAGATAATAATTTTTCACACTACAAAGCATTTACACATCAGCATTTAGGAGAAATAAACCAAACCGTAAATGGGCTACAATCAGATTTTAATTCTGAAATCATTTTTATGCCGAATCGCGGTGATTTTTCAAGAGGCATTTTTGCAACACTTTATACGAAATATGAAGGCAGTTTAGAAGACGCAAAACAATTGTATACGGAGTTTTATAAAGATGCTGCATTTACCTTTATTTCTGATGAAGACATTCATTTAAAACAAGTCGTTAACACCAATAAATGCATCCTTAATTTACATAAACACAACGATAAATTACTAGTTACAAGTATCATTGATAATTTATTAAAAGGTGCATCAGGACAAGCGATTCAAAACATGAATTTAATGTATGGCTTTGAAGAAACTGAAGGATTACAATTAAAGGCAAATTATTTTTAATAAACACTATAGACCTGTAAGGTTTTTGAAACCTGACAGGTCTAAAATCTAATAGAAAATCGACAAAAGTTGTCACCTTGAGCCCAGTCGAAAGGTCTCAATTTAAATAAAGTTTAACTTTTAAAAGATAACCGCTTTCGCGGTCATTAAGATGAAAATAGCAATCATAGGAACTGGAAACTTAGGAAAGTCCATCGCAAAAGGACTCATCACTAACAACGCCATAACGACTCTTTATTTAACCAAAAGAAATCTGGATGATATTCAAGATTTGGATGGCTATAAAAACGTCATATTAACAACCGACAATATTGAAGCAGTAAAGCAATCTGATATTTTAATATTTGCTATTCAGCCTAGACATTTCGAAAACATATTAAACGATGTTAAACCGTATTTAACAGAAAAACACGTTTTAATTTCAACGATTACAGGATTTATAATTCCTAAAATCGAAGGCATTGTTGGGACTGACCAATTTATCATCAGAGCCATGCCAAATACGGCCATAGCGGTTGGTAAATCTATGACTTGTATGTGTAGTAATGAAAAAGGTGCTAAACGCATTAAAATTGCCGAAGCTATTTTCGATAGATTAGGTCATACCTTAGCCATTCCAGAATCGCAAATGCAAGCAGCTACAGTAGTTTGCGCGAGTGGCATTGCCTTTTGGATGCGACTAATTAGAGCAACAACACAAGCTGCAATACAATTAGGTTTTGACGCTAAAGAAGCACAAGAATTAGCCATGTACACCAGTGAAGGAGCTGCCAATTTATTAATTACAAACGGCAATCATCCGGAAGAAGAAATTGATAGAGTAACCACACCTAAAGGTTGTACAATTCAAGGTTTAAATGAAATGGAACACAAAGGCTTAAGTTCATCTTTAATTCAAGGTATGGTAGCCTCATTCAATAAAATTAGTAACATTAAAAAAGAGCAAATATGAGTTTATTTAATGTATACCCATTATTCGACATCACTCCTGTTAGCGCAAAAGATATTTACGTTTATGATGATAAAAATGTTGAATACTTAGACCTTTATGGTGGACATGCAGTAATTTCTATTGGTCATTCCCATCCAAAATATGTTTCAGCAATTTCTAATCAAGTTGAAAAATTAGGCTTCTATAGTAACGCAATTCAAAACCCATTACAAGTTGAATTAGCAGATAAGCTTGAAGTTGTATCTGGCTGTAAAGACTACCAATTATTTTTATGCAATTCTGGTGCTGAGGCTAATGAAAACGCTTTAAAATTAGCATCATTCCATAATGGTAAAAAGAAAGTTTTAGCCTTTAAAAATTCATTTCATGGTAGAACGTCAGCTGCTGTTGCCGCAACTGACAATCCTAAAATTGTTGCACCAATTAATGCGCAACAAAAAGTTGATTTTGTAGAATTAGGCGATTTAGATGCTGTTGAATCTATTTTAAAACAAAACGAAACTTGTGCTGTAATCATAGAGTTTATACAAGGTGTTGGAGGATTAGATGAAAGCACAACAGAATTCTATCAAGGTTTAGAAAGACTTTGCAAGCGATACAATACAGCATTTATTGCAGATGAAGTTCAATCTGGTTTTGGTAGAACTGGCGACTTTTTTGCTTTTCAAAAACACAATATTACACCTGATATTATTTCTATAGCTAAAGGCATGGGAAATGGTTTTCCGGTTGGAGGGATTTTAATCCATCCTTCAATTAAAGCTTCTTTTGGGCTATTAGGTACCACATTTGGCGGCAACCATTTGGCTTGTGCAGCGACCCTTTCGGTTTTAGAAGTTTTGGAAGAAGAACAATTAATGGAAAATGCTAAAAATATTTCAAAATATTTTCAAGAGAAAGCGAAGTCATTACCACATTTAAAATCGATTAAAGGACGTGGTTTAATGTTGGGATTAGAATTCGATTTTCCAATTTCAGAACTAAGAAAAAAATTAATTTTTAACCATCATATATTTACAGGAAGTGCAAAGAACCCTAATTTAATTAGAATACTTCCGCCTTTAACGATTCAGAAAAAACACATTGATGTATTTTTTGAAGCCTTGGAAAATGAATTAAAAAAGAAATAAGGATTAATTCGAAAACCTTAAAATTAAAGTTTAATTAATGAGATTCCCACTTTCGTGGGAAATGACCATGAAAAACTACACCAAAATAAAAGATATTTCTAACCTTTCTGAAATCATTAAGGATGCCATTTTATTAAAAATGAATCCTTTTGAATTTGAAGACTTAGGAAAACACAAAACCTTAGTCATGCTATTTTTCAATTCGAGTTTAAGAACACGATTAAGCACTGAAAAAGCAGCAAAAAACCTAGGTATGGAAGTGATGATTTTAAACGTGAATGACGCTTGGAATTTAGAATTTGAGGATGGCACCATTATGAACGTTGACAAATCTGAACACATTAAGGAAGCAGCGCGTGTTATTTCACAATATGCAGATATCATTGCTGTAAGAGCATTCCCAACGTTACAAGATAAAGCTAAGGACGAATCGGAATACATTCTCAACAACTTTAAAAAATATGCAACAGTACCCATTGTAAATATGGAAAGTGCTACTGCGCATCCTTTACAAGCATTGGCTGATGCTATTACCATTACCGAACTTGCAGAAAAAGTAAAACCAAAAGTCGTGTT
>Ga0209344_10003324_pt1 | contig 16091 bp, 11 predicted proteins | sample Cruoilmetagenom6_FD_187293 | JGI IMG/M metagenome (GOLD analysis project Ga0209344, IMG submission 187293) | Oil polluted marine microbial communities from Coal Oil Point, Santa Barbara, California, USA - Santa Barbara Oil Seep Sample 6 (SPAdes)... | ecosystem: Environmental > Aquatic > Marine...
TTAAATCGTTTTGACACAACAATAACAAGCTGGAAAGGATTTAATTTTCTTGCTTTTATTGTAATCGGGTTAAAGAAATTTTATAAACTTAAAAAGTCAAGATGACTTCAATATAAAAAAATCATTAATGACCATGAGTGATAAAATATTACTTAGAAAACGTTCGGTAATTGACAGTGTAAATGATGAACTCATAATATCAGCCAAATAGAACATTCTAGACACAGAAGTTTTGGTGATTTCTTGGTAAATATTACATCAGGTCTTATTGTATATAGCTTCTTGCCAAGAAACCTAGTGTCAAATATCAAACCGTCAAAACTAATCAACTTGCTATGTTTTAGTTGAATTCAGATTTTAACGTATTTCACGAGGACAAAAGCTTTCAGCACTCTATTTATAAAGTACAACGACTAACAAAGGCCAAAACCAAATGAATGCTATTTACGCAACCAATAAAACAGAAGGTTCGCTACGAAATATAGAACGAGAACCGATTTTTTATTGAAAGGCAGAGCCTATAAAATATGATGAACAGCATCAACAAATGATTGTATTGATCCAAAAAAAATAGGCAACACGGCTAGAAGGCAGTCTAGGCAAAGAAAAGGAACATTACTACCTTAAAATATAGGCTAGAAGCAAAAAAAGCGAGACTGTATAGGCGTTCTTCGACGTACCCAAGTTCCAAATGACGTAAAAAACGATGTCTAAAGAAAAATTAACCTAAAAATCAGCTCAAACAAAAAAATACCCTCGAACTAGATTCAAGGGTATTTATTAACATCTTTTTTTAAACTAGGCATACTCCTGAAAGGACCTTGACACTAGAAAAGTATCTTATAATCAACCTGATTTTTCAGGATTAACGGCTTGTGAAACAACGGTTACTATTGCTAGGCATTATTTCTTTTCACGAAAACCATCTTCAGTTATTATTTCAATTCTAGAGGTATTTGATTCAACATCAGCTTTGGTAAACCAAGCATCTCGCAGTTCTTTTTTAGAAAATAATTCTAGCTGATCACCATTATGAGGCGAGTCTTTTTGCGTTGAATTACCATAAGACAATAAGACTTTTGCCTTTACTGCATCACCGAACTCAATTATACCGACCCAAGAATCTCCACCACCTACAAACATATTGTTATCATCAACTACACTAGGCCATGCAACACGAAAAATGCCTAAAGTTCCATCAATGCCATTTGCAGGCAAATTTTTATCATTATATTTTATTCTATAATAATCGCCCCAAGGGGTATCTAAACTACCAAATTTAGTTTCGATTTCAATGGCCGCTTGTTCCAATAATTGAACTGCCCGCTTGGGATCTGATAAGCCGTCTGGTGTAGTGTTCGGATTGTCCATACTCCATTGCTCCACATAATTGGATTCGTTCATCAAATCAAACTTTTTTGCCCAATTATAGAATAAAAGCATGCCTTTACTATCAACATTCGCTTCCCGGTCCCAACTTTCAAGTACAATTTTGGCTTGTTTAGCCTTTTCTGAGTCTGTAGCTTCGACCGCAGCAAATAAATCATCTAAAATTCTGTCGGCAAACTCCAAACGAGTGGAGTGTTTATACTCTATCAACTCATCAAAAGTTATTGATTCGTCTTCAATGAGCATCCTAGCTGAACGTTGCGGCCGGAACTGCATAATTTGTGGGGCCATATAGCTCGGATAGTCATCTGGATTCAAGGTCATTGGTATCGTACTTGTCCAAGGAGGGTCATTTGCATTTTGAAGCCACCCAACCTTAGGGTTCTTTACTTTGGGTAAGTCGGCATAAGCATGTACTTCGGTCCATACATCTGTTGATTTTCCGCCTGGAATAACGCGATTCCAATAATCCCAGTCACCCGAACTTCTTTTAGGAACTAGACCATTGAACAAATAGAAAATTTCACCCTGCTTATCAGCATACATGATATTCCAAAAAGGGATTTGAGCCATTTTTAAGGCGTCTTCAAACTCATTGAAAGTGGTACTGTTTATCATCCGCCACCATTGCAAAGGCATATTCGGTCTATCTAAACCAACCATCCTTAAGGCCAAGACTTTGTCTTCTGTTTTTTTGACAACAGGACCGTGAACCGTTTTCATGATGGAAATTTCTTCGTCTAAGATCGTACCATCTTCTTGTTTTATTTTGATGATCTTCGATGATGTTTCAAAATCTTTTCGTTCGCCATCCAATATATAGCCACCGTCCTTCAAATCTAACTCGAAGGTATCCGCGTTGTCAATAGTATTGTTAGTATGGCTCCAGCCTAGGTTTTCATTAAAACCAATTACAATTCCTGGGCAGCCAACGAGTGTTGAACCGTACATGTTTTTCCCATTTAAATTTAAATGTGACTCAAAGAATAAAAATTCTTTCCGCCAAGGTAAATGAGGGTTTTGAACTAACATCGCATTACCTGAAGCTGAACGCTTAGGAGCAATGGCATAGGCATTCGAGCCCATATCAGGCCATTCTTGTATAAGTCCCAAATCATTTCCACCAATAAAACGAGTAAAAATGACGTACATAAAATGTGTGTTCACGTCTTTGACAGTAAGTGGCAGCACAATTTTGTTTTTATCATCAACGGATTCTGGATGTGCCATCGCATAAGCATTCATACCCTTTACAAAAGAGGAATAGATGGTTTTGGTCTCGGGTTCTTGTTTTTGGATCCAATCGTCGGCTAATTGATCAAAGCCTAATGTATTTACGAGCAAATCATCCTCGTACTTCTCTTGTCCCCAATATTCGGCCCCTTTACCTCTAGATCTTCCATAAAGTTCTAAAATGAGGTTCGCATGATTATGCATTTGGGCCCAACCCTGAGCAAAGAATAATTCTTCGGTAGTATTTGCGCTAATATGCGGGACACCCCATTTATCCCATGCTATTTGGGTTTCTATTTTTTCTGTTTCAGCACAGGAATTAATTAAAAAAGTAACTAAGGTAAGAGATAAAAGTAGGTTAATTTTCATATTTGTTTCATTTTAGAAGTAGTTATGTTGGCCATAAGTAAGGCTAACTTGTTTGTATATGGTTTGGGCGCTAATTTAGTAAACTTTCACTAACAAATAAAATTCCATCGGAATTTTCGTAAGCAGGTTTTCATCAGTATTTTTTATAGCTATTTTCTACCTGTTGCACAGCTTATAGTAAAAGTTAATGATAGCAATTTCTGATCGAAAGATCAATCGTAATTTTAGGTATGCAGGGAAAAATGATTATCAGGAAACGCTCCTTAACAACTTCAGGTTGAGTGAACGAGTTCAGGTAAACAATTTCTGTAAGATTTTAAAAGGCGCTATCGACTTTCTGTCTATCTATCCGTATGATCAAGGTATATCTTTGTCAAGTATTTTGAACATAGGCTATGGAGCTTGAGTTTGGTAACACAAATATCCATAGCCAAACCTTTAGATTCAAAAAAAGTTTAAATCATTTCCATTTTAAACTTTGACAAATATTCTCTTTTTGTACAAAAAATATAGTAGCAGCCAGATCAAGGCCAGTACGCCTAGGGCAACGACCACTTCATGCCATTTTTCTGGTAGGGGCGCATATATACCAGATAACAATCGCTCTGAGGTATAAGAAAAACGTATAAATCTGTAGGCAAAATAAATTACGAGAGAATTCAAACCGATTACTCTAAAAAAGAAAGTCCATTTTTTATAGCCTTTTACATCGATGATCCAATAGAACATGGCCAATATCAAAAAACTAAGTCCGCTCGTAAGTACGATGAATGAACTTGACCAAAGACGTTTATTTATAGGAAAGTGCAGGTTCCATAACAACCCGATAGCGACGCATAGTATGCCTATGCCGATCAGGGTGGTTGTTTTTTTATTTTGCGTAGATTCTTTCCTAAGGATTTCCCCTGCAATACTTCCAAAGATCGAAATACAGATTGCTGGAAAAGTGGTTAATATGCCCAATTCATCGTAAGTCACCTGATACAGACGACCGGGTAAAAAAGTTCGATCGAACCATCCTACTAAATTTCCTTCAAATGATAGATCACCTGTACCATACCCAGGTACTGGCACTAAGAATAGAGCCGCATAATAGATTAAAAGGATACCCACGATCCAGTAGACTCGTTTTATAAGGGAAAAATTAAGGTAGAGCAGACAAGTGATAAAACTAGCGATTCCGATACGACCCAAGACACTTCCCACTCGTATTTTAGAGGGTTCAAAATAGGGGAAAGGGCTATTCTTGTACAAAAGCCCTAGTAGAATAAGTATCACCATTCTAATCAATACTTTTTTGTACAATTTCTTTTTTGGTATACCCGCGGAAATTCCCTTACTGAGTGAAAATGATAACGATACTCCGGTAATGAATAAAAAAAGCGGAAAAATAAAATCATAGAAAACAAAGCCGTTCCAAGGCACATGCTCCAATTGGTTGGCAATCGCATCGATCCATAATATTCTGGTCTTGCCATGTAGTAAGGTTATAAAGGTTCCGCCACCGGCGATAAAAAACATATCGAACCCTCTTAGTGTGTCCAAGGAGAGAAGACGTTCTTTTGGTTTTTCTGACATGGTATGGTTATTAATTTTGGCTCTGTTGTATTATGATTTTTTTCAGTTTTATCAAACTGGTCGCCTATGGTTTATTAGATGTTTAAGCACCTAAAATAACAAATGCATACGAAGTGGAAGAGCCTTGAACCCCGAAATTTTTAAATTACTTTCAACTTATAAATACTAACCGCCAAAAATGAGGCGTTAGCAATCAAATAGTATTTAATTTGCGAAAAATATAAACTGTATAATGGATTATCTGCGACTTACTTATCTTGTTAATAGATATCATAGCTATTGAAGTGATTTAGATCTTTAGAGGTAAATATTTAAATACATATTCTTAATGAAAGGGTAGTTCATATACTGGTACTGGTCTCTGATGGATATCTAATAATGCTCTCGGTGCCTGCAACATTTACACATTACCTCACTGTCGATTTCTGACTTGAAATGTGCCCTACAGCTTGCTTTATCTGAGAATCACCTGAAAAATTTTGAATATACATATATAACTACCTTATAATCAATTAGATGTGAAATGATCAAAACTTGTACAAGTAATTCGATAGTCGTATAAATTATCTTCAACACTCCCGCCCAATAACAATACTATTTCGGTCTCGTATCTGGCTGGTTATGTATAGAAAAGCACTTGCTTCCCGTCTGGCATGTGGTCGATTTTTTCAGCTTAAATTCTCAAAATCCAAATTTAAAAAATTGGTGGATTTCGTAAATATGTCCAAAAATTCAATTAATCATCTTATTATCAATATTTTATATACAATATTGTGTAATATTTTTTCGTTTTTATTCCGTTATTTCATTCTGATAAAGTTAATAGAAAAACAAAAAACATTGAAATGACCACCAAATACTTTACAGGTAAGCATAAATCCGTCCGATACGATTTTTATTGACAGAGTAAAAAGTTTGCCGTGTCGGTTTGTTAAAGTCGGGAATTTTTCATTTATATCTCAGCTATTTTTTTGTCTTTTCGATAGGCGAGAAGGAGTAACCCGATTGAAAAAAATGTATAAGCCAAAACGATTAACAATTTATTTGAAAATAAAAATGCAGAAAGACCAATCATAATCGAACCGCCAATTGTCAATATTGAACCTATTGGATGAGTACGAATATATTTCCAAGCGTGAGTAGCAAGACCGATAAATAGAAAAGATGGTCCAACTGTCATAAAAGGTAGCCAAATCGAAGGTTTATTTCTTAATTGGACAATGAAATTCGTCATTGCGTCGTAATTATTTCCATAACTCCATATTGCGAAATCGATTGTTGCCATTCCAATATGGGCTATAATTCCCACAATTGTCAGAACGGTTGCAATTGTAATAATAATGTTCTTCGGGAAAACATAGCTGAATGAGATTGTAAATAAAGCTCCAAACAGTAAGAACCAATGGGCAAAGTCTATTTGTTGGTTCTGTACGAACTCGTCTCCTTTTGAAATCATAAATTGGTTTATAATGAGTAGAGCAAGTCCGATTGTTCCGAGTATTTTTAATTTCATTTGTTTTTTATTTAAAGACCTTTTCGGTTGGTTGTTATGCTCAAAATTCCAACTTTTTTAGAGGTCTGAAAATTTTTAAATGCTGAATTGTTGAATAATGGTGATGGCTTGTCAAGTATTGCACAATATCTTTGCATAACCAATTTCGGGAAGTCTTGCACTTATGTTGATAGTGATCTCAACATTGATCAATACTTTTGATTACATGAAGACACAAAGACCCATGGTTATTTTTTCATGGCATATCTGTTTATGATATTTAGACGATTTTTATTATTCTAAATAAGGTATTTTCACAGCTATTTAATAGGTATTGGTCAAAACTCTATTTGATATGATTTTCTATATTTTTTTAATTGTTCCCAATAATCCTACATGTCCATGATTTTTGGGATTCGATTATTGGTTTTTAGAATTTTTCAAGAACTGTTCTAAAACCGCCCATGATTAATATTCGGGCTTTACCTCTATTAGCAAATAATCTCGAAAACCTACTTGAATAAATGGATCGTTGCCATTTACGCTGGTTATGTATCGTTTGTTGGCATAATCATACACCGAATAGCTGACACCTGGTTTTAATCCGCGTAGTTCAATAGTATCGGTCTTTGACCATAGGTCGGCATATATACCATAAAAAATCACATCCCCCTTTTTTATAACATGCACCTCGGGGCTGTCATAGGCCAGATCGTACAAGTTCACATATTCCGAGCTACTCAACTTCAGTTTGGTATAATCCTTGAACCAACGGTTCCAGTGTAGATTTTGTACCGAATCCAAATCGGTATAAAACGTTGTCACCTGAGCACCGGTTCCAATGGCGCTTTCAAATGCCTGGGGTACGGAAAATCCACTCCATTCATCATCAGGAACCTGATAGCAATCACCAACTGCAAATGAGGATCCATGAATGGCTTTCTCCACTTTAATTCTACGACGCGTCTGAAGTAGATTAATAGGGTCGGAAGCACTTGCAATATCGTAGTATGGCATGCTATATGGAGAATGTGGAGCCGCACAGACACATACTTCATGAATTGCTTCTGCATTATGCTTTTTTAAGGTGCTATCTATAATATCGAATACCTTGGGTACGGCCTGAAAAGATTCTAGAGGAGTTTTATGATTGTGCTTTGGATTGTAGCAAGGGGGAACTGCCGACAATCCTCTAGTGTCGGAATACAGACCATCATAACCCCATTCGACTATAAAGCGTTCTACGAGTTTTTGGACATGTTCCATAGCAGGTGCATACCCTGGACATAATTGGTAAAGTTTTCTCGATTCCAAAGGAAAATCCCCATCCTTATCCATTACCAGAAATTCCGGATGCTCTTTTGCTAAACGACTTTCTAAGCTTACACCCAACGGATACCACCACAAGTTGGTCTTGAACCCCATTTGATGAACTTTATCTACAAAAGCGATCATGTCGGGCTGCCCATTGGGAAATTTACCCGGGGATCGATCAAATCCCCAATCGCCATAATAGTCGAACCAGCCATCATCGAGATTGGCGATATTGATTCCCATAGATTTCAATTCGGGGAGTATGCCGTATATTTCATCGAGCGTAAAATCCAATTCAAATCCCCAGCTCTTCCAGTAGGGTTCATAAGCTCCTTCAGGGGAAGTCTTTGGAATATCAATTCCGCGTTTTCTAAGAAGATTCCCGTAAGTACGAAGTGCATCATAATAATCAAGTTTGTGAAAGATAATAGCGCTCAATACGGTTTCATAAGTTTCTTTTGGATCGAGCCAAGCATTCATCCCGATGCTTTCATCAGGTACTTCAACGATACCTGCGTCAACGGTGTTGTCTCTACGTACTTTTACCGGTAAAGAGACCCATTGTGGACTGGTTTCAAGGTGTGCCAATGCTACGCCCATAGATTTCCCCCAGACATCAATAAACGGCATTCCTCCACCGATGACTTCCCCGTCTGCGGTAGGGTGCATGCCCTGAAAATTTTCCTGAGAAAACCCTGGGGAGAGCGAAATCAAGGAATAGTCCTTGCCCCATTCATTTATTCCCCCTTGAAAGGACGATAATGTATAGGGTTCTTCATCTGGGTGTAAGTCCTTAAGATGATTTAACGCTATTCGCTGACTATAAACCGAATCTACATGCACTTTTTTCTCACCAAGATTTCGATAGCTGGTTTGAAATAGCGCGACGTCGGTAAAATCTTCAGGAAGAAGTATTTTTGTCCGGCGTTCAATGTATAAGCCATTATCACGATAAAATCCCGTTATTATTGTTTCCTTGCAAGCACCAAGTTCTTCATGTTCAATCTTGCTTTGTTTTACCGATTTTTCATCTATTTGAAAAGACCGGCAGGTAATTCCATCAACTACAATTCCTTCTTGTATATTGGCATCAAAATATGTCAACGAATGAACAGGTTCATTTCCATTGAATTTCACGGTTGAAATCTTTGTCGTACTTGATTTCAATATGGTCCGAAGTTATTTGAACCTGTTGTGCGCAGATCGAATAGGTAACCAACCAAAAAAGTACGGACCACACATATTGTTTTTTGAAAATATCATGTCTATTTAAAATCATATCGTTTATTTATTTGATATATAACTTCTTATTCTACCTATAATCTTTTATGTCTTGTACTCCAACTAGACCATTCTTCATTTGAATTTTTTTGAAGAGCCCAGGAAAAAAATATTTCATTACATTGATCAATCGTTATTTTTTCTACCGTTCTCAAGACATTAGCTTGAAACACATCATCATTACCATCATAAGAGACTAGTTCAAGTTCCTTAACAGCCAAGTCATTAGGGTCATAATAAGGTATTTTGAATAAAGTTGGAATTCACTTTGTTTCCCAACCAGAACAGGTTGTCAAAATCGTTGTATTCGGTTATTTTTATCTGATTGACCTGATTATCAACTTCTTGTGTGGAACCTAGATTCAATAAATTATACGTGATATTACAAACGTGAGTAATAATAACCTGTTGCCAATTACCGGAAACAATACCGATCGCCTTTGACATTTTTGTAGGAAAACCTTCCCATCCAAGATTATATTTAACGTTAATAAGCCGGTAGAATTCATCAAATTGTCGGTTTTCCATATAATATGAGTACTCTCTTTAAAATTTTCATTGCCCCTAAAATCAGCTTTATTGAACCCAACATCAATTGAACCTCACAAAATCGATTCGGGGAGTTTCCATTTTCCTTTTTTACCTTCTAATATAACTTGAGCCTAGCCCGCGTTGATTCATTTTCATTACATCCTGTGAGAATCATAAGCACCCCCTAGTAGTACTATTTTCATTATACATATTCTATTATTTGTTGTGGTGATCATTAAATTTATCTTTAGTCAATTCGTAATTACTCTTGATCATCAGAAAACATTTTTAGCCACTTTCGTGCATTTTTTGCATAAATCTTGTCTACAACAACTTTTGGCAGTTTGAGGCCTCTAAACTCTTCATCGACACGATCGCTTGCCATGATATCATCGGTAACAAAAAATTGCCAATCCAATAGCCATGTATTATGCATCCCAGCTGTTAATATGTTCTCTTCGATGTTTCCATCATCATCTAGATCTGTACCATAAAGTAGCCGATCTTGATATTTTATAAAAAATGCTCTTACTTTCTCTCTGTTTTCTATAGTTTGCTGAAATACCTGTCCTATTCTAGCCGCTAGATCCACCGACATATTCGGAAATTTATCCAATCGTTCTGCAAGTTCGTCAACACTCCATTCCAGACTGCCCATATGTGCACCGACAAAGACAAGGTCCGGATTCTTTTCCAACATCCTATCTCGGGCCGCTATTTGTTCTTCATACGATGGCAATCCAGGGTGTTTGTACATATGATATTGCGGATGCTCTTTAAAATATACTTTATCATTGTTCACCGTCATTTCATCAAGAGGCAACCAACAGTTTTTTGGTTCTCCAAGATGCCCTATCAGAGGGATATCGTTTTTTGCTAAAAAATTGAAAATAGAATCGAACTTGGTATCATCGATCATGACCAACTCCCTATTCTTATCCTTAAAGACCATACCTATGTTTTTCCAAACTTTCACGGCAATGGCTCCTTTTTCAAAACTATTATCCAACCAGGCCAATGTGTTTTTTACCCAATCTGGGTCATCCCAATGTTTGATCGAAAATGCCGTGGCAAATTCAAAATCTTCAGGATGCCTTGTTTTTTGGGCCAAACAGTAATCGTATTGTTCTTGAATAAATTCCGGGCCCTTCGACAAATCGACCACAATATTGAGTAATCTGAAATTGTCCTTTCTAGCCTGTTCTACAAACGCATCCCTATTCGTGGTTACGTGAATATGAGTATCTATTTTATCAGCTTTTTCAAAGTCACCGAGGGTATAATATTCATTATCCATTGTACAGGAAATTAAAACTAACGGAAGAAGTATTATAATCAAGTTTTTCATTATTTGTTTCATTGTAAATTACAATTGATGTAAAATCATGAATTTTGTTCGTATTGAATGATTCGAACTTATGTGCCCATATAATTTTCTCTAAATATTTTTTACCGATTATTACTTAAAAAAAGAGCCATTTTCATCGAAAATAGCCCTTTTTAAAAAGAATAACTAACTCAAACTAACAACTTTTAATCTATAATTTTTCTAATTCTAATTCTGAACCCAAGGGGTATCCCTGGTCGGCAATGGGTCGCCAACGAAAGGATAAGGTACGCTTGGATTTGCATCCCACCATATTCTCGAAAGCCTGTTATCACCACCAGAGAGCCTAGAAGCAGCCTCTTCATTATTTGCGCTATTAATGGTTCTCTCAATATACGGCCAAGGCATTCTCCTTGGAACTACTCCTTTAAGATCATTCTGGTCCGGACCGATCTGCAAAATCGGATAACCCGTTCTTCTCCATTCCGACCAATTTTCATATTCAAGTGGATAAAGTGCTATATTTTTTTGGACAATGATCTGCTCCAATTGTTCTTCTGGCGAACCTGATAATATGGCTGTAGGTGATGATAGGAACGTCTCACTTTCGGTCATTGTAATTTCTTTATGTGATAATAGCAGGTCAATATCGTCATCAGTCCATTCAGGATAAATTGTTTCGAGTAAATTGGGAAGTTGTGGCTTTGCACTTTCATAAAAATCCTTTGCCCAGTCCATTGCGGCTTCCATACCTTTTTTATAATAATCTTGCGCATCACCTTCTCTTAATCCGACCAATGCCGCTTCAGAGAGTGCAAAATATACCTCAGAGGAACGCAATACCGGTACTTCAATGACCGGAACATACCAAAGATCGCTAATTCTGGAAGAAGTATCCAACGCCCATGGCAATTTGTACTCTACCGGTACCAAACCTAAAACAGGACGCCCCCGATACCCGAAGTAATCAAGATCTGGATCATTACCTGGGAACGCTGCTTTAGCCGTATCGGCAAATATTTTAATACGTGGATCATTATATTCTTTCATTTTTATAATAATTGCCCCAATTTCTCTTTTTTCAAGAGCAGATCCGTCTCTCAACACATCCTGATAGAAGCTATTGAGGTTATCTTCAACATCGGTAGCCGTGAACATAGAAGCGTCGTCTTCCCTGGCCAAAATCAGATCTGACTCTTGTAGGTCGCTCATATTGGTTCTAGCCATTTCCTCATCGGCATACCTAACACGTAGTGCTAAACGTAACCTAAGGGAATTGGCGAATTTTTTCCATTTTTCCACATCGCCCCCATACACCAAATCTGCAGATCCATAGCTTTCCAAAGAAGCATCCAAAGAAGCTGCCGCCTCTTTTAGTTCCTTGAAAAAATCCTCATAAATACTTTGTTGTGTATCGTATTCTGGGTTGATAACAATTTCATCTGGCGGGAGGCTAGATTGAAAATAAGGGATATCCCCATACGTATCGGTCAATTTGGCAAAGGCCCACACTTTCAAAATCCTTGCGATAGCAGTTTTATTGACAAGCTCAGCATCATCTTTAGTAAGTCTGATAATTTCGGACAGATTGTTCGTATAGCGCTCATAGGTATCATCCCATAATTCAGGAGCATCGCCTTCCTGAAACGGATGGTTTGAGATAGAAAAGGACATTCCGCTATAGTTTCCGATAGTTCCCGTACCATTTGTTGTACCTTCTTTGATTGCTCTTACCTGTACGCGTGTAAATATCAGATTTACATCGACAAGATCCTCTGTTATTAAATCATTCCTTGTATTTAATTCTTCAAAACCTTCCGTGCATGAGTAGCTTACGAGTAGAGTTAATGAAAAAAGAAGGATAAGTTTTGTATTCTTATATGTTTTCATTTTTTTTTTTTTGGTTAAAAAGTAAGGTTAAGATTAATCCCGTATGATCTAGTAGTTGGCATAGATAAAACTTCTATACCTCTAGCACCTGGAGCCGTATTTGGTGCCGATTCCGGAGATATTCCCATATCCTCCATATGTTCTTCAAAATAAAATAAATTTCTACCTATTAAAGAGATTCGAACAGTGTTAAAAGGTGAATTTTTTAAATTTTTAGGATTAATATTATAACCCAATGTTAGCTCCCGCAACGTAATGTAGCTTGCATCGAGTACAAATTCCTCACCAATGTTACTCCAAGCCCTAGTAGCCCAATAGGTTTGACCATCCACAGCCTTCGTATTTTCTTCATAACCGGTAACATTACCATCTCCGTCAAAAACTTCGACCACACCATCCAGAACACCTACATAGGGTAACTGGGCACCACTAGCATCAGTATCAACGGGCCGCCTGCCTTCTTCTGTAAATAGACCAGTACCATTTGCTGTCATTTGACGTTTTGTTGTTGAAGACAATTCGCCCCCTTGAACAAAATCAACCAGAACATTCATAAAAAACCCTTTGTAAGAAAATGAGTTGTTTAAACCACCAACCCAATCAGGAGTGATATTTCCAAGTGTACTCAATTCATTTTCCCTTTGGTATCCACCGTTCGACCCTACTATTTTTCTTCCATCAGGGCTTCTCTTGTATTTATAACCTATGATATTTCCAAATGGTTCTCCGACCCTAGCTTCTATATCATTAGGAGTGCTATCTATAAGTAGTAAGGTTTCTATGCCCGGAGCTAACTCGACAACTTCAGATTCATTTTTAGCATAATTAAAACTCAGATCCCAATTAAAACCTTCGTCAGAACGAAATATTCCGGCATTAAATGTTAGTTCGAGACCACTATTTCTGATTTCACCAGCATTGATAACCGAAGTTTGGTAACCGGTACTGTTGCTTATTTGTATCGGTAGAATCTGGTCTTTTGTCTTACCATCGTAATAGGTCATATCCAATCCGATTCTATTTTTAAATAGGCGAAAATCGAATCCGACTTCAACAGACTCCGTAAGCTCGTTTTTTAAATCAAGGGCCGGTATTTGTGAAGATATACTTGCATAGCCCTGACCATTATAACTTGTTGTAAACGAATTGTATCCGCCAAGGGTCAAATATGGATCGGAGTCGTTACCGACCTGTGCCCAAGAACCCCTGAGCTTACCGAAGGTAATAATGTCGGAATTTATATTTAAAGCATCTGTGAATACCCAGCTAAGACCGACCGAAGGATAGAAAAATGATTGATTATCTAAGCCTAGGGTAGAAGACCAATCGTTCCTTCCGGTAACGTCGAGGAACAAATAATCTTTATAAGACAATTGCCCCAATGCATAAAGGGATTGAATTTCTTTTTCCCTCAAGGAACTAGTTGGACGCGTATCGATAGCATTGGATACATTATATACACCAGGAACCTTTAAATCTCTTGCGTCTAAGTCTATACTCGAGTTATATTGTACTAATTGATTTCCCCCTACGGCGAAAGAGGCTGAGAAATCACTGGACAAATCACCGGCAGCAGTTAAAAGAAAATCTGTATTCATTTCTTTTGAAGTTAAACTAGTTTGTGTAAACCTACCAGCGGTATATGGCCAACCGGCCCCTACAGGCCAAATGTTCATTCTTTCATCGGTGTAGTAGTCAATTCCCGATCTGGCGGATAAACTCAACCAATCCGTAAATTCATATCTTAAGGAAGCAAAGCCAATGAAACGATTTCTTTCATCATTGTTCTTTAATTCATTGACCGTATAATATGGATTGCCCTGTCGAACTCCCGGAAAATCTCCACGCCCTTTTGTCAATTCGTAATGTTCTTTTAAAAAATCAAGTGGTACGGATCTTCCCATAGTAGCCAATGCGTAAGTGACATTATTACTGCTACGTCCCAAATAGGGGCGATTATCAAATTTTGCATTGGTATAGTTTATCTTGGCATCGAAGGATAATTTATCAGAAAGTTTGCTGTTTACCCTAAGGTTTATTGTGTTTCTTTTCGATGAACTATTAGGTATAATTCCTTCACTATAGGTGTTGCCGATTGATAACCTTGCCGTTGAATTTTCCGACCCACCGCTTAAAGAAATCAAATTATTTGTGACTATCCCGGTTTCGTAGAAATCCTTGATATTATTCTTGTCTTGGGGCAAGAGTGCAAGTGTTCTAGGTTCTTCGCCTGGTAACAAATACGGATCTACCACAACTCTTCTCCCATCGAGAGGGGGACCATAACTATCAATATGCAAATTAGGAACGGTTTCGTATGCAACCCCATTAATCTCTTGCAAGCTACCTAATAAGTTGGTGCCTTCATAACCTAAACCATACTTATTCTGGGTTTTAGGAACCAGATTAATCGTTTGGAGTGACGTTGTGGAATTAAATTCAATACCTATTCCTTTTCGGGATTTACCTGATTTTGTAGTTATTACGATTACCCCGTTAGCACCACGTGAACCGTAGAGCGCTGATGCATTTGGACCTTTTAGAACAGTAATCGACTCTACATCATCCGGATTAATATTGCTAATTCCATCACCATAATCATTATCCCCAGAAAACCCTGCACCTTTGAAGCTATTACTTTGGTTGATTATCGGCACACCATCGACCACATATAATGGCTGGTTGCTACCGGTCAACGAACTATTTCCACGAATGGTTACATTGGAAGAACCACCTATACCGGATGAAGAATTTGATACCTGAACCCCAGCCACATGACCTGTAAGGTAATTGGTTATACTAACCTCCTTTGCAGATTCTAATACATCGCCTTTCAACTCTTGTGCGGCGTATCCTAAGGCTTTCTTTTTTCTTTCGATACCGAAAGCGGTTACCATAACCTCGGAAAGCTGTGTAGCATCCTGACTCATACTAACGTTGATTATAGATTGAGAGCCAGTGTCGATAACTTTCGTCTTGAAGCCCAAATAAGAGAATTCTAACGATGCATTGTCATCAGGGATATTAATTGAATAGTTTCCGTCGAAATCTGTTGACACCCCAATAGTGGTACCTTGGATTATTACATTAACACCAGGAAGGGGAGTACCATCGACGGCATCCGTTACGTTCCCAGAAACGGAACGTTCCTGCGCATACACCTGCAGAGAACACAGTACTATAAGTGTATAAAATAAGACTTTCTTCATAATCATTGAGTTTTGAGTAGTTTTAGTTATGTTAAAATATTAAGCTATTTAGTTATCTATTAAATAGATAATTTATAATTACGGTGTTAAGATAAAAAAATAAATTAAGTAAACAATAATATGAAAGATATTTTCAAATTAAAACAATAATATGAAAGAAAAAAACTGACTATGATAGTTATTTAAAATATTGAATAGCCTAAACGTTGAGTTCGACCCATAAGTGCAACAAGTTTATTATTTAGGTGTTCAATTGGGTTTTTGTAATTAAACTTTCTAATCAGTCTGTAATTTAGTAATCTTTCTACTTCTATATATTCTCTTTGTTTGAACTGGAATTCCTACAAAAACTTAAGATTCATGCTACATTATGAATGTATCAAATTCTATTCTGTAGATTCGTTCTTTCATTATTCTAAGGTCTTTGTTTATAAGTAAATAGTCTTAAAACTTCTGTTAGAGTGAATGTAATAACTCC